>Ga0315913_1007257_pt1 | contig 13337 bp, 8 predicted proteins | sample MpolsnodulesMG_FD_207736 | JGI IMG/M metagenome (GOLD analysis project Ga0315913, IMG submission 207736) | Medicago polymorpha root nodule microbial communities from Los Angeles, California, United States - small nodules | ecosystem: Host-associated > Plants > Roots > Nodule | place: USA... | reverse complement strand
TTACCACCCCCCCTTCTTTTTACACCCCCAATTCTATTTCTTCTTCGTTTTCAATGACCATGGAAACCATAGAAACTCTAGGTTCTTCTCTCAACGGCGATTTCGGATTCACCGCCAACGATCGTCGCTTCGCCTTTTCACGCCAACCTTCTTTCCAACAACCTCGAACACCGATTTCTACTCCTTCAACCGATTCGGCTTTACGAAAACCCTTCCTTTCACGAACTGATTCCAGCATAGATATCCCTTCTTCTGGACCCAACCACCATTACTGGTCTTGTCACGATGAAAAACCTTCTGGGTCATCAAAAAGATTTTCTTTTTCGTCTTTTGTTTTGTCCCTTTTTCGAAGTATTAGGTCTGGTCATAGGTATATGAAGAGATTGTTTTTTATGATCTCGCTTAATGTTGCTTACTCTACTGTTGAATTGCTCATTGGTCTCTTCACTGGTCGTGTTGGTAAGATGTGACATTTAAGTTTTAACTCATTTTTTATTTTCAATTTAAATTAAATTCATAGTTTTCACAATTGTTTTGCTTAGGATGATTCATTGTTAAAAAGACTTATTTGAACTTATCTAGTGACATAAGCACTTGTGAGACGGTTTGTGTGAGCTTGTGGCAACTGCCTATGATTTATGACATGTGATAAGTTGTTTTAAGTTTATTTTCATAATCTCTCTATGATAGCTTATGAAAACAACTTAGAGTTTATATGAAAACAATTTGACTTTATTTTTTTATTTTATTTTTTATAGAAATAGCTTATATATAAGCATGTATACCTGCTTAATTAAGGGTCTGTTTGGATTGACTTATTTGATCTTATCTACTGATATAAGTTCTGTTAGATTGTTTTCTTACACAGACAAGAGTAAAAACAAGAGCAGTGAAAACAAGAGTAAATTCCTTATAAACACTGACAAAGCTGTTTTCTAAGCTCTACGAGCTTCTTTATCAAAATAAGCTATGAAAATAAGTCGAGAACAACTTATAAACATATGATAAATTATGCAGTACGTGTATAAGTTTTTCCAAATACTTACAGGTGGGTTTATGCGATAAGTCTAAGATGTCAAACTGAATCTCTGGCTGACTTTTCTATTTATAACTATGCCTTTTCAGGTCTGGTGTCTGATGCAGTTCACTTGACATTTGGATGCGGTCTTCTCACGTTTTCTTTGTTTGTTATGGGTGCGTCTAGAAAAAAACCTGATGGAGATTATACTTATGGGTGAGATTTTTGTTTCATGTATTGTCTTGCACAATGCAGAACCATTTGTAGGTACAATTACATGACATATTTACTTTGTAACTGAATTTTGATGCGTAAAGTATTAGGCTGTGGGGTAGAGAGGGGATAGTTTTGATTGGATACTTCTTCCTGAAATAGCCCGGTAGTTAACATCAATTTTATATTTACTTTTTTAAAACTTCCCTAGCACACATATCTCTGTGTCTATGTGTGCATGTCATGTGCTACAAGATAATTTTTTTCTCTTCCCATTGTCTGCATGTCAAATTGTCAATGCTTATGTTTTGCATGCAAGAATATGAATGCAAATTGTTGTATGTTTGTTACTAATGATATTATTGAAGCTATTATTTACTGTTTGGTTAGTCATTTCAGTTCTGTTTATGGTTTTACTGATGTACTACTATTATTTACTCTTTGATTAATCATTTCAATCATGTTTATGCTTTTATTGACGTACTTTAATTTCAGGTATAAAAGACTAGAAGTCTTGTCTGCATTTACAAATGCTGTAAGTATTCCACATTTCCTTTTCTGCTGCTGTTACCTTGTATTAACGTGAATTGGCTGCCTGATGCTGTCATCAATTTACAGAATGATGCTTGAATAATAAATAATAAATAATAAAATTAAGAACATTTTAAATAATATCCATGTTCTTTAATCCCTGTGATGAATGTTCATCTCAAGCTGGAGAGATGATTGGTCTATGTCTCAAATCAGGTTTCCTGAATCTTTTGTGAGGTTTAGGGGGGTGTTTGAAAGAGTTTATTTCTACTTATTCATGAAATAAGTACTTGGGTTAATATTTGGAAGAGCTTATAAAAATAATTTAAGTTTAAAGGACATACAGTGTAAACTGACATGCAATGAATCCATTATTTTGTCAGGTTAGTCAACTTTTGTAACGGCATCTAGGAGTTAATGATACGATGAAGTGGAAAAAATGAGCTCTAATTGGATGCCAGTGTAAAACTGGTTTACACTGAAGTGCTTACCCTTTAAACTCAATAGCCAATAAGTTATGCTTAGCTTATCTTCATAACCTCTCCACGATAGTTTATAGAAGCAGCTTATGCAGAACTTATGTGGAGTTTACCCTCATTCCCATTTTGATTAGAGAGACAACTTATACACAAGCTCTGAAATAATAACTGTTTAATTGAACTATTTATTGAAGTGCCCCTTTAATGTTGCTATTTGCTTAAAATATGAGGTACTGTTGGTAAATGATTTATATTCTCAAATGTTGATCGGTACCGCTTGATAAATGGAAAACAAAACTAAATCTGATATGTAATACTGAATTGAGTTGCTAAAAGCTATCCTTTCACATAGGAAATACATTTTGTTAAAGGAATGAATACTGAATGCCATTTTGTTTTGCTATTGCAATCATACGCGCTAACATATTGAATTTCCTTCTTCGGTTTCTTGTGTAGACAGCTGTTTCTTTTGTTTATGTCATTCTCCCTAGCAGTTGAAGCCCTTCATGCGTTTATACAAGACGAATCAGAACACAAGTAAGTTTGTTCTCACAATGATTGTTTGTATTATATTACTTCTATCAAGTATTTTACATATCCGGCAAAAAAAGAATTGACCTATTGTTTTAGATATTTAGAATTGTGCTGGGGAATATTGATATCTAAAACAAAAGCGAAGACATAATTCTGAGAGAAGAGACTGAAAGGACACAAGAAATTGTGTTAATCAGCAATACAGAATTAACTACAATGATTCCCATAACTTATAGCTCCTACACAGAGGTCCAACCCCAAACAAACTGCTGCTCCTAATTTTATGCTGCTTAACATGCTCATCATTACCTCCCAGTAGTCTGCTAACACCGTCTCTCTACTCTAACCAACTTCCCACCACCTCACATGCACCAACCTCCTCTCACCTTGCTGCTATTTGCCCTCTACTTCCTTTTCTAGTATAAATTTTTAATATCCTAGGCCCTGTAACCCGTGTCCATTAATACATTTTTCTCATTGTCTTATTTTTGTGGTTGGCTTTCACTCCATATGTGCCAAGATGGTTGCTACTTGCTAATCGCTATCTAAGCATGAGTTATCATAATATTCTTCTTATCTCTAATATTTGACCATTATCAATTTTTAAGTTATACTCCCTCTGTCCTTGGAATTATAATAGCGAACATTGGATTTACTAGCACAGGATTGTTGTTTCTCCATATGTATGATTTCTGACCTCTTCAATTTCAGTGTGCCTATGGTTCAAACTAAATGATAATATTGATGAACGATGGACATAATTTCAATCTATATTAGACCGATTATGTGATTTTTTGTTTTGTTTTTTGTTTTCCTTTTGTAGTCTATTTATGCACCTGCGTTGCAGTAAATGCACATGGTTTAACATATCAAAATTACGGTTTTCTCGAGAGAAGCAAGATTGCAATTTAGGGGAATTGGTGACTCATGGGGTCCAATCTTTGTTGGTGAAAATACTAAGAAATCATATAATATAGGATGGAAAATAAGTAAGAAAAACATATGAATCTAGATACCTAAATAGTAAAAAATATAGCCTAGGTATCACACCCGAGAGATAGAGACCAAATAGTTCCTTACTGTAGATCCAAGTTAAATAACTATTCTCAAATAAAAGTGAAGAAAATATTAAAGAAAATTAGCTTCTGGAGAAGGCCACAAAAACTATGGCTCACAAAAGAAATCATACTAAATACCCTGATTTAAGATGCCTGTTATAAACGGCTAGAATTTTCAATGAGTGACTTCTTGATCTATATATGCTTCTTTGAAATTACAACTTCTAGATTTTGCTGTAGTCTTCATTGCATATATGTAAATTTTGTTTCTTTCATCAAGGGAAGGGACTCGTTCGTCTAAATTATTTGTTTTTCATTCTATCAATTTGGTTCTTGAGTTTTCATTTGAAGTTATTATTTATTATGAACGTGTTCTGTGTGCAGGCATTACTTGAATGTTTCTGCAGTGACTAATTTATTTGTGAATCTCATTGGCGTGTGGTTCTTCAGGAACTATGCTCGGATAAATTTGGGTCAGTAGTTATTGCTTTTTTAAGATTAATTTGATTTAGCCTTTTCTATTTTTAAAAGGGGTCCTCGAGTTTTGATACTTCCTTTTAAGCCTTGACCATTTATCCGTCTCTTCTGGAATATATCTTGCAGCTTACAGAAATGCGGAAGATATGAATTGCCACTCTGTTTTCCTGCATGTTCTTACAGATTCCATTCGCAGGTAGATATGCTTGAGTCCGTCTATCATTGTCCAAATGTATGACAATAACATACTAACACCCCTTCAATTTCGATGCATTGCTTTTATTTCTATACAAATTCATATCAAGCTTATATACTTCAATGGTTTCTCAGTGCAGGTTTGATATTGGCATCCTGGTTATTGTCCATAGGGTACATACTTTTTCATTTTATGTTCATTTAGTCTTGAGAAAGATGAAAATAAAAAACATTTGAAGAAAAATGAATTTGTCAGCATCCTAACCCGATTTCTTCAGTTATTGTAATTTGACTTGTTTTTGTTTCCTTTTTTAATAGGGTTGAGAATGCAGAAGTCTTGTGTTTAGGACTTGTTTCTGTTGCGGTTTTTATTCTTGTTTTGCCTCTCTTTAGGGCAACTGGTGGTATCTTGCTCCAAATGGCACCTCCCAGCATCCCAACTACTGCTTTTAGCAAATGCTTGAGACAGGTTATTACATTTTTCTTGTGATAAATGTGCTTTTACCACCTTGCGGCTTGGGGTAGTAATCCCTTCTCTGCAATTTGTTTGGAGATCTTATTAATTATGCAGAAAGACTAACTTGTAATGTACAATGGGCTCTTAATGATGTAATCACTCTTTTTTCTTTCAATTTCTGTTTCCTTCTCAAATTGGCTAAAAGCACCTTTTCAAATTTCTAGATAATGCAAATGTTGGGCAAATATTATATTGAAATTGTTCTCTGGTTCTACTTTGTGTGTTTTCTTGTGCTGTAAAAGCTACATAATCACTTACCAGGGACCACTTGCACATAAACTTTAATTTGAAATTCCTGATATATATAATATAATCACTAATCCAATCTCGGGGGTTGGAGTGAAAGGTGCATTTTGTTTGATTAGTGTATATTATTTAAATTGAGAATTTCCAATTTGAAACCTGTTAATGCGTCAATGCTTCATTCTTTAAGTATAGTGTATTAAATTTTGTTCAGATTTCTGCTCATGAAGATGTACTGGATGTCTCCCAGGCTCGTTTTTGGGAATTAGTGCCTGGTCATGTGGTTGGTTCACTGTCAATGCAGGTAATTTATTAGTTGTTTTCCTTCCCTTTACCACTACAACTAGAAAGAGAAAAATCTCAAACTTGACTAATTATTAGGATACAATATGTCTGTCCACAACCCTAAAAAATATGGCTTTGTCTATGGTGCATGACCATAATAGGTGATGCACAGCACATTATTAGTCCGTAATTATAAAAACACGGTTATGTTGAATGTAAGAGCTAATTCCCCCTTCTCCGAGTTCTTCTATCTTCCTATGTCTCTAGTTCTGGTACCTCAGTGTACTATTCCTTTGATTCTTCAATTGAAAGATAAAAAAAACGACTTAAAAAAATAATATTTAAAACCTAGAATTTTCAAAGCTGTACAAATTGCTGACTCTGTCGAAGACTTCTTGACAATGGCCATCAAAATCCGTGCATAGGAGGTTTTCCTTTGGTTTCCTTCTTGACAATGTCGACGGGACCATGAATTTCTTGAACAAGTTACTCAGTCTTGGCTATGTTTCTCCTTCAGGAAACCAAATCCAAGTTGGGTTTGGTTTGCCTCGGGTTAAAAACTATATATTCAAGGAAAAGAAGCAATTATGCTTAGACTCCCTGCTTCTCTTGCTGCCACAAAGAAGGATCTATTTAAGGATCACCTATGCTAGGGTTCTTTTATTCATTGCTGTTGGAACTGAGTCACAGCTGCTCATCGCTGAGAAGGAATCCCCGTTAACCGATTTGCCGAATTTGGCAATTTCGAAGAAAATCTGTCACTGATTGAAATATAAAAACACTTTCAAATTACAGAATTATCCTTATGTACGATACACCACCTATAAAGATGAAGTACCGTAGAAGTTGCGGCGCATTGGCACACACAAGTGAAATGTTAGTGTATTATGTAAAGACCTGAATATGATTTTCAATTTTTGCAGTATTGGTTGTATGGTATGTTTCTTTTTCTTTTGTATCGAGTGGTTACAGTGTAGATGCTGACTTGTAGTGTCTAATGCTGTCAGGTTAAGAAAGGGGTCGATGATCGGCCAATACTAGAATTTGTGCATCGTCTATACCATGATTTTGGCGTGCAAGACCTCACGGTGCAGATTGATCATGCATGATGAGTTTGTCTCAACTGTTTCATCCAAATGATTATTACCAAGGGTTGTATATACACGCTAATGTCATTGTTACTACTGAAAGGATAGTAGCATAACTTCTTATTCAAGAAATGGTTTCATACAACATAGCATATTTTTTTTTTAATGATAAATAGACAATTTCGAATAATCTTTCAATCAATTTTAATAATTATGTGTAAAATTTGATTGTAACTAGTAACAAAAGATCTGTCCAAAAAAAGAGTAACAAAGAATAGTACTTGACCAACATATATATAGAACTAAGATACTTTAAACATTTATCAAAATCCCCCAATGCCTTTTATTTTATTTTAACATGAGCAATTTTGCATATTTACACTTTATTTAGTTTAAAGCAAGTAAATCGTCGTTTTAGAATTTTTTTACCCATTTTTATGCATTCTATAATGAATGATAATTAACTATTACGGTAACTTTTTAAACATTTCATGAAGTCCTTTATTTTTCCTATGAGATTTGTTCTTTTATTTTTGATAGTGTTACTCATCTTATTTATAAAATTTCAACTCTTCATAAAACCATTACTATAGAAAACAACATTTTGAAAATAACAAAACAAATTTCCTTTTAAAAAACAAACTTTAGTTTTTTAAATAGATAGAATTGGTACGTTTTATTGAAAAAGATAAGAGTAATTGAAAAGGTATAATTGACAAATTATACCATTAAAATATTAAAATGAAAGTTAAATAGAAAAACTAAATATGTAGTCAAACTAAGCTTAATAAATAACCTCCATGAACTTATTTCAAAAAAAAAAAAAAAAAACCCTCCATGAACTGTGTAAGTGTAACTGAATACCTACGCTGGTTGTTAATAACTTATTGGATTTTCAGTTTTTAAATAAATCAACTTAATAAAAATAAAAGATCTTCATAAAAAATAAATATAAGATCACGATGCAATACTTCCTTAAAAAAAGATAATCTTGTTTTTTTATTCTGAAGTTTAACTCTATAAATACGTATAAGCCAACAAACAAAGTATAACTCTCCAAAGCTAAACCTAATTTGTTTGTTTTCCCATACAACTCTCCAAAGCTAAACATCATGCGTTGTAATGTTAGGTTCAGAATAAGTTCAATCGAAGAACCAACCTTTACAATCCCAAAAGATGATTCTTTTATTAAAGACTATTACATTAATTTCCATTACATCCAAGTTAATTTTCCCTTGCATCTCAATGCCTCAAACTCATTCTCTGCTTGTAGTACCACCATGAATCGAATCTTTTTTATTCCTTGTGACATCTTGAGTAATTGCGATGATGCCAACACGTTCTTACATTACACTTTTTCCTCCATGCCTATTTCTCCTGACATATTAAAACAAATCCTGCCCGATATTGGAAAATATGCTAAAGAGATGGTCGCAAATAATAGGTGGGAGATAGATGTGACACTTTCTGTCTGTACATGGTATATTGAAGATGATGATGCTGTGAAAGCTGTACTTGCTGTGGATGATTTGAAAAAGGTTGGAATGGATCATCACTCATCTTGTTACTCTACAAATCAATGTTCAATTTGTTTGGAAGAGCTCTTCAATGGATCAAAGTCAGAATGTGTTATGACCAAATGTTTGCATGTTTTTCATAAAGAGTGTATCTTCCAATGGCTCAAAAGTTGCTTCAGTCATGAATCATCCCTCACGTGTCCATTGTGTCGCAATGATGAGATGTTTTATTAAAAAAAAAAATCAACCAACTCAAGGGTGCACCTATGCACGGAGTATTTTTCTTATGTTTTTGTGACTGGATAGTAAGAATGTAATTCCCTTCTTTTCATTGATCTCATTTCTCAATTCAATAATATACAACTATTGTTAATCATATTTTGGAAACTAAATAATTGCTAATGAATATAATTCATGGCTAATAAATTGGTAATGAATATTATCCTCGTGAGCTTAGCTCAGTTGTTAGGGATATTGCATGTTATATGTAGGGGTCGGGGTTCGAACCATGAACACCCCACTTCTCCACATTTAATTGTGTGAGCTCTAGCCACTAGGCTACTGAACCAAAAAAAAATTGGTAATGAATATTTACAAGTCAAATATACAATGAATATAGATGTATTGTAATACTCCCCCGCAGTGTAAGCGGGAGGTGGACGAAGTTGAGACTGTCTCTGAAGTCTTGAAAAAGTATAAGGGGAAGTCCCTTGGTAAAAATATCCGCAATTTGATGTTTCGAGGGTACGTGGAGCACTCGAACTTGACCCTGAGCTACTTTCTCATGAACGAAATGAATATCCATCTCAATGTGTTTCGTTCGTTGATGCTGAACCGGATTACCCGAGAGGTAGATAACACTGACATTATCACACTAGACCAAGGTAGCCTTATGAATAGGGAAATGTAACTCGAGCAAAAGATTTCTTAACCAGCAAGATTATGAGACCACATTGGCAACGCCGCGGTATTCTGCTTCAGCACTAGAACGAGAAAGCGTGGGTTGTCGTTTAGATGACCAGGAGAGGAGATTGTCTCCAAGAAACACACAATAACCGGAAGTGAAGCGTCTAGTATATGGTATCCGCCCCAATCTGCATATGTATATGCTATTAATGAATTAGTAGATGAGGGATAGAGATGTAGTGTAATGCCCCGAATTTTAATCCAAGACATTACTTAAAAATATATATTCTTCAGAAAATATGAGACTAATTTTTAATTTAATAAACTATTAAAAAGAAATAAATATGAAATATATCTAAAAATAACTATTAAAAAGAAACTAACAGAAAATTATTCTTTAAAATTGATTATCTACAAATGGAAGAAATCTACAACCGAATTTTGTTAATGAGTTAATGCTAAAAATATAATACACATTAAAATTACTTTTTCAATAAAAAACCCATTTTCTTTTCCCCGCGCGCAGTCAATCAACTTCATCACCCATATAACTTCAATTCATCATTGATACCTAAAATGTTGGTTGTAAGGGTCCAGTATTCCTAAACCACAAAAATACAATCATATAGACATAAAGACACAAAATAAGAACAACAGCAAAACACTCACCATATAAAAGCTCAATACAAATAACAGAAACTAAAATATGAACTTTATGCAAATGATCCATGAGATGCAACTAGACCATGATCCGGATATCGCCCCATTTGGCACCTAAAGACAAATTGCCCCAATTGGCACAGTGATAATCGCCCCAATTGACACAGTGATAATCGCCCCAATTGACACAGTGATAATCGCCCCAATTGACACAGTGATAATCGCCCCATTTGGCACCTATGACACAACTATATGCCATGCATAAATGATGTATAATCTTTTAAAATCATTATCACTTTCCCAACTTCAATCAAAATTTAAACTTTCTTTCAAAAGCTTCATCAAATCATCTTTTCTTTAACACAAAGAACTCAAACACAATGTCATGCTATGCCACAAAAGATGATATTATTCCATCACACATGAAATGCAATAAAAACATATATTCCATTCTTTTATTTATATTCAAGTTTTCTCCTCTTATTAGGATAAGGGTTCTACGTTCAACTTAACTTATGATTTTATGAATATATAATTGTACGGAATACCGCCCGCCCTTACCTCAGGCACGATATATTTTCTAAGCCACGACTCTTACAACTCCACGCCTCAAACTTGCAGCTACGATGCATAGATGATTTCTCTTGCTCTGGGCACTATCTTAACGATCAGACAGTTGCGAACGAAGGACCACATGCTCAGAACATGCTGTTTGAAAATTAGCTTAATCAGACGGTGAACGAAGGCTTAGTCGCAATTACAAAAATTATTTGACAAGATGAGAGCATATGAATTGATCCATGGACTTGGAAGATATTTGCATACAACATGTGAATCAATGGGATGTTGGAGATGTATGCTCAAAGACTATGGGAAATAATAAGAGAACATTGTGCTAGGAGATGGTTTACGTGAGGTCATATGGATGGGAGGGGGTTTGTTTTCTTGATTTGGATGATTGTACTGATGTAAGAAAGTGATTTTAAAGTGTAACGGATCAAAATAATGAACTCAAGAAATTAGAATACCTATGCTCATAATACACTAATTGTTCAACGTGTGAGAGAAAGGAAATGCATGGTACTGGCTTCTGTTTGAGCAATGAAATTGGGAATATATATTAATAGTAGAGAAAGATGAGTTGGTCGTGTAGTCAAAGGAAGAGAATTGTAAATCAAATTTCTAAGGCAAAGACTCTCCCATGATTTCTACTAATGTTGATTGCATAACCTAAAAAACGGTTCCCTTATTATATGTAAATGCATTGGATGCTTAAAGGTTGTTATTATTTCTCAGCCACTACCGAGCAATTAGGTGGATTGACTAGGTAAATTGCATCGTGTATTTGGCTATCTAATTAGGCAACAAAAGAACGTGTAGCATTAATATGACTATGTCAAAATTAAAAACCAATTGCTAATTTAATAATTAACTTTTAAATAAATTACAAATAAAAACACATTATTAAATGAGTAGAATAAAAACAAATATTGTAGGAATGATTAACTTATTTTTGTCACACCAGATTAAATACTAAAAATAAAATAGATGGAAAACAAAATTCATATTAATTAATCAAAGCATGAAATGTCAAGATTTTCTTAAATTCTTCACACATAACAATAAATTGTTGAAAACTAAATGACAATTTGAGAACATAATTTTTGAACTGACATGTATAAAATATTGGGATGTTACAGGTAGACCGTAGTGTTTTGTGCCCTGAATATATCGCAATATCCTCCGGAGAGCATGCATGTGGGTGTACATCAGATTATGCATAAAAAGACAGATTTGTTGAATAACATATGAGATGTCAGGTCGTGCGAAGGTGAGATAATGAAGAGCACCTGTAAGACTACGATAGAGGGATGCATCCTCATATGGGACATTGTGTGTGGCACTCATCTTATATTTTGTATCAACTGGAGTTGGGCAAGTTTTCCAGGAAGACATGCTGACTCGTGAGAGAATGGCTTTAACGTATTTCTTTTGTGAAAGGAGTAGGTCATGCTTGTGGCGAGTAACTGCAATACCCATGAAGTATTTGAGTTGTCCTAAATCTTTCATAGCAAACTCGGAGTTGAGGAGAGAGATGACGGATTGTCGCAAAGTGTCTGAGGATGTGGTGAGGATGATATCATCTATATAAAGTAAGAGGTAGGCAAGATTAGAGTCTTGCTTGTAGATGAATAGGGAGTGCTCACACTTGCTTTGACAGAAACCAATTGATGAAGCATAGTCAGCAAACCGTTTGTACCAAGCTCGAGGAGCTTGTCTGAGCCCATATAGTGATTTGCGAAGACGACAGCCATGATTAGGATATGTAGCATCTCGGAAACCTAATGATTGATACATGTAGACGGTTTCTTTGAGTTCACCATGGAGGAATGCGTTCTTGACATCCAACTGATAAATATGCCAAGATTTGGAAAGAGCAATACTGAGAACAGTGCGAATTGTAGCCGGTTTGACAACTGGGCTAAAAGTTTCTACACAATCAATGCCAACCTGTTGACCTGCACCATCACCTACAAGTCGGGCTTAATGCCTCTCAAATGAACCATCAAGGTTTTCTTTATATATGTCTAAAAATCCACATAGAGCGAATAACATTGACATCAGGTGGTCGTGGTACTAAATATCACGTCTTATTTTTAATTAGAGCATTATATTCATCATGCATGGCCATTTTCCAATTTGGGTCTGTAAGTGCAGACACGAAATTCTTAGGTAGAGGAGATTTTGTAATATGAGTATATAAACCATAGTATTTTTGGTTTGGTTTGAAAATTCTGTGTTGGCTCCTAGTGACAGGTTTTGAGTTTGCTTGTGATGTAGGTTGGTAGGTTGGAGGAAGATATTGCATTGTTGTGTGCTTAGTTTATGTTATTTGAAAGAGATCGAATATTTGTTATGAACTCATGATCCATTAGAGATACCCTTATCAGTTTTAATCTGATATATGTGTCTTTTGGTCTAACAAGAGTAATCTAGCTAAGCTGTATAGAGTATAGACAGCTTTGAAAACTGAGAATGCTGTGATTTCAGCTTGTTTCAGGGGATGATTAGAGCATCCACAGTCCGTCTCCACTATTGTGCGCGTGTTCTCCTGTTTTAGGGGATCTTCCGCAGTCTGTCAGGCAGTTTTTATGCACAGTTTGGTGTTGCTGTTAGTGTTTGCTTAGGCTTTATCTTTTTCATTTCCTATTTGCTGATATGCCTAGCTGAGTCTGAGAGGTTGTGTTAATCCTCTTGATGCATCAGTTTTGTATGCCTATCAATATTAATTTTGCCGATTAAAAAATAAAAATAAAAAATTGATAGTGTAAACTGATGTTGAATTGGTGGTCTCCGTCTTAGTTTCCATTGATATAAATATAGAAACAATTTATTTGATAATTCTCAATTGTGTGTGTCTAGTTAGAAGTGACTTTAATAAATTTTCCATCTCTAGATACCTTAGCCGAAACGATCCATGTAATGATTGATGATGGTTGGGTGTTTGTCTTTTTAGAAGGTTGCCTTGATTGGTGTTTTGGTGCCATTTGTGTGGGTTTATGAAAATGGGTTGTGGATTTGTGAAGAATTGATGGCTATGGTTTTGGTATGAAGA
>Ga0315913_1007256_pt1 | contig 13338 bp, 6 predicted proteins | sample MpolsnodulesMG_FD_207736 | JGI IMG/M metagenome (GOLD analysis project Ga0315913, IMG submission 207736) | Medicago polymorpha root nodule microbial communities from Los Angeles, California, United States - small nodules | ecosystem: Host-associated > Plants > Roots > Nodule | place: USA... | reverse complement strand
CTAGCCACTCATCATCTCTCTTGACACATAAGCCTGCTTTTGCCAACTCACACTTCGCCATGTGTGTCTCTGTCTGCCACCACAACGTTTTTGTAACGGGAGTTAACGGGAGGGACTAATTGCAAACGGTTAACAGCTTACAAGGATGTTTTTGAAACAAAAAAAGATACAAGGACAAATTGCAAAAACACGCGAACTTACAGGGACGTTTTGCATATTTAAGCCTAAGAAAAAGTATGCACAAAGAAGGTTTTAGCCTATGTCTCCATTTTTCTTTTGTTCTTGTTTCTTTTATCTATATATTTATATTTACAGGGCGTGTAGTTGATTCACCATATGCACCTCTTTTACTAAAAAAAAAATCCAAAATTTGTCATCGTAAATAGTTTTTGCCAGATCAACTAATCATAACAATCAAAATATTAAAGACATTTGATTTCTATCATTTTTTTTTATCAAAATCACACATACGATTAATTGTGATAAGCTCACAATATAAACATCTTTATCTTGGAAATGAAATAAAATCAAAATTCGTTATTTTACGAGGATTAAAAATATATCCAATTGCTCTCAGGTTTTGAATTAACTGGTAAAACTATCAAAATTGTTAGGCTGAACACTGTGATTGGGGTTTGAACTTCAATTTCTTCATTTGTGTGTGATTTTCAATTAATAGTAATTTTGTCTATCTAAAAAAAAACATTTTTAACTTACACTCGAGTATTAAAAGTGATACTCACATGTGTGTCACACGTTGAATAAGATTACCCTTGCAGAAGAAATCAATACGAAAACATTGATGGAGTAAGAACATGAAACGTGACTTTCATGCATAATTATCCAATTCCACTACGTTTTGATTTAGTCTGATGTCTTCACGATCCATGTTTTGCATCAATGATCTCGAGAACAACTCCCCTCGCTCGACGACTCTAGCCATTGCCTAACTTTCACGTTGTCGAGAGCTCTTCTCTCACCTAAAGCTCAATCGTCTATTTGCCGATGTCGACTGACATAATATTTAACTAAAAATAATAATAACTTTTTTTATTAAAAAAATATATTTTTGTTCTTGAGAAAATAAAAATAAATATAGAAGCAGCAGGCATAGCTTGACACACAAACACAATCACAGCCCATAAATCATAATATCTCTCTCCCCTTTATCTATTCTATTGTCTATATGTAAAGACAAAACCATAACCGCAGATTTGTCTCATCAACCCCATTTTCCCATTTTCATCTAAATCTTCTCCTTCACCAGATTCATTTCTCAATTCTTCAGATCTACCCCCAAATTCCACCCCCTTTTCTCGATCTACACCACCATGTGTTCAATTCGCGCAGATCAACAACCAAATCGGATCTACCCTGAACCCTCCTATTTCCCTCAAATCGATCACTTCGATCGAATCCCCGATTCTCTTCTCCTTCTTGTCTTCAACAAGATCGGTGATGTTAAAGCTCTTGGTCGATGCTGTGTCGTTTCGCGTCGTTTTCACTCTTTAGTTCCACAAGTTGAAAACGTTGTTGTTCGTGTTGATTGTGTAATTTCCGATGATGATTCCAATTCATCGGCGAATTCGAGTGATAAATCTCGTGGTCCGTTTTGGAATTTGTTGAGGTTGGTATTTGGTGGAATTGCTAAACCGATTCAAACTTTAGGTCAATTTTTGGGTCCGAAAAGGGCATCGAATTCGTCGGTGAATTCGGGTTCTGGATCTTCGCCTCTTGCTGTTGGAAGTGAGGAGGATGGTGATGGTGGTGTTACACATCATTCACCTACTCAGGTTTTGAAGAATTTTAACGAGATTCGTTTGTTAAGGATTGAGCTTCCCAGTGGTGAATTAGGGATTGAAGATGGGGTTTTGTTGAAATGGAGAGCTGATTTTGGTTCAACTCTTGATAATTGTGTCATTTTAGGTGCTTCTTCGGTTTTTCAACCAAAGTCTCAAGATGGGGGTGTTGCTGTTGATGGTGGTGGTGCAAATAACAATGGTGGTGGTGATGATAATGGAAGTATACCGGATTCGTTTTATACGAACGGTGGATTGAAATTGAGGGTAGTTTGGACAATTAGTTCATTGATTGCTGCATCTGCAAGGCATTACTTATTGCAACCGATAATTTCGGAGCATAAGACATTGGATAATTTGGTGTTAACTGATGCAGATGGTCAAGGTGTGTTGTATATGAACAGAGATCAGCTTGAGGAGTTGAGGGTGAAGCCGCTTTCGGCTTCCTCGGCTTCGAAGAGGACACTTGTTCCTGCTCTTAATATGAGGCTTTGGTATGCGCCTCATTTGGAGTTGCCTGATGGGGTTGTTTTGAAAGGAGCTACTCTTGTTGCTATTAGGCCTAGTGAATTGTCACCTACCGCTGGTAAAAAGGAAGGATCTGATTTGTCTTGGGTTTCGACGGCGTTTGAAGAGCCTTATAGGTCCGCTGCTGCGATGCTTATTAAGAGGAGGACTTATTGCCTCGAGATGAATTCCTTTTGATGCTTTTTGCTCCCATAAAAGGTGCATTTTTTCTCAATTGTTTTCCTTTGTGTTTTTCGATCTATCATTTAGTTCATACTTTAGGTCAAATTTAAATATTAAGTTGTATTCTTGTTTTTTGCTAAACAATTTGTTAAGAATGATTTTGTGATAGGTTAATGGATTGCTATTCGATCTTAGTGTGTGTGCGCGTGTTTGTATGCGAGCGTTTTATTTTTGGTCATAAGTGTGATCCTTTATATTGTGGATAACTGCGGTCAAATGTGGCTAATGTGGCCTCAATTGCAGTTGTGGATACAACAAAAACCTTAATGTCGCAGCTCAGATTGCAATCATGGACTTTTTTAACCTTGTGTTTGCCTACAATCTGAATCTGCCTGTGTCTCCTTTTAATTATGCTTGTTTCAAAGAATTCTCTCAGGTTAGGTTTGGTTTGTTGGATCTAATTTCTTGTCTACGTGTTTCACTGAATGCAATTTGTGATAACCCAATTCTATATGCTATATCTTTCTTCTAATTGTTTTAGAAGTGGTAGAATGACAAAATACAACTTGGATTCTGTTCTTGATATCTCTATTTGGAAAAAGTATGCACAGAATGCCTTTTGGTTACAATTTTTATCACTTTTTAGTGCTTATTTTGCGATATCGTTTCCTGTAGTTTAGTGATTTGATTCTTTTGATCTAGCATTACCTTATTATTCCTTCAATGAATGTTTAAGAAAACTCTTATTTATTTGTTTGGAATGAAATTTCAGGGAATGTAGAATCATTTAAGAACAGGGGAACATGAAGTTCCTGATATAGAAGGAATCAGAAAACACAATTTGCTTGGAAGCAGCCCGGCCACCTGAATCTTGCTCTTTCCAGCTTCTGATCAACTGCAGCCCCCATATGAGTAGTAGTTATTATTATGAAAAGAGCTGCAAATCATTTACCTATCTTGCCTGAACTGAGATACTGAATGCATCTGCTGGTTTTTTAAATTTATGGCAATGCTTTTATAAGACCTGCAACTAGGATGATCTTGTTGTAAGATCTTTGAGTTTGTTGTAGTTATATGCCTTTTCAGGTCACCATCTGTGAATATTCTAGGTTATTTATCCGTTTGGTTTGCATTTGTGATATATTGTTCTCAAGTTAAATGAGCAATGTACTTTTGCTTCTGTAATTTTAAATAACTTCTGGATGAGTCAATCATACAGTGCAATACTTGTTCCTGCACTTAACTTTGTCATATTTAGTAACTCCTACTTATGAGTGAATTTGTAAACAGTTCAATAAATCATATGATTCATGCCAAGAATTTGACTTCAACTTGTGCTGAAAATCTTGTTGGCCAGTGAATTAATTGCACCGAGATTAAACTTTTCAATAGTATTCATCTCATGAACTGATTAAACGCTGAATTGTGCTCAAGTTAGTTAGGAAAATTGATCTACAAGGTAAGGGCTGAGCATGAAAAGCTTATATATCTCCTTTTTGTTAAATGAGATGAGATGAAATTGAACTTTTCATGTTTTTACTCATAAGCTGATTTTGATCTCTCAAACACGCACGTACACTTATATAAAAAAATAAAAATAAAAAAAGGATATCAGGTTAATTGTTTAATGAAAAAAAAATCATAACTATTTTGTTGACAAGAAATAATAGATATATGTCCTCTCAAAAACAAAAAGAAAAACAAATATTACATATTATATTTATTGACATGTGAAGAAAGATGTAATTGTCGGTATAAATTTTTAACCCACACACAGTTTTTAGATTTGGAATCTTTGTATTATTATTTATTGTACGACAAATTTTATTATAGTAGGAAAACTCCTTGAAATCATTAATTTTTAATTAACATGACATTGACATGTTAATTATTGGCACGAGAGTATTGAAGAAAATAAACCTAATTATTGAAAAGGAAGTTAAATTTAAGCTAAAGTTTGATCTAGCTTAGCTGTCATAAGATATTTAAAAAGCATCGCAAGATTGCACATCAAATTATCAATTCGGAGTAACTACTATAAGTATGTAGTAACATAATAATAATAGTTGAAAACAGTTGCTATTACGCAACAACATACATCTCAAGTCCTGTGAACGCAAAAGTTGGCCAGCTATTTTGCTGGTTCATAACTTATACTACTACATCAACATGCATGCAGTATATATAGATAAAATTGGCTTCCTTTAAAGCTCACATGGTGTCTTCTTCGTACTACAAGGATTTGATTTTTTTGTTACACCATGTCAAAACCACTAACTGGCTGCCTTTAATTTTGTGGAGGATGGTCCCCTGTGATAGGTAGCCGAATTTAATACAACATAATTAGCCAGTCAGATTTGTATAGTGTGAATCTACTTATGCTGTGTACCATTAACTCCCAACATTTACATTTGCAAATTTGTAGGAGTACTATAGCCAAGTAGATAGACTACTCCTAGATTTATCTAAAGAGTAAACAATTTCACTAGAGTAGGTTGTTATTTGATTCTCATCAATACCATTTTGCAAGAAGAGTAACTAGTGTAACTTTTTTTAATATGAAGTAATAATATTACATACTAGTACTTGTTTGTTAATATTTCATTAATTATTGAAAGAATTATTTAACGAAAGTGTCAGACAAATAAAAGCAAATTGTTTGGTAACATGATTGAGACTGTTGTTCTATGAACCAACCATTTATTATAAACTCAATTTAACCGTCCATCAACACGTCAATTACTACCAACCCACAACGGTTCTAACCAAAAGAGACAACATATTACAACACAAAATTATGAGTTTGTTTTTCTCTGCTTGTCTTTTCTTTTATTTTGTTCAAATTGTATCTCTTGTATAATCGTTAGAAATTCACAGCTTAAGGTGAATAAGTAAAAAATTAGAGTTCGAACCTCAGTCATTACATTACATATGTAATACAATGTTTCTATCAACTTAGTTAAATTCATTGAGACATTTGTATTTCTTTTCTAAAAAGATAGATTTATGTAATGACATTATTTAGCAAATTCAAAAGAACCTTTCTTATTATGTTGTCCATGTTTTATTAACAATGATGCAATAGAAGGTGTTTTTTAAGAAGTTAGAAAAACTCATCTAAATTGACATTGAAGAACAAACAAATCTGAAAATTGATACTAAGAAAGAAGACTTTGAGAAAAAACACACTCCTTATAATATATTCCATTTTGTTTCTCATGTCAATAGACTATTAGTAAAATTTAACAAAAAAAAAAAGTGGATTTATTGGTAACAACTCTGTTTCTAATCACAAAACACATCCCCCCAAAGATAAACCCCATCTCTTTAATTTACCACAAAAGTAGCCTGATTGCTTTCTTTCTTGTTTTCAAAACATGACGTTCATAATTGAAATCGACATGATTTGTGTAAAGGGACAACAATCAAACTTTTCTTTGTCTAGAAAATTGTTCTTTTTTGCTTGTAACCAATGGTGGACCTACATGCATTTTAATTTGGTTCTACAATTACACCCTAGATTTTGATAAAATTATAAGTAATATATTGATTTTGTGTTTTCCCACTTTATGTTTCAAACAAATCATTCTTTCTAAAAAAAAAACAAATCATAGACCACACCACACCCCATTTTATAATTGATGAGATATATTAGAAGTTTATCATTATATACATATATATTCTAATAATAATTGTTTATTTTTATAATATATTGCACTCACTACTCATGCTCATGTCGACTGCTTGTAAGTTGTAACCAAAATGTTTGACTATCATTATTTCTGTTTTTTCTTCTTCCTTTTTGGTAATGGCTAAATCGCCGGAGTCAGTGTGCAGTGCATATACCATGTCTTAATCTACAAATGGGTCTCACCATAATAAGTGTGTATGTGTATATCACTAATTTATGTTTGAAGGTATTTTAATAAAATTAGTAAGAAATATAAAAAAGGCATTTTGAAGCACCCACATGAATTGGACTAGAATTATTTGAAAGTAAAATCTTTACCGAGTATTGTAGATTGAGCGAGGAGATTTCACTACAAATTAATTCGAACATAATTTAAAATTTGATTCAACAAGCAATTCATTAAACTTGATTCGTGAACCAAATGATTTAAATTTGAGTTAAAAACTAAGTTCATTAACATAATGAACTGAAATTAAATTTTATATAATTCGATTTTTTTCAATTAACAAGTGGGATATTAGGGTTTGGAAGTCAAAGAATATTTTGAACGTATTCTCAATCCAAATGTGAAGTTTTGATTGCTTTTGTCTTCGTTACCTTTAGGGTGGTTTTGTATTTTAAAATTTTAGTTTTCTATATTTATGCTAATCTGAACCTTAAATTTGTGTCTTTTCTTTAAACACTTTATGATTGAGATAACTTATATTTTATTTCAATATTTGTCGTTAAAAAAATTAAAAGGTCTAAGATCTAAAAGTTTGTACTTATTTTGACAAAAAAAAAAACTGATTTTTGAATTTTGTTATTCGAGCAAACGAATTGAACTGAGTTGTTCGTGAACTTTAAACGAGATGAACTTGGGCTAAAAAAAGTGAGTGTTCAGGCGGATTCAACTCAACTCAACTTATTTTCAACCTTAAATCACACTATCGTTAAAAATAGCTAATCAAGTTTTTCGACAGAGATAAATCATCAGCAAGAGTTAAGGATATATTTCGGACACCTATAACATACTTAACAAAAGAAAGCATTTGAAGATAAGAGGCAACTAGCCAGCATATGTCGCACTCAGTATCAGATAAGGCAGCTGGTGGAACAAACAAATTGAAAAAGTAAGTGAAGTTCAAAGAGGGTGAGCTATATTTTGAGGCCTGTATTACTTCACAAGTTGAATCTTGTTTAGAAAATTGAATTTAGTCATTGTCTACACATACAAGTTTCCATTACATAACGAAGCAAGAAGAGGTGGGTATCATACTTATGTTTGATCAATTATGTAGTGTATGTATTAATTCCAACCGTGTATAATATTTCACTAGTCAATGCCTTTTCTTTCTTTCAATCATTTATCTAGTTGTTTGCATTTACATCCAGGTTCTAGAGAGATGAAGACAGTTCTTGAAAGTTCAGTACAAATTTTAACTCTTCGTATTTTTTAGGAGCCACCTAGCTATAAGAATCCAATAACAACCACAAAAATAAAAAGTCAAAATTCTAATTTCAATTTTAAAAAATATCACCTAACATAAAGTTAAAAATATCCCTCATTGACTTGCAAGAAAAGGTTACTTTACTTGCATAACAAACAAAAAATTGAACGGAGTCACACATGTTTGTTTCTTTTGTTTTTGTCAAACTAACATCGAGCATATCACTGCCTCAAACGTTACAATAAAAAAGTCGATAAATTTCTACTTATTAAAATTTTAAACAATTTTCAAGTACGGATCCAATCCATAGTGAACCACCTATCAAAGTGGTCCAACTTATAACTTGCATCATTTTTATTTCATTGATATGTCCTTTTATTCCATAGAAATAATTATTTGATTGATTATTTTGAAGGATAACAGAAATTGCAGGCATTACAGTTGTGATGACAGGGCAAGGGTGTTTCCAAGAACCGACCTAATCTATTTCTTTCTGCTTCTCATTCTCTAACAATAATTCACATATTAATTTATTAGGTGATTAGTTGTTTCTGCTTCTAACTCTATCTGTATGTCACATGATCAAAGGTACCTTAGCTTTGTACACTTACAATCCACGTGAAATGATTTCTAAACTTTGTGACTTAAATCAAACACAAGCTATGTTACACCTTAACTTAGCTTAGTCACCCAACCCTTTATTTTCCTATAATGCTCCACTCACTCTTTATTATTTGTTTTCTTATCATACAAACATTGCTGATTTTATATACAATCAATTAGTAACCATATCTTATATTATTATAATTGAAGGTGTCGCCTTCTATTTAATTCTACCCTATATTTATATTTATTTAAACAAAACTTCCCTACGTGAGTAGATGATTCCAAGTTGGACAATAATATAGAACTCATCAAATGGTTAACAAGCCCCCACATGCTAATCTTTATGCCGGCAGAGTTTGTGACAAAAAGGGAATTAAACCACTCAACAAAAAATAATAAAGGATATAATGAAAAGGAAAAAATTATGTTATGTGTACATGGGTCATTTTGATTATCTAATAATTGTACTTTGTATTATCATACTATATACATTGTGATTGTCGAGCTTTTTCAAGTGGCACTTGCAATTTTCAAACCTTTCTAAAATGACTGAAGTTGGAACTTGTCAACTTTTTTGGTTAATAGGTATACCTATGGTCCCCTCTTTTAAAAAAAGGCATGCCTTTGATCATGAGGTGATAAAAATTAATTTTAAATCAATTGATTTTGTAAATTTGATTATATAAAAATGGATTGAGCTAGATAAAAGGGTACACCAAAAAGTCGCAAATATACCACCTATAGAGAATTACTCATACAACTTGAGACAGAACAAATTTGGATCACACCAATTAGGCTAACCCATAACAACCAAGCTAAGAAAAATAAATACTACACCAATAGATACTAGCACACTTCAATTATATATTGTAGTTTATACTTTATAGTGTATGAATCAATCAATTAATTAAAGTACATTCTAAATTATTAGGTTGGTTTATAAAAACAAATTGAAGCATTTGGATGTATATATATTCCTATTTATATTTATTTACATTTCAAAGGCTTAAATTATTGTTGATTTCGTTGGCAAGTCAATAACAAGAGGGCTAATTGTTGGTTTAAATAAGGACTTTTGGTTCTTCATTTTCTTAGCATACATCATCTATTCATGTATGAGGTAGAAGATCTTGGAGTTGACATTACTAGCGTGTGCTTTAAGACTTGTTAATTATAATATCTGCCTAAACTTTTTTGAAAATGACACTGAACTTTGTAAAGAAAAACTGCTCTAATCATATCTATGGACTTTTCCTTTTATTCCATTTACTAAGCTAAAGTTGCTTTGATATGTCGTTTTAAAGTGAAAATTGTATTATACCGAGTTTTCAAAAAAAAAAAAAGTGATGATATTTCTTGTTTTAATTTTCTTTTCAATAGGTTTGTAACTTATTGGGAAATTTTAAATAAGTTTTTGTTGTTGACATTTAAAAGGGAAGTTATAGAATTAATATTTGTTCTATAAATTTTTAATTAATTTTTTGCTGCTTAATGTTAATAGTAATTGATTTGTGCATTTTTTATGAGTGATATACAATGGTTAAATACAAGACTTGTGATGCATTTTTTAAGAGGAAAGTTTTCGAACAAGATGAAAATTGTATAACATCAACACCGACACTAGAAAAGCAACCTTGAGGTGATTAAACGATTTAACCAGATGAGCAATCTTGCAAGATTCAAAACAGTCACCATGAATGAATTTTATGTCAAAATTTTAAAACGGGACCTCGAAAATCATCTCCAAATTTAGAAATATCCAATGAATCAAAGAGATGCAATTCGAAGAGTTAATATTAATTGTGGACCCTATCAATATCGAATTGAAAAGTATTCCCTCAATGGAGATAAACATCCAAGAAAATTTCAAGCATACTGGTACAAAATGTTCCCTTCATGGCTAGAGCACTATCACACTAATGATGCTACTTATTAGTTTCTTTGTTCCTTATTTAGTAAAAAAACAAGTGGACTCTTAAAAATCGTGATTGGGCCTAACACAACCCCACAAAACTGGCCTTGGTATAAACACGTTGTCAGGTCATCTCCTAACCGATGTGGGACTCTTAATACACCCCCTCACGCTCAGGACTGAACATCTGAAGCGTGGACACAAATGACTGGTAGCCCGATAACGAAAACCAGATAGCAGGTGACCCAACGGATCTTGGAGAATGCTCTGATACCATCTTAGAAATAGTGATTGAGCCTAACACAACCCCACAAAGCCGGCTTGTAAGGTGAGAATTGTCCCCACTTATAAACACATTGCCAGACCATCTCTTAACTGATGTGGGACTCTTAACATGGACACCCTAGAGTTAACGTCTTCACTAGAATAGGATTCAAAGCATGGAGAAATATCAATGTTGACAAGAGTTGTTCTGTTCTGAATCATATTGGAGTGAGGCCTTGTTTATTTTGCAATAATGCATTGAAAGCTTCTGAATACCTGTTCGATCAATCTAAGCATATAAAAAATGTCATTAATGTGCATAGTTTCAATCAAATCAACAAGATTAGGCTTTGTGTCAAGAGACCCGATCTATTGATTCAAGTTGTTAGCTAACATTTATATATTGTGTTTTAGGATACCATAGTGAATCACTAAGATAGAAAAAGTAGAGGTAACTTTCTAGAAATGATCATATTCTTAGTATCATACAATGATGAACTTGGAAATTTAATGGTAGAGAACGTTCAATCAAGTTATATATCTCATCATATTCATTAATAAATTTTGCATATCATGTCTTGTAAAGTGAAGAGTTATATCCAAGAAGAGATTGAAGACTATACCTTTTGTTTTTGCACATAAATTAAAACTTGCCTTGGTATACATGGTTTCTTTTCACACTTGTCTTTTGTTGTAGATGTTGTATGTTCCTCTAGCAAGTATCGTGAAGTCTTACAAGTTGCCAAATTAGAGGAGTTGTCGCTTTTACTAGAGATTGGTGAATTTGATAGTGGTAAAAGACAAAATATATTGTCATTTTGAAACAAGGCAGAGATACTCGTTGGAGCTCATATTTTTCTATTTGTTGTATGATGATATTGATAAATATGCATGATGTAGCTTGTGTGGTTCTTCAAAAATTTAGGAAAAATGGCGGGACTATATCTCAATGTGGCGATGCTAATGCTGCTTATAAGATTAATAATTCATTTAAGTTCTCATTGATTTTGCAAATTATGAAAGAGATTATCAGAATTCTCATCTTTGTCAAAATTTACAACAAATATCTCAAGATACGCTTAATGTTAGGAATTTAGTCAACACTACAAAAATATCGATTCATAAGTAACATATGAATTTTTTTCAAGAAAGATTGTAACATATGCATGCAATAAGTCTATTTTGCATGCATATGTTTCAAAAAATTCACCAAAATTATGATCTTGATAGTAAATTTTGTCAACACTTAAGATTGTAATATATGCATGCAATACTCTTAATAGTAATTTTTTTTTTTAAGAAAGATGATTTTTTTTCCTTATAAAAGCTATAACGAAGGGACTCCCAATATATTATGAAAAATCAAAATTTGAATATTACAAACTGTGTAAAAGACAATAAATTTAAAAAATAAAGTAAAAGTTTTTTTTCGATTAGTTTTTCAACTGATTATTAGCGATTTCGTTCCAATTTCAGTTGTTTGAGACAATTGAATCATCACGACCCACACTATTTTGATTTTGAGTGAATACTAACTTTGTTTTTTCACAATTTTCGTGCGGATCAATTTAATCATTTCCAAAGATAAATTCTAAAATAGTCCTTACTATTTTTATATCGGGGACAAATCAATTCTAACACATATGACTATTATATAAAACACATTGATTTTTTAAGGCAATAAAACACATTGAATTCCTTAAAAAAACATTGAATTGAAAGCGCATGCATGGAATTCAATTGTATTTTATATTTTATATTTTATTAGGGTGTTTCTGTTTCCACCTTACAAATTTCTCGCGCGCCTCACAAATTTCAATTTATATAATAAAAAAAGTGTAAGACACTCTCCAGAACTCTCGAAAATCCTCCATTTTTTCTAGATTTTATAATATAAATAAGATTTGCGAGAAGGTTGGAGTGTGGGAAAAGAAACACTCATCTTATAAAAGAGGGTATATATTAATTCAAAAAAGAAAGAGGGTATATATGATAAACGAGCTAGATAAACATGCTAGATAACAAGCTTGCTCAATTGTTGGAGGAACTTAGAAAATTACTCTTCTCACGTATGAAATTGCTTATTCTCTTCTATCAACGGCAGTTAACTGCCGCTTGGCATTTTTTTGCGGCTGTTAGTTGTCACTAACACTTTTAAGATTAATTCAATTACTTTTTAAGTCGGTTTATCCGATCTTAATAGTGTAAGAAATAGTTAACTCCCGCTAAAAAATATGGAACAACGGTTAACCGTCATTAATATAAAGAAATGAGCAGTTTCATAAGTGAGAAGAATAATTTTCATTTTTCCGAAACTTATGAGAAATGATGGGCCTCATAAAAACTTATACCCATTTTGCGTAAGGGTGTTTCTTTATAAGCCCCCCAAAATCTTTTATGCCCCCTGAATTTCCCAATTTGCCCTTAATTCAAGAGTTCTGTATGTATCTACCAGATATGTACCGTATGTATGTGCAGAATTTGTTTTTATAAGTTCATTGTCTCATTTCTTCTTCCTTTCTGTGAGTTCAAAATCGACCCATTCCTTCTCCAGACCATTTTTCACTCAATTTTATATTCCTTCTGTACGCATCAAATGATTTCTCCGAATCAACCCATAGCTGAATCTTGTTCCTAAAATTTGTTCTCGTAAGAGTTTCTTTAGGGTTTTCTCCAAAGTTAAGGTAAAATCTCCACCTAATTTTTTAGTCTCAATTTCTAGTTATATAACTATTGATGGACAATATTATAGCTACAGTTGTTCTGCATTTGATACTCAGTTTCTAAACTACTTGATGCTTCACGTGTACAATATTAACCCCATTTGTATTTGGTCTAGACCTTAAATAAGAAGCTCTAGAAATTGCTTTCAAAATTAATCCCACGCACTCAAAGCAAGCAATTTCCATTACTCATGTGTTCATGTCAAAAGAATGAAAATTATGT
>Ga0315913_1007253_pt1 | contig 13341 bp, 7 predicted proteins | sample MpolsnodulesMG_FD_207736 | JGI IMG/M metagenome (GOLD analysis project Ga0315913, IMG submission 207736) | Medicago polymorpha root nodule microbial communities from Los Angeles, California, United States - small nodules | ecosystem: Host-associated > Plants > Roots > Nodule | place: USA... | reverse complement strand
ATCACAGAAAGGTTTCGTCAGATCACATGACATTCTCGTCACTTGGGTAGCAGTGATGTGTTGCTAGATACCGCTCACTGTTTATAATATTAAATATGTGATTTAATATTATTGCCAACGTTACGTGAACCTATAGGGTCACACACAAAGGATAGATAGATGAGAGAAATAAATAAATAAGACTTATTTATAAAAAATAAATAAGTGAGACTTATTTATAAAAAATAAATAAGTGAGACTTATTTATAAAATAATAAGTAAGACTTATTAGTAATTAAATAATTAAATATGACTTTATTATTTAATCTACAAAAAATAGAGAAACGCGGTCCACCGTAAGGTACGGTGTACTTAAGGGATTCTATAAATAGAACCTTTGTGCTGAAGCATTATAGACTTTTGTGAGTGCTTAACCTAATTCACAAAAGTTGTGAAACTCTAGCCGCCGCTCTCTAAACCTTGTTCTCTCTGAATCTCCGTTGGAATTGGCTAGCACCGGTCATCGGAGAAGTTCTATTCGTGTGGTCTGAGTAGAGGCATCGCTGCTTTGCTTTGCTCGTGATCAGAAATATTTCTTCTACAAAGGTTCTGCTCTTCAAGAGGTAAACACATGAATCTTAAAGTGTTTAAGTTTCTGTTTGATTTGTGATTAATGATTTAATCAAGATCCGTTTCAATGGGAATTGTTCCGCTAAGAGGATTATAAAATTTTGAAAAACCTCTGTTAAATCCCTTCAGGGGGCTCATAGTCCGTGATGCGAGATAGGCATAAACATACTCCTTGGTTTCTTCATTCCTTACTCCTTGGTAATGTAAACTGTTCAACTATTTTAATCATTTTAAGTTAGCGTTTGAAACTTTCTTTGTTTGAGAGTGACATAATGTAAATGGTTTGAAACTATTAGAAGTGACATGCCACATTGAGCCAATAGCTTTCTCGAGGTGGGCAAAGGTGCATTCAGTCTTGATCTAAATGAAACTTCTTTTTTCTTCCTGTTTTCTCTTTGCATGCATATGTAATTACACAATTTACATTAGTTTAAAACTATAAATTATTGTTAGAGTTCCACATTGGACAAAATATGACATGACCATATGTTTATAAGTGAGAGCAATCCTCACCTAAAATGCCGATTTTATGGGGGCTGTGTTAGACTCAACCACGTTTTTAAATATAGTATAAGAGCCTCTGTTAAAATCTGTTGTGCCACATGTTATCGGGTTTCCACTATCGGGTCACCCATCATTTATGTCCACGAACAAAGCCCAATAGAGCTGGTCGTTAGGAGGTGTGTTAAAGAGTCCCACATCAGGTAAAAGATGGCTTGGATGATGTGTTTATAAGTGGAGGCAATCCTCACCTCACAAACATGTGTTAGGCTCAATCACGATTTCTAAGATGATATTAAAACCTCTACAAGATGCATTGGGCCACCTGTTATCAGGTTTCCACTATCGGGCCACCCACCATTTATGTCAACGAACCAAGCCCAATAGTTTTGGCGGTGATGAGCTATGTTAAAGAGTCTCACATCGAAAAAGATATAATCTGGACATATGTTTAGAAGTGAGGGCAATCCTCACCTCACAAGTCGGTTTTATGGGGTTATATCAAGCCCAACAATTTCTAAAAATTACCAATAATCATAATCTGATAACATGAAAACTTGAAACAAATTTTGAAACAAATTTTATTTGATAACATGAAAATTGCACAACGATCAACACGGTTCGCCTGTCGAACAATTCATCTCAATCAAACCTTAGTCCGCAACATTGCTCAGCTTTGTTAACACCCATAACACAATAATTCTAACACCCATAAATTTTTTATTCCAATTTATCACAAAGAACAATCATACTATCTCCTTCACAGGGACGAACCCACTTAGCCAACATTGTGGGCCAAGTCCCTTACTTCCATTTTAATTTTGGCCATTACTTTTCTCATCTTATGAGTTTCTCGAGCGCTTTATTCGGTTTCTAAAATTCGAAATGTTTTAACGTGTTTTGGAAATTTTTATGAGGTATTTATGCCGTTCGGATTCTATTATCCAAACTGCATAGGGCACGCGAGAAACTCGAAGGATGAAAAAAGAAGCGGTCTTTAATTTTTTTTCTACCATACATGTATGTTTCTTAGATGATTTTGCTTGTATTTTGGTCCCTTTTCTTTTATGTCCTATATTTATAAATATAACGCAATATAATAACATATGCAACCATTAAAACCATCTATTTCTGTCCACGACTCCTAACTTAACTGATAAAAATATCGAACCATTAAACCAGACGCTATGAGTGAAGTTCAAACCTACATCCACTTACGTGTGTAAGTTTACAATAACCTTTTCATTTCGTCTATCTAAGAAGGAAAGACATCCATTTCTCCCCTTTGTTTCTTTAAGGGTTTTCTGTTTTTTTTATTATACGTTTAGAAAAACATACCATAAATATTATTTATGATTTCATATTTATATTTCTTTTATTTGGTTTCATTTTGTAAAACATACTTTGTTTAATATTTTTGAATCTAAATAGAAATTATTTATTCATTGTTTTAAAAATTGCCCTCACTCCTCAAATTTTTTAGGTCCGCCACTACTACTATTCATGAAGAATTTTGCAATTAATTGTTGTGCGCAAGTGTGAGTTAATGTCCGGACCCATAAATCCACTGCCTTAGGGATGTCAACGGGTACCCATGGGTACAGATAGTATGATACTCGCCGTTGGATAAATATCATACCCGTGTCCGCCCCATACCCTCGTGGGTACCCACTATGCGGGTACCCGCGAGTATTGAATTATCCATGAGTATTTATGGATACCCGTGGATTTTTGAATTTATTTATTTTTCGGTACAAATATTAACTTTTTTTAATTACCAAAAAACTTCAACTTTTAAACATCCATACATAATCCATTCAAAATTTCATAAATCATACGTAATCTATTGAAAATTCATAAATCATACATAATCCATATAAAATTCACGATTCTTACACAATCCATATGATATGTTTTATGACGTGAATGAAGTGGAAACCGTGAACTTAATAAGATGAATTAACAAAATTAAAAATAAAAATAGGTTATTAATGAGAGAATCTTATGTTGACGATAAAATTTTCTTCATAACAACTTTAAGTAATAAGATAAGATATATAAGGATATTTTAGTTATTTACTTAATTTATTATCGGGTATGGGTACCCGTGGGTACGGGTACAATCGAATCCGTGCCCGTATCCATATAATAATGGGTAGTCAAATACTCATTTATTATACCCGTGGATACTCGTTTAGCTACCCGCCCCGTGCCCGTGCGGATTTTACCCATGGGTACCCGTGTGCATAAGTATTTTTGCCACCCCTACATTGCCTTAAGATTTTAAGTAAGAGTGGCGTCTTTCTCACTTGTATGGTTGTTCTAGTCTCAATGTGGATGGTCCCCCCAAGCTCCCCTGATGACCTAACAGTGGTATCATAGCTCTGGTTCGGTGAAGGGTACGACCGAGGCAACCAGCCCGTTGCGTAGAAAGCAGCAACGACGGTACAAGCAACAAGTGGCTCCTTGTCTCGGTTCCATTGCGGAGAAAGCAGCAACAACGATACAAGCAAGAGCTTCTGCTTGAAGGGGAAGATGGGCTCACACTTGAGGGGGAGTGTTGTGTGCTAGTGTGAGTTAATGTCCCACATCGGATTGAAAAGTAAATGTTGAACACCTTATAATAAGAGGACCCATAAACCCACTGCCTTAAGGTTTTGGGTAAAAGTGTGGCGTCTCTTTCACTTATGTGGTTGTTCTAGCCTCGATGTGGACGGTCCCCCAAACTTCCTTCAAGACCCTACAGTAATGAGTCTAAATAGCAATGTATGTGTTCCCATGCCCATGTATTCTTAATTCCTTCTCTAACTAACACACTTTGGTATTTGTCCAAAGATTTATCAAGAAAAGATCAAGAAAGAAATTTTACCCATTTTAAAATCATTTAAATGACACACCTGTTGGATGGAGATGATGAATGATTTGATAAGAAATATAAATAAATTAACCAACTTGTATGGATGATGACTTGATGCAACAAAAATGTGAAAGATAAGATATTCTTGTGTGTTGATACAAATGTGTTTTGTGAGTAAGACAACACTCTTTGAGAGGTTACAATTAGGGTAGAAATGATAAGGTGTCAGAATCCAGAAAGGTGGTTTAAGATTAATGAGTTATTAATTGAGTGAGTGAGTACTTTCAAAAGTGTAGCAGTTAGATTGTGGGAATTGTCTGGGAGAATTGTAATTGTGAATTGTGACTCAAAGATTTAAGTTTAAATAGGTCACAATTTTCATGGCGAGCATGTCCACTAGTCTAGCGAATCTGACAGAAAAGGTTCTCTTAGAAAACAACGTTTTGAGTTGAATGATGATAAAGCAAATGTACTAGTGTGTCGACAAGTATACATCCTAATATCTTATGTGAGCAATCACTATTGAAGGTTTAAGAACGGCAAAATAAGTAACTAGTTCATGTTTAAATCTAATCAATAATTGAACGGATAAAATAGGTAAAGTCACAAAGTTGGGGTTAGTAATCGTTATGACCTAAATTGATTTATGAACATCAATGAATGCATAAAAAACATTCAGAATAATATTGACCGAATAAAATAACAAAGTAATCGACTGAATTCATAAGATAATTTAAAGTTACATGATCAAATAATTACAAGAAAGTTCATCTTTCATGACATGATCTAGAAAGGATTAGCAACTCATAGCTTCTAATCATATACAATTAGATGTGAATAAGAAAACATGAGAAAAGGATCACCGATTGATAATTCTTTGGCTCCCGAATGGCTTTGATCGCTCCAATCCTTAAGATCATGTTTATGCCTTCGTCTGCTCGTTAAAAGGCATTTTTCCACTGACCTTGGGGTTCCATATTTATAGGCGCACATTTCTCTAAGTTTTAGGAAATTGACTCGCGATGCGAGCCTAACAAACCTGATCTCTTTGGCCTCACATTCTACTCGCAATGCAGGGCTCATAGACCACAATGGGAGATAAACAGTGACGATTACCTTGATTTCCAATCGTATTCTCGCGAAGCGAGGCTCATGGCCTGCAATGCGAGAGATGCAGTAGCTGACTCCTTGATTTCTTCATTCATTGCTCCATTTCTTCTCACCAGAATGTACATAACGACTATGCCACAAGCACCATCAATGTTAAACTTGTAAAAGTATAGCTCGCTCACAAAATTGTGTAGCTCAGGTGGATTTTCACGGGTTCAAGGTTTTTTCTCTCATTTTGTCCTTTCATGACTCTTTGAATGATTTCTTTACATAACTCAACTAAAACAAATATAAGCTCAAATCACCTTCTTGTCATCATCAAAGCACTTTATCAATTTTATATTTAAGCTCAATATTGAAAAGACTGCAAAAATTGATAAATAATTTAAGCAAACAAAAGAAAGAAAATTGGGCTGCGTCACAATAAGCACTTGTTTTACGTCATTAGATCAACACCTATTGCAACAATAAATTGTAAGGATGATTTCATAGCTCTTCCCATGAGTTCCTAGGCTTTAACAGTTGCACTGGATTTTTGAAACAAATTGTAACAAACTTCCTAATTTTGATCCTTTATGGACAATCAATCTGTTATCGTCTTCATCCATTGTAATGCGAGCTTTTTTTGATAAAAGGACGAGTCAATATCAGCGAGAAATTTCCCCATCCTCCATATTCATCACTAAAAGGTCCTACAAGAACGAAAAATTTATCCACATATGTGAACATCTTAAACTTTTTCCGCATAACTTTATGCAAGAACTGTCAAAAAATTATAGCACAATATTAGTTAGTTTTAGGTGTAGTGCTGGACTGAAGATATGTATTTGGGTCATATCATCGAACCCATGGTTTGGACACTTTCAGAGCATGAACTTGTAATGCTCCCATGCAATTCACAAAGGTTTTTGGATGCTCCTTGAGAGAATACATCCATAGCAGTCCTGGCATCATTAATTATGCTATAAGGATATAATATGAAAATAAAATTTTCTTCCAACGTGTTTCAATTGGTCATCATAACAGCAGGTTAATTCGAATAATAATCTTCGGCTTTCCCTATTAATGAACGAGGGAACAACCTCATGAATATTTGTTCTTCTTCAGAATCAGATGCACTAAGTGAGCAGAAATTTTCATAGAATTTGAACGATGGATCATAAGGATCCTCATGATCCATTCCGATGAATGGACTTTGACAACTCAAGAGAACTTTTGGTGTCTTTTGAAGTGTGAAATGAGGGTTCTATTTATAGGTGCTATGGTTTGATAAAAATGGAACACTGGTTTAATGGACTTTGATAGGGATTGAATGTGATTTGAATGATTTTTTTAGAAGAGAAAGTTGACAATGTTATTTGACAATTTTTGGACTCATTAAAAAGAGTTAATAAAAAACCTAAAGAAGTAATTAAACTAAAAAATAAAAATAAAAAATAAAAATGGAAAATAAAAAGATAAAATAAAAATAAAGACTGAATAAAAATGAAAGATAAAAATAAAAAGACAAATAAATAAAAAAGTGAGAAGAGGTCCCGAATCGGAACCAAAATGAGGTATTTTAAAATACCTCTCTATAGAAATTTTCACTGAAAAGACAGAGAATATTCTGGGTCAAAGGACATGTGACAGTAAAATGTTAGGTTAAAAACTGGGGTATGGCAGACGTGAAGTGCCCTCTTGTTCAAAAGTCCACCATGTTATCCAAAATCTTCCTAATGCAACAAAAAGGTAATATTTATTTTGTTTTGAAATCAAGTATTTTGAGATTTATTCTTCAAATGGTCAAATCTAATTTCTTCGGCTGATGTAGTTTGTGTTCAATCACCATGTATTTTTATTCCAAGTTCTTCACATAGTTTCTAACAATAAATTTATTTTTAAAATATGAACGATTCAGATTTAAGCTAAGATTGCGATGATGTCTGAAGAAAAAAATGATGGTAGTGATTGGCACTCTGAGGTTCTTAAAGATTATTCTTCTATATTGTAGATGATGAATATATAAATTCATTAACATTTCAAGATATGATCATAAAAGGTAGGAAGTAGTCTTGTTGAAACATATTTCCCTGATCTCTATTTTGGAGTACCGCGCAGTCTTCTGCTAATATATGTAGACTGTCATGTGCATTTTGTGGCTGTTTTCTGCTCATTTTTGCTCATTATGTGCTTTGTTTTTGGTGGCAACATGGTGTTATTAGGCGTGTACATATTGTGTTCTATAATGGGACTGAATAGGCACAACCATGGGACTGAAATCTTGGAGTTTTTACTTTTGAATTCAGCGTCATAGCTTACGCAATTTCGGAACAACTTTGAGTGTTTTTCTGTTGGGGGTCGCTGTTTTTATGTTTTCGTTCGTTTTGTGGCGGTTGATTTTGAGATGTTACGCCTATATGCGACATCCTTGATTTTGGCTATGTAACTATTTTAGATGCTCCCTGGACCTTTGTAATCCTTGTACATGACCTTGTCCTTAATCATATCTATTGTTTCAAAAAAGAAGTTGTTATATAGTATTACTTCTTTATGATAGCAATGTTATACTGCAATTTGGAATTAATTTTGTACTAACATCTATCATATATGAGTAATAATGCTTCCACATACTTCTTAAAAAAAATAATGCTTCCAAATAAAATAAAATAAGTTATATTGAGTTAAATAAAAAAGCTGATGTTTGTAAAAAGCTGAGTCAAAATTTCTTAATTACCCCCATCCAATTTAATAGAAACCTCTGACTGCACCATTGCTTCTGCCTTTCATGTTATCTGCTGTAGAATTTTAAACCGAAATCCACTGTGCCAGCATGCACAATCTGAGTTGGTTGGCGGTAACAGATTCTTAAGTAAAGTGAATGGTAAAATAGCTTGTTTTCATTTAACATACGAGGTGATTGAGGAGATCGGTTTTAAAGGAGAAATTTATATGTCAAATCGTACATTACAAGAAAAACCTTGGTCCAATTGGAGGAATAATAAACAGTTAATTGCTTGTGTAGTCAAAGCTTAAAGTTTTCAACCTAGAGTTTTATGAGTCTAGTTACTAAGATTTAATGCTTTATTAAACAATAGGATGTTGTACTTGATTGGATTCACCAGTTTTATTTCAATGCTTACTATCTTTCTATGACATATTAGACTGATTTTTAGTTATGTTGAATGGATGAGCTCTTCCTTGTGTTAAATGTTTGTAGAAATATATCTCACATTTCAGAAACTTTTGTTGATCTATACATGCTCTATTTTATTTTTATATTTTAGCTTTACTTACCTCTTAACTTGTTTATACTAATGCTGATCTAATTAAAATGTTTTGAACTTAAATACACTCTCCTTGTGATATGTATGCATTATGTTTATACTAATGCTGTTCTATTGAAAAAAAATAATATTTTGAACTTATATATACACTCTGAGTGCTAGAATTCTATAAATGATTTGCGACCTGTTTTTTCTATGAAAAATTATTATTTATATATTGAAGAAATAACTGCCAAAACTAAACTACTAAGCACTGCACTTCGTCGACCAGAAACTGCCTGTCTCCCACGTTCTGGACATTTGAAGCCAACATCTTTACTAAGTTAACTGCTTGTCAAATCGTGGCTTCTGTCGAAACGATCTCATTATCTGTCGAACTCGGCAATTCCAATCATGGGCTTGAAGAATTTTGCAGCTTTGACCTTTCTTTTACCTCTCGAATAACATCAGATAAAAATACGGTCAGACAACTGCATCAAATAACTTCAAATTAACGTGCAATATGTCTTTTGAAAAAAGGTCAAATACCTTGTGTGATATTTTAAATTAGATGTTTGTAATAATTTAATCTTTCAAGTTTTTTTATGTGATAAATTGGTTCCTTAAAATATAAAATATTTATACATGGTTACCATTTTTTATCTAACTTGGTTAAAAAAATGCTTATGTGATCATTTAACATGTAAAAGTTCATAAAGTGCTTTTGACACCAAACATGATTGTTTATGCACATTTTCTTCTTGTTTATCAAATTAAACCTAATTTAATAGATAAATATTTTATCAACTTAACTATAAATCAAGTAACCGATTGATTTTGTTGGAAACCGAGAGTGAGTAATACATCTATGAACTCTAATTTTTATAGTGGTAAATTTGAACCTATCAACTTAACATTAAACAGACACATAATAACTGGTTAACTGAGTTTGATGAAAATAGAGTAATAGTGAAAACATTTAATGATTTAAATGGCCAATTTATTATATAAAAACTTAAAGGAACGTGAGGCATAATTGGCCTTAAAAATATAATTAAATATTGCATGTCAAATTACATAACTATAAAGTTGTAAATTTCATAAAACCGTGTTTGATCATATTATGACAATAATCAACGATAAGATTTATTATAACAAGAAAGACGTTTTTTCATTGTAATTTAATGTAATATGCAACATTTTTTTAATATTAAAGAATTCTATCTTTTTTTTTTATTGCGATTGGATATACATTTCCGATTTTAATTTCATGCTTATATGTTTTCAGCCTGAAGATGGTCCACAGGGTGAAAGACCAACAGATGCAAGCAACAGTAAGAGATGGTTGCGTTGGGATCATATTCATAAGTTCCGTGATGAAGAATAGTTGGATTTAATTTTCTCCTATATATCTTATAGTTTGAATTATATTTAGAGCCCATTCTCCTATTTTGATCAGTATTTTGGAGGAACATGGTTTTTATAATTGGGGATGTATTGATTTGTTGCTACTTTAATTCATAGGTTTGTCCTTGATACAATAGTTTCTTGACAATATTTCATCCCTGTTGTTATCAATTTTGTGGTATTCGTTTCAACAAGTTTTTTCTTTTTAGTTACTGGTACATGCTTTGATTGTGCGTTTAAATTTTTTTATTCAATTTCATTTGCAAAAATGGCCGGTATATCAATTGTGGGTTTTGGAATGAAAAGTAGGCGTTGAGAAACATATAAGTATTGGAACTCATATACCTACTGATTTAAGGTTTTGAGTTAAAAGTGGTGTCCAATTTCCCTTGTGTGGATGCTCAAAGTCCAATGTGATGATCCTCTTGGTCTCTTGTAATCCAACTGTGGTGAGAGGCATGTCATGTTGATGTTTAGTGACATTGGCAATGTAAATGTATGTGGGTGGAAAATCCCCTACTTGAGAGATTAATTCCAAATTAATGAATAGGCCTACACTTGAGTGTGACATTTTTTTTATATCAACTGTGAGTAAGAGCCCACATTGAATGGAAAAGTATATATTGAGTAACATATAAGTGACAGACTCAAATACCTAATACTTAAAGGTTTTGAGCTAAGATGTGATGTCCAATTTCACTTATGTGGTTGCTCTAAGCTCATTGTATGTTTGCGTGGTTGAAAAAGCATCTGCTTGAGGGAGAGAAATCCAAATGAATGGACTGACTCACACTTTTAGGGAGTTTGTTGATGTATCAAGTGTAAGTAAAAGTTCTATATTTGATGGAAAAGTAGTTGTTGAGCAACATACAAGTGAGGGAACTCACATGTTTAATGTCTTGAGATTTTGCTTTAAGATATCCAATTGCACTCGTGTGATTTCTCTAAGTCAGTGGTGATCTCTCAGGCTCCCTCATGATTTAAAAGTGGTATCAGAGTTTGATTCAATCAACTCTTTCTATCAAAAATCTTTCATATAAAAGTGGTTAAGAGGTGTGTACCATTAATGTTTAGTGGTAATGAAGATGTTATAAAATCGATTAAGAGGTGTGTCACATTAATGTTGAGTGGTAACGATGATGCGAGTCTATGTGATGAAAAAACACTACTTAAGGGGGAGCAAAAACCAAATTAGTGAATGAATACACATCTGATGGGAGATTGTTGATATATTAATTAAAGTGTGAGTAAAAGTTCCACGTTTAATAGAAAATTAGATGTTGACAACTTATAAGTGATGGTACTCATATACTTAATATTTAAAGAGTTAGGTTAAGAAGCATTGTCCAATTTTACTTGTGTGGTTGCTAAGTCAATGTGATGTTCTCTCAGACGCCCTCATGACACAAAGAAAAAGATGTTTACTTCTTCAAAAAAAACAACATAAATGATGTTTGTTTTCATTTTATTTTCTATTTTCAAAAGCTTTATACAAAATTTGGGAAAATTAGTTTTTGATTTGAACTTTTTTTTATAATAGAAATCATAGTAAATTAAGGCCAAAATTGAGACCAAGTATATGCTTAGATTATTTTCTTTCAAATATGCACAAATGAAACTTTTCGATTTAAGTTTATTAGTATTGGAATTTTAATATTAAGAACTACAATGTGCAGTCAAAGGAATCAAAAGATAGTATATATCGAGGAAGTGATGAGTGGACACAACAATTTAGACATAATTTTTTGTCACATGAACATTACTCTGCCACAAACATTCATACATTAGATGATACAAAGTTTTACATATGTTCATAAAACTTTAAGGTTCAATAAACACAACAAAGTTACATAATCATGTAGCCGAGTCGATCATAATGTATTAGAATTCGACATAGTAACATTTTATTGAGACTGAACATATGTTTGGTTTTTTGTCTTTTAAAGAGGCACAAATTAAACTTTCTGATTTAGGTTTTTTAGTGTTGGAATTTTAACATTGAGAACTGCAATATGTACTCAAAGAAAAGAGATACTATGTATCGAGGAAGTTGTGAGTGGACACAACAATGTTGGCATAATATTTGGTCACATGAACATGACTCGGTGCCTCAAACATTCATACATCTAACAATACAAAGTTTTGCATATGTTCATAAAACTTTAAGGTTTAGTAAACATAACAAAGTCACATAATCATGTAATAGAGTCAATTATAACGTATTAGAACGCGACATAGTAACATTTCATAGTCTTTATAATCCAACATAGTTATAACAAGGTCATTTTCACCTTAACATAGTCATAACAAAGTCATTTACAACATAATAGTCATTCAAAATAACATAACATAATGAACTAATATCTAACATGAAACAAGAACACCTTGCTTCTAAGATAATTCACATAGTACCTTAATAATGTTACTAATTCACATTAACCTCTTTAGTCATTAATCAGAATTAATTACTTAAAACACTTAATAACATTTGGTTTAAATCTGGTTAATGTTGAAAGTAGACATTCTCTAATTTGTCTTTAATCATCATTACACAGTAGCTCAATCTTCTCACACCCTTACCTCAAATGAAGTTTTTCCCTTAATAGGTGGATTTTTAGAACTAATTAAGGTTAGGTTACAACACTAGAAGCAACTAAATCAAACAAAAATCAAATAAAATACATAAATATTGTAACATATAAATCTCTTAATCAACTAACAAGAATTTTGTAACTGCTTACTTGAGAAAAGATATATCCAACCCAAATTCAATTTTTTTGACAAGGAATCTAATATGTAAAATAAAAGGTATGAATTGATGAGTAAAAAGATAAATTAATTCTATAATTTATGAGGTTTGAAAGCTTACAAAACTCAATCCTTCTCAAAATTGTGGTTGTAAATAAGAGACGTCAAAATCCTTGATTTTGATGAAATTTTCCTTAAAATGTCAGTTTCTACATGTACAACGTGTGTGACCTCATCACTCACGTACGATCACATTTTGGGTTTTTATTTTCAAAATCTTGCTCGTTTCATGTGTGCAACACTACGTCCCATGTACATGTAACTTCTACATTATCAAGTCTCAATTTCAATACCCTAATTTGGTGTACATGACTGATGGTTGTAGTTTTACATTTCAAAAGTAAGTATTTAGAGTTATTGTATTCAAATGGACTCGTGTGATACTAATGTCTTTAAAAATTATTATCATCTTTATATATGGAAAGTTTGTTGTTTGTTTATGAAATCACTTATGCATATAAAAAGAAAAAAAAAGAACAAAGAGATAAATTGTTGGAATTAAGTTTCATTAACTAATCATCTTCCTTGATCGATTATATACTCCTCATATTTATGTTATACCTTAACAGATCTCCCTTTGTACCATAAAAGAATGACATTATGTTCTGATAATGTGTGTGATTAGAATCTAGTCCAATGTCTTCAAACCAGCATCTACAAATGCATATACTCATGTCCCTTCCAAATAAAGTATATGTCTAGAAGTTGTAACACCCCGCTATCCCATACTTAAATATTACATAAATAATCAGAGTTCAATCGACAAAACGGGCATGTCACACTACTTTTCAAAATTCTTAAATA
>Ga0315913_1007252_pt1 | contig 13342 bp, 9 predicted proteins | sample MpolsnodulesMG_FD_207736 | JGI IMG/M metagenome (GOLD analysis project Ga0315913, IMG submission 207736) | Medicago polymorpha root nodule microbial communities from Los Angeles, California, United States - small nodules | ecosystem: Host-associated > Plants > Roots > Nodule | place: USA... | reverse complement strand
TATATATATATATTTATTTATTCGTGACGAAAAACTATCATAACAATTAACATGTTAATAACTCCCTTAAAAAAATTAACCTGTTAATATTTACCATTAAAAAATGTGTGTATTCAAGGATATTCGTTGAATATATTTTGAGATATAACAAATTTAATAAATTGTAGTTACCTGATGTTAATTATATTTGGATGAACTAGTTTAACTTCTTTAAAAAAACTGCAAGTATAAATTAAACTATAATAAGTTGTACAAGATCAATATGAATCCAATATTTATGGATTTCGATCATCAAGATATATTATATATTAGAGTCGACAAAACAGACTATTGATCTATTTTGAACCGGTCTAAACGGACTTCCAATTTTATCGTTTTTTAACGGCCTACTAAAAAACCCAATTTAAATGTATATTTAGGGTGTGTTTGATCGGCTAAACAGTAAGTATTGGATATAACAACACAATAGAAGACAAAACAACATATGATAAACTGTTGAGGTATTGAACGATTTTTTGTCTTGTACGACAATTGGTTAATAAAAGATTAGTATTTTAGACAACTTGTATTAGAGACAAAGGGTTGTATTGTGGTTTATTGAGGGGGGTAAGATTTTGAGTTTAAAATGGACTACACAATTTGTCATGTCTAGTTCCTTTTTTAGCATATCAAATGCAACATTAATTAAAAACATATGAGCGCAACTTCGATTCTATGAGAGTTGGACCAGTGTGTCATATCATATTATTGTTTAAAACGAATTGAAAATTACTTATGATTCTAATATGTATTTCAAAGAGAGGAACTTGACCTTCTCTCTAAGTTCTCTTTCTCCATCATCCATCTAAGAGGGGTAGTTTTGGATATTTTTTTAGCCTAAAATCACCCTAATTCATCTTCTTTCTCTTATTTTAATTTAACCAAGTGGTTTCCACATATATCGAGTTTCGTCTTTTGTGTTTTTTCGTGATTTCATCATTTGAGTGTGATGTTGTGTTGTTCACTGTCTTGTGTGCCGTTGTTTGATTTACTATTTTGTTTTGGTGTTAGTTTGGTTTCTATTGAAAGATCGGATTCAGTCAATTTCAAATTTAATCAATAATTTGGTTGTCAACGTTGCAGATCCAAAGACATGAATATTCTGGTCAATTTAATTTTATCGTATTATTTGTAGGCATTTTATCGTTGTAAGTTATTAACTTTGGTGTTGTGAGTATCTTCACACATTCATCATTTATGTATTTAACAATGTTGAATATGTGTCTATTTTGATATACTCTTGAATTAATATATTTCTATTTGTGTAAAATCTAAACTCATACATGTCTTCTTCCATTATTTCTCATCCTCTTTGGTGACAGATCTACATTTTACTAATTTAGGGTGGTTGCCCCCACAATTTTCTTTTATGTTGTTAATTATTGGAAATTTTACTTTTGTCCCCACTTTAATAATGCCCCCACTACATGAAACTAAAAAGCTCATCTCAACCAAAAAAATTCTTGTTTTGACGATGATTTTTTTTTTTTTTCATTTGTTGTATTTTATGAAGTAACTTAGTGATTAGAATTTATTTTTATGGTGAAAAAGTAAGATGTTTGAAGTTTAAATTTCAGTCCATTATCTGAATTATGTTTACGGGACAATTTTTCACTTCTTTTATTTTCTCCATTTCTATTTATTTTATATTTAACTTTTTTTTCATTCATATCACCTATCATATTTTTCACTTATTTTCTTCTGCTTCTTACCTCAAAGTCCATAACCGTCTCTTTACCAAAAGAAAAGGCTCATAATTGTCTCAAACATTTTCATGTTCACATGTTATATTCTAAGTGGAGAACAAGGCCTATTTATTATTTATTATTATTGCTTGTTCAAAAAAAATTATTTATTATTATTAACAAGATAATAGAATATTTATTTCTTTATTTTTTAGTCAGCTTGAATGTCTTTTGGACTCATCTATTTTAAATTACGTATAGGTACTTTCTCTATTACCATCATATGAAGGAAAATCAGTTTTAGAGCTTGGAGCAGGTATTGGAAGATTTACAGCTGAATTGGCTCAGAAAGCTGGGCAATTGCTTGCTGTGGACTTCATTGAGAGTGCAATAAAGAAGGTAACTACAGTCTCTTGATTACTGCTATAAATATTTATGTAGCACCAAACTTCGTATTGAAGATGTGTTCGATGTTCGATACTAAAATGACATTGACACATCTGATTACATTTAATTTATCAATTTCTCAAATTATCTCTATTAGACATGTTATTGATTGTATTGTGTTCAATGTCCGTGTCTCATTCAATACTTCATAGCTACATATTTATGATTGATAATTATCAAGATAAATTGGTAATACTTATATTTATTGTGAAACAATTCCTGAATATCATACAATATTTTTGCAGAATGAAAATACTAATGGACACCATAAGAATATCAAGTTCATGTGTGCTGATGTCACATCTCCAAACTTGCATATTTCTGAAGGATCAGTTGATTTGATATTCTCAAATTGGTTACTCATGTATCTTTCAGATGAAGAGGTATGTTTTTTGTTTTTCTATTAAGCATCGAATTTGTGGATTTGGATTATATAAAGTCAAAATATATACAATCAACACATCTGGACCGTCAAATCAAAATCTAATTATTCATAATCCAATTTTCTATTTGAAATTCGATTTAGTGAAATCGAAATTTCAACTGTCCGATCTTGATTCAATGTTCTAACTAAATTGTATTTTGACAATAGATGATTCAAATTTAGAATTTTCCATTTGTGTCCCTTAATGCATGTGTAGTCATACATTATACTAATATTAATATTGTTTCCTTGCCATCACTTTTTGCTAAGGATTTTATTTCTCCCTTGATTAATTTCAGGTTAAAAACTTAGCTGAAAGGATGGTCAAATGGTTAAATGTTGATGGATGTATATTCTTTAGAGAATCTTGTTTCCACCAATCTGGAGATTCAAAGAGAAAATACAATCCAACTCACTATAGGGAACCAAGATTTTACACTAAGGTTTGTTCTCAGTGTAATTATTATTCACTCTTAGTCCAAAAACAATTATTTGATTATAGACGAGGTTGTCATCGACTTAATTTGGACTCGGAGAATGTTGTGACTTTTATTTTATGGAGATAGACCAGTTACATTACATAAAAGAATATGAATTTAATTTAGTTATGATTAAAGTCAAACATGTTTAATAATCAGACGATTATGATTGAGCTGACGATTATGTCAACGGGATATGGTTGTAAACTTTGATGGTAAAGACATGTTTTAATTTTTATCATTATCCTTCCCTTTTTCATGTAGGTATTTAAAGAGTGTCATATGAGTGATGATAATGGGAACTCCTTTGAGCTTTCTCTTGTGGGATGCAAATGCATTGGAGCTTATGTTAGAAATAAGAAGAATCAAAACCAGGTCATATGAAAAAAATTATATTTCTTTTAACTATAATGATCTAATATTTCATCATATCTTATTTAATTAACATACAATATATATAATTAAACTAGTAACTCTTTGTCATGCAGATTTGTTGGATATGGCAAAAAGTTAAATCACAAGATGATAGAAGGTTCCAACGGTTCTTAGATAGTGTTGAGTATAACCATAAGGATATCTTACTCTATGAACATGTTTATGGTCAAGGCTTTGTGAGCACAGGAGGACTTGGTAAGAATGTTCTTCATATATAATTCCTTTCCTTTAGGGACGTTGTTTTAAATTCGGTTTAGATTCGCAAAAGTGGACGTGGTTCTCTGGTAAACCATCGATGATAACGATTGGATATATTAATAGCTAAACCATTTTTTAGAATTCTTTCATATCCAACGACCGTTATTGATGGTTTACTGGTGAATCACGTTCATTCAAAATACTACTTTTACTCGGATTATGTCTTTTGATATAATACGGTTTTTGTTGTGATTATATCTCCTGCTTAGACCATTTGATTTCATGTCGATTATTCTAATTATAGTATCAAAGATGTCATTTGTATTATTTTTTTTAATCAATCATGCATAGCAATTTCAAAGATTTCTAACATAGAAAAGTGATTAATTCTTGAGCAGAAACAACAAGGGAAATTGTGGCAAAGTTAGGACTAAAGCCAGGTCAAAAAGTACTAGATGTTGGTTGTGGTATTGGAGGTGGTGACTTTTACATGGCTGAAAATTTTGATGTTGAGGTTGTTGCTATTGACCTCTCCATAAACATGATTTCTCTAGCTATCGAACGTGCCATCGGACTCAAATACGCGGTAGAATTTGAATGCGTTGATTGCACGAAAAAAACGTATCCTGAGAAAACATTCGATGTAATCTACAGTCGCGACACCTTATTACACATCAAAGTAAGGGAGATTTTTATTTGATATGCTCCAAAAAAAAAAAAAAAATTTGTAACATTTAGTTATTAAATGTTCTATGAATTTTATCAGGATAAACCAACATTGTTCAGATCATTTTATAAGTGGTTGAAGCCTGGAGGTACACTTTTAATTACTGACTATTGCAAAAGCGTTGGAAGTCTTTCAGTTGAATATGCAGAGTATATAAAAAAGAGAGGATATTATATCCATGACATGAAAGCATATTTTCAGGTATAGTACCTTTGTAATTATATGACTTTTCTTTTTTATCATTTATGGCCAGTTTATTACATATTATAAGAAAATTTGATATGTAATAATTTAGGAATTAATTTTGATATTTTTAAAAAAGAAAAAATCGTTTTTAGGGTCATGCTAACCTAGGGCACTAGTTAGCATTTCCCTTCTTTTTATCATTTAAGGATTAATTTGATATGTAATTATTTCTATTACATGATATGCAACTCATATTCTAAATCCTTCACAGATGCTTGAGAATGCTGGATTTGATGATGTCATTGCTGTTGATCAAACCAATTTGGTGTGTCACATACTCCTTATTACTTTGTTGTATAGTACCATTTTATTGTCCTTGTATTGTTCTAACAAATTTTGTTTGTTTCAGTTCTTGAAAACTCTACAAATGGAGTTAAATGCCCTTGAGAACAAGAAGGTTGATTTCATTGATGATTTCTCTGAGGTGAGCTTCTTATATGCTTTGGACATGACTATTAGAATGCATTTTTTTTCATTAAACTCTTGTGTTAACTCTTAAAGAATTATGCAAGTTTACAATTGTTAGTGATAAAGACAAGTTAACTAACATTTAAATTAACTATATTTTTTATAAACTCAGAAAATTGGTAAACTCTCGATTTTACTAACAAGTTTAAGAGTCGGGTCTATTAAAACTTCACGACTTAACTAAACTCTCGATTTTAATAAACTAGTTTTAATCGACAATTTTTAATTTTAATTATAGAACCGTCGCCTTGTTTCATTTTAGCCGTTTTCAAATATTTGTATAGGAAACAATAAACAAAAAGTTTCATTGTTTCGCTACAATTATTCGAGTACATGAAACAAATCTTAAACAAACTCTTAAATTTTGATGTACTTGTTTTATTTTAGTTTCAAAACAATAATTCATTGTTGAAATCTTCATTTTTAGGATGACTATAATGAAATTGTTGAAAGATGGAAGGCTAAGCAGATGAGAGGTGTAGCTGGTGAGCAGATATGGGGATTGTTCATTGCCAAGAAAAAATGATGCTTCTTTCTTATGTTATGTTATGTCATATGTAGTGTAATGAATATATTTAGTTCAGTGTGAACAACCTTTCCACTTATAATTGTGTTGTTTTTAGCTTGGATAGCTTGTTATGCTTCCTCTTTTATATGGAAGTAAATGTGATGTTCTCCTATTACTCTTATTATGGTTTTTATGATATTATTTCTATTACCATTTTTATCATAATATGCAAACTTCGGATATGTATCTTAGTGTTTGAGAAGATTTCCACAAAGAAATGGAGATTTTTTTCTCCAATGTATATTTGATGTTTTTTTTTATCAGTCTATATAATGAAATGTATGTGTGCCAAATAAGCACTCCATTTTTGTACCGCGTATATTACTCAATTGGTGTGTTTTGGATCGCTTCAGAGGTAGTTCGTGTGTTTTTATGGTGTCAAAGACCAATTTTAAGTTGAAGACATGTTCTTGTAGTGAAGGACTATATACAAGGATATCATTCAAAGAAAATAACCACAAATTTTCTCAAGAACATTTGAAATACCTTGTTCATTAAAGATAGAAATGTTGTCGGTGCATTGGTCAAGCCAAACGGCATTACCAAGTACTCAAAATTGCCACCATGTGTTTTGAATGAGGTTTTGTACTCTTCTCCAGCTTGCATTCTAACTAGAGGTCTTCAATAAGTGGAATTAGCATTCTAACTTGATTAAGTCTTCTATAGTCACTAAATTCCTCTTTAAGTGGGATTTTGTGATCAAAATCGGGTATAATAGGCGGTAATATGTGTGGTTCGACAAAATATCACTAAATTCGTCAATGATTGTGACAATTTCTAGAGGAGTTAGCGATTCACGGGGAGTTGTATCTAACATGTGACAAGTCGGAATGACGAATTGATGCATGGAAGAAGCCATAGATAGAAACACACATTTCAGCACCATTGGAGAAGCTGCAGAAAATGCCTTGTTAGAAATTAGTTTGACCACAAATTTTGAAGGGACCATTGGAAACCTTTACAAATATAAGGGACCATTTCAGATTAACATGAGAGGAGAAATTTGATCGTAAATAATTGCTTACTCATTCATGCAGACACATGGGCTATATAAAGTATTCAAAGATTACAATATTACCTTCATAGCAGTGAAATAATTCAAACAATGTTAATGACAACTAGAGAAATGTCATAAATATCATCTTTCTAGCATTCTCTCTAACACTCATCCTTGTATTTGGTGAAATTCAAGTGGGTCTCAACTTTAAGTGCGATCCATTCCCAAAGTTTGAGACTCGTGTGAGTTTCATCCAATAAAAAAGTGAATGTTAGAAAGATCATGATTTTGGTTTGCCGGTGGAAGTGGCAAACTTGCGTTTTTAGCTTTCATAAACTTGAAAAAATGAGAAGGAACGCTAATGTGGTATTCTGTAGTGATTTCACTTATTGTGACGTCTTAGCAAACAAACACAAAATGTTAAAAAAATAGAAGGGTTAATGGTGCTTTACCCTTTGTAATATATGTCATTTTCAGTTTTCCATCCTGTAATTTTATTTTTTTTCGTCCTTGTAATATTTTTTTTTGTTTTGGACCTTCATGGCAAATTTCGCCCCTTGTAATTTGAGAAAATTTCAGTTTACTCCCCTGTAATTTGAGCAAATTTTGGTTTACCCCTGGTAATTTGAACAAATTTCAGTTTACCCCCTGCCATATCATCGATTTTGTACATAACCTAGGGGGTATTTTAAAACAATTTTTCTTTACAAGGACCAAATCAAAAAAAAAATACAAGGACAAACCTGAAAATGGCCTATATTACATGAGGTAAAGCACTGTTAACCCAAAAGAGAATGCTCGTAACAGTGAAAAATTGTTGTTATTGTTCTCAATACAAGAAAATTAAAGGGACTAGAAGGCAAATAAACATAAATATGAAAAAATGTAATTAGGGACAATTAAACCTCGAACTTCCAATGTCACCCTTTCATGTAGGGGTGTACATGGGTTGGGTAAACCCAAAAAATCCGTCAAACCCACCCAAAAAAGTGGGTTGGGTTGAGTTGGGTGATTGGGTGGATATGGTTTTAAAAAATGAAAAACTCATAAAAAATAATGGGTTTTGGGTAAAACCGAACCCATATGCAATAAACCCACTTACCCTAATTTTCAAATTTTAATTTCATTTTCATAGTAAGGAAGAAGAATAACAAAGTTTTTGATCATAAATCTAGTCTAATTTTTAAAATTGACACAACACATCCTCTATATTGAAAATAAAAAAGTGTTAGAGTTACAAATTATGATGTTGCAATTTATAGTTACTTTGATGCTAAAGCAATTTTACGTCATCCAACTTTAATTTGTTTCAAGTATTCTATAATTAAATTTTTCATTTAATATTAAAATGTATTATTTTATGATGCTAAAATATAGTGAAAATAAGTTACATAATTATTTTAAGAAAATAAAAAGTTGAGCAATTTTTATGAAAAAAAATTCAAGGACTCGTCATTTAGTCATTTCATATTAACAAAAAATAATATTGCGTAACCCACTACCCAACCCAAACCAAACCGAAAATTAGTGGGTTTGCCTAAACCTACCCGTTAATATAACGGATGAACATTTTACCTAACTCAAACTAAAATACGTATATAGTTCGGGTCTTGTGTAAACTCAACCCAAATCGAGCCACGTACACCCCTTCTTTCATGCCATTGGAAGCATCACACAAAGCTTAAAGCAATGTCTGTTCACCTCAAACTCTCTCGTCCCAATCGTATCTATCGCCCTTCTGTATAACTCTCTCTCTCTCACTCTAGTTTTATTATGTACATATAGAGTGAGACCCTGAATTTTTTCCTTTGATGATTTGAATTTTCAGGAACTTCTAGAAGGAAAAATCATTGTAAAAACACAGTCTTCAATTTCACACTATGGAATTCGTCTTACCATCAAAGGATCTGTCAATTTACAGGTACCACACTTTTCTTGTTTGCTTCCTCATAAAAAATTTATGTAAAAATGTAAACTTTATGCTAAAAAATTATTCCTTTTGCAAAACTTTGATTGACCCAGTTGAATTTGAACAAAAGGGTATTTGAATTTGGGTTTAATAATGGATTTAGTTGAATTTAATTGTTTTTGATGATTTTGAAGGTTCGTGGAGGATCAGCTGGGGTTGTTGAGTCATTCTATGGTGTGATTAAGCCAATCCCAATTGTGTAAGTTGACAAATTACTTTTGAAAGTATTTGTTTGTTGTACATTCATAGGGAGATTACTAGTAGTACAATAAGGCTTTCGTTGTAAAAGCAATTATCATATAAGTGCTTATGTATTAAGCTATTTCTAAAGCAAAAGATAAAATAAAATCAAACTGTTTTCATATAAGTCATAAGTTGTTTTCATAAGCTATCTTAAAGAGCTTATAGAAATAAGTTGAAAATTGCATATGAACATGCGTAAGTTTCCGAACAGTCTCGCAAATGTTTTTGCCATAAATAAACTCAACTTAAGTCAATCCAAGCAAACATGCCTACTAGTATACATGGATAGTATAAGCAATTTTTACAAAAAAATCTCATCAAGATCCGGTTTCTAAAGTGTGGAACTCAATTTAGAGCTTAAAGCGAGTAATATGAATCATTCATGCATGAACAAGTCAACTGTTGATGTGACATAAACATGTATAACAAATTATGGACATCTTGACAGGCAATGTTGTCAAAAAGCGGCTATGGCGACGCTATAGAGCTATAGCGTTGTAGAATTTGAACAAATTGCTATTGTTCCGCGATATGTTATATAGTTGAAAGTATTGTCAAATAGTGGCAGATAGCAGAATTTGAACCAACAAACCACTTTTATCCATGATCCTCGATTGACAATATTGTTGAACATTCATAGAGAAATTACTAGCTGTTTGATAAGTATACATGAATAGTATTTGCAACTTTTACTCAGAAATCTAATCAGGATTAGGCTTCTTTAAAGTGAGAAATTCACTTTAGAGTTAAAGTGTATAATACTGACCGTTGATGAACCTTTATCAATGGTTGATATTACATAAACATGTATAACCAATGTAGTTAGTATCAATGATTGATCGAGGAACGTAACACGGTTCGTAAGTAGGATCGGTAGGTTGTTGATAGTGTTGAGATATATAAACAGAGAATATAGAGGAAAAATAGAGGAACCAAGCAAAGAAACAGAGAAAATAGATGAAAAACAGAGGAAACAAGCAAAAAAATAGAGGAAACAGGGGGAAAACAGCAAAAAACAGAGGAAGATAGAGCAAAAACGAACAGGAGTGAAGTCAAAGCACGGTTGAGGTGCCGTGGGACGTAGAATCGTAAGATCCTACGAACCAGCACTCGATCCTGGCTACATTGTGTATAACAAATCATGATCTTGTTGAAATATTTAATTTGACTTCTCTAAGGGGAGTAAAGTGTAAAAGTGAGTCAATCAAAGATTATTATTTCAACATATTCATGATTTGATTACACACATGCAGTATTTACCTCTGATTTTTAAATCAATGGTTGATGATGGTCACTTTAGAGAAGCCGGATCCTGAAACATTAACTCTCAATTTTCTCACTTTACTCTCTACTCAATTTAGAGGAGTCAAATCCATCTAAGTGTACGTCATCATCTTGCAATACTCATAAACAAGTATCAAGTAGTATCATTATGATGTGATCAGATAGGAAAATGTACTTAAAAGAAGTCTTGGTAAAATTTGTTTACACCGAATGATTATTAAATTAAATTCAATCACCAATTAATTAGTGAATGTTTTAGACTATGAGTCATCCAACAATTATGCAATGTTGCCTCATGAAAACCATATCAATTCAGTATTGCAATGTTGAGAATCCTATTTCTTCATCTAGTTAAACTATTCAATTTTGTTATTGATTTTCTTTCATTTCACATTTTTTGCCAAGCCATATATCTAATTAACCAACGTTTTCTAGCATATTTTAGTCTTTTTGGATGAAAAACATAATAGGACAAGTGAACATGATTCTTATGATTGTCTTCTAAACAGGAAAAGGACAGTTGAGGTCCAATCTTCCAGAAAGATCGGTTCGGGTACAACAGAGGTAGTATATCAATTGAATGAATGCAATACTGTCTACTTAAAGCAGTTTTATATGGTGTGATTGCTTAAGTAGAATTTTTTCGAGTATTTCTTAAGATTAAATCATTTAATTGCTTGGTCAAAAAAATAATCATTTAATTGCATACCATTGTCAATAAATATCAAAGCACAGATTCTATTTTTTGTTGTCTACTGGATAAAAAATATTGAGCTACTCAAATTCAAATTCTAGTTTTTTTATGCCTTGCTTTCAATTGATGCTTTAATTGCTGTATGTTGTATTGAATAGCTTTTTCTGTCATATATGTACACGAGTTCACTCAATTTACTCGGCATTGCTTTACCAATTGTTTTTTGAAACACTTTGATATCGATACCATACTGTTTTTATCAGCAAAGCTTAGGTATTATATCTGCAAATTTCTCTGTTTAATATTTGGTTTATATAACTTACTTCCCTCCACTCTGTTCTGTTTAAAAATATATATATAACTTACTTCCTTGTGTTCATTGTAAGTTTTGCAATCTGTATGGCAGATACCATTTTCATTGAATCTTAGACAGGACGAGAATTTAGAAAGATTTTATGAGACTTTCCATGGGGCAGATATTAGTATCCAGGTAAAAATGTTATTTTAAAGTGCTTTGTTGTGCAATTTTCTTTTATCAGTAGGAATCAAACTCGGTATCCTAGAGTTTACAACATTTACACACACTGCGCACTAACCACATGTGCTAGACCCTGGTGGTGCTTTCTTGTGCAACTGATTGCTATGATGAAATTATTATTTTTCCGACCATTGTTTTTTTCTTTTTAAATTTCACAAAATTTAGCCGCCTGGTGATTGATAGCTTCTATAGTATTTATTGACTGTAGATGTATCTCGTGGATACTTGCATAAATCACTATCAGCAACGACAGAGTTCATTATTGAAAGTGATAAAGGTATATTTTGATTCTCTCCTATTCTTAATTTTTATGTATTTGTGAATGATTAAATTACTAATCTCTTCTGTCGGTGGAAAATTTCAGGTGATCTTCTGCAAAGATCAATACCTCCAGAGATGGTCATTTTTTACATTACTCAAGACACTCAACGACATCCTCTTCTTCCTGAATTAAAATCTGGTATGTTGATTTATCTTCAAAGAATGTACATGTTCTCCCAATCTAACTATAAAACATAGAAAAGAAAACAAATTAGTGCAATGTTTCATGCCTAAAAATCTCAATTTGTAACTCTGATCTTATATAACAATATTAATTTTGTTTTACCCGTAACTGGAAAGTTCAGTAGTTGTGTGCTTGAACAGTTGAACTCTATTAAGGGTCTGTTTGAAAATTGGCTAATTTGAGCTTATCTATTGGCATAAGCAGTGCTGAGACTGTTTAGAAGAGTCTATGTCATAAGTTCTTTTCAGTTTATTATCTTAAGCTCTTTAGGATATGTTATGAAAACAAAACAACTTATAGTTTATATGAGATCAGTTTGACTTGATTTTTGTCATAACTTATGCACATATATGATCAACACTAGTACCATAAGTAATTAATAAGTTGTTTATCTAAACATGGTATAAGTGAAACCTCTGGTTTCGTCGTATGAATCAATGGAAAAAGTTTATGGGACTCATGTGAAGTTATTGTTGAATAGGTGGATTTCGGGTGACAGGAAAAATATGTACTCAATGTTCTTTGTCTAGTCCTCTTAATGGTGAGCTAACTGTAGAACGATCAGCAGTTCCAATTCAGTCAATTGACATTCAGTTATTTCGCGTTGAATCCATTCTTCATGGAGAAAAAATTGTGACTGAAACCTCTCTGATTCAAACAACTCAGGCAAGTGATGCTGGTTTTGTATTAGAGCATGTCACACTTCTCAACAAGTTTTTTTATTCTCTTTTTTGTTGAGCAGATAGCAGATGGAGATGTGTGCCGTAATTTGACTCTGCCTATCTATGTAATACTGCCTCGTCTTTTGACCTGTCCAACAATCCTTCCCGGGTATGTTTCTCATTCATGAGGATATTCTTCTGATGTGTATTTCATAGAGTAAATATATATCCATAACTAATTACTAAACACACACATGTACCTGCGCGCACACAATGACTCTAAATTGTTTTGACTCAAAGGGTGTTTGTAAGAACTTTATTTGGACTTATCTTATGACATGTTTGGAGCTTGGAAGGACTTTTGAAAATATCTTATGAAATGGCATATCCGTAAGTTGTTATCAACTTATTTTCATAGGTTTCTAGGTTTTGTTTGGTCTGACTTATTTTTACTTCTCTTCTTAAAAGAAGTTAGGCTAAACATTATTTCTAAAAAGATCTTAGTTAGAAAAGGAACTCTTGTATATGCAACTTGTTTGAGTTTGGACTTTGGCATTTTTAACTTCATAAATATCTTCTCATGAATTACTTTATGTTTGTAACATTTCATAGATATGGCAGACTGAATCTTAAGGACTCATTTTATTAGTATTTTTATGCAGCCCCTTTTCAATTGAGTTCAAAGTTGCAATTGTAATAACCTTCCAGTCAGAGTTATCTAAATTGCAGAAAAA
>Ga0315913_1007250_pt1 | contig 13346 bp, 4 predicted proteins | sample MpolsnodulesMG_FD_207736 | JGI IMG/M metagenome (GOLD analysis project Ga0315913, IMG submission 207736) | Medicago polymorpha root nodule microbial communities from Los Angeles, California, United States - small nodules | ecosystem: Host-associated > Plants > Roots > Nodule | place: USA... | reverse complement strand
AAAGGCTGGAATTGTATGAGATTTAATTTTAAAAAATAAGGGTCAAAATTGGTTTGTAAGAGATTCAATTTAATCAACTTTAAATTTGCAAGGAGACACCACAGGAAAAGGGACGACAACAAGCAGTTGAAAGGAAGCACCATGCTATGTTTGTAGAAAATTGAAATGAACGATGTGTTTCCTTCTTCTTTTTTCTTTTTTTATTGAAAAATCAATCCATAATTTGAAGGATTTTTGGAACGTGAATGTAAGTTGAAGGTTTCTGAGAATTACATAATAGCAAGCAAGGATGTAGGGGTGAATCCGTGGATAATTAGGAAATGTTAAAAATGAGGATGAAAAAATAAATGTTATGAAAAGGGCATAATTGGAAATATTAGTAATTTGTAGGGGTGAAAGTTTACATGTATGGGTATAGGGTAAAATTTCCGCTTTTGTAATTTGAACATTTCTTTTTAGGCCCTTTCAATATTTTTAAGCCCCTTAAAATTCCTTTTTTTTACCACATATTCTATACATCTTGTATATATCTCCCGGAAGGTGTGAGATATATAAAGTTCGCTTTGTTCTGGGAGATAACTCCCGTATGTGGAAAGACATCTGAATCTTGTTTATGTGTTATGCATTGTGTTGATCGATGTGCTTTTTAGGAATTATGACAAATGTTTTCTCAGACTTAACACTTGTGAGGTTCAATCTCCTTTATTAATCGAGAAAATTACACAAACCTTCCCTAAAGTTTAATTAAAAAGACACTCACACCCCCTCTAGTTTAGAAAATGCACTCAACTCCCCTTGAGCTAAGGTTGTTAACTTTATGGTTTATATTCAACTTGTTGAAATGCTTCTTTCTCCTACTTGCCTCTGAAATTGGAAGTCTACCACTTTCTTTCAAACGAAACCAAGCCCATAAATATGAAAGGTCGCACATTTCTTCCATTGGCTGGTTTAATTTGTCCCGTTTGTTACTAATTTATTTGTCTCACTAATTATTGGGTTTAATTAGTTGCTATTATTATTATGGGAATTATGGGATAACAAATTGGTCCATATTGCTATTATGTACCAGATTACGGATGCTGTCATGTGTGAAAATCGTGAGTTAAACCTTCTTATGTCTATAATATATTATGAATTATTGGTACAAGAAAATGTGTTGAATTCTGTCTATTTATATTCTGTGTTTTTAAGTTTTGTCATTTTTATTTACGTCATTATAATGAAAAAATTGGTTAAACACGGTTCTGATTTTATAATCCAGAAAATCATCAAAGACATTTAGATTATAATACCCATACTAGAGGAAAATGATCAATTAAAAGGCGTGTGAGAAAAGTTAGTAGGATGAGAAAAAATTTATCTTGAACATAAATGTTTCTAACAAGGCAAGATGATGTAATATTTCACCCAACTTCCAAAGGAGTTGAAGCAGTCAACGTGGAATAAGGAGTTGATTCAATGACAATGTTTTCACTTTGCATGGACAAGATCCGCCTTCATACTTCATAGAAATTTTGTAAGGGGGGTGCCCAACTATAATAAAACGTGTCTTCTAAGTTAGGGGGACTAGTAAGTAGTAAGTGTAGAAATTAACTCTTTGATAGACATACCGACATCATGTCACACTTGCACAGCGAATCAAAGTAGTCAAGCAACTTTCAAAATTCAAAAAAGTCATTGGAAAATTATTAAATACTTCAATGGACTTTTTATGACAAGTTGGTTAAACTTAAACCATGTTCTCATTTAAAGCTTTATTTAAAAATTCTTTGTTAAAAAAAATTATAGAAAAAAATGATACACTTTTAAAATTCTTTTTTAAAATAAGCAGACCCTTAATTTAAAAGACATTTTTTAGGCGTGGTATCCAAACTTAAAATTTGTTAGAGCATCCATGATTGAGCTTTTAATTGAGTGCTTATGTACTTCATGTTTTTTTTTAAGGCTTAAGTACTTTATGTATGTACTAGCCACTCATTTTTCAACTTTTTTTACTGAAAAAAATGCATTCATGCAATAATTTTTTAATAGAAAATGCATCAAACAACACAAATTCAGAATCACTAAAATACGAGATAAATATGCGAAAAACTTAAATATGCGAAAAACTTACAACATACATGTTAATAGTACACAACAATAAAATATCTACAATTATAGGAAAAGTACAATCAAAAAGAACTTAAATTGTTTGAAATACTCATTTATCAAGATTTGCAGCATTGAAGACGTCAAAGTCATTGATTAAAGTTGCATTGGATCAGAGTTAATATATATATATCGTTTTGAATCTAGCAAACACTGCAACAAGAAAGAAAAGTAAAACAATGTCGCACTAAGACGACAAACAAATCAAATACACATTAATTAAGACAACGAAATCACACAAAAAAATTAAATATACGGAAAAATCACTTCTTTAAAAAAAAAGAATAAAAAAAGGTGATCCTGATGATTTTAGACCAAAAATTTAACCTCTTATTTTTAAAAGTTAAGGGTTAATATATACTCAATCTCTTCAACCCAAATGAATTGAAATGAGAAATTCATTGGCGCTGATCCTTACCCTTCATTATTTTTAAAATAATTTAAATTACATATTGCAAAAAAATAAAAATGAGTGGAGGAGATTCCATTGAATGAAACTTTCATAGGAGACAATCCCCTCCTAATGAATTGACCTATCTTTTTATTGGAGAAGAATCAACGCACGAACCAGTGTTGAATATTTCTTATTTTTAATCAGTGTTACGTCCACATGGGTGTGGAAATAGGAAATAGATAGAGTTGTAATAGTGAACACCACCAATATCAAACTTAACCCTTTAAAACCCATCACCACCACCCACACCAATTTGTAACACTTCAAACTAATTAATATCAACCATGCTAGGCTTTACTTCACAAATTCCCATTGTTTGTCTACTACTATTGTTTCTATCTACAACAATATTTGAAAGGTGCAATAGTAGCAATACACAGCTTGGTAGTAACTGCAATGAGAAGGATCGTTCTGCACTGCTGCTCTTCAAACTTGGTGTGGAGAAACATTCCTCCAGCAAGCTTTCCTCTTGGTCCATTAATGAAAAAAATTGTTGTTCATGGAAAGGAGTCCAATGTGACAACATCACAGGTAGAATTACAACACTTGATCTACATCAACAATACTTGGAAGGTGAAATCAACTTGCAGTCTTTGTTTCAAATTGAATTTTTGACCTACTTAGACTTAAGCTTGAATGGCTTTACAACTCTAAGTAGTTTCAATCAATCACATGATCATAATAATAATAATTTGTCTAGTATTCAGTACCTAGACTTATCCTTTAATGATGATCTTCACTTGGATAATCTTCATTGGCTTTCCAAATTTTCTTCACTCAAATCTCTAAACCTTAGTCAAATTAACCTTCAAAACCAAACAAATTGGCTTCAGTCCATAGATATGTTGCATGCATCATTGTTAGAACTGAGATTGTCAAGTTGTCATTTGACCGATATCTTTGCATCCTTTAAGCATGTGAGTTTTACTAATTCACTTGTAACTCTTGACCTCTCAGCAAACCATTTTGATTCTGAATTACCTGCTTGGTTGTTTGATCACGGCAACGATATGAATATTTCCCATATTGACCTTAGCTTCAATTTTTTAAAAGGCCAAATACCAAAGAGCTTGTTAAGTCTTCGAAAACTTGAAACTTTAAGGTTGAGTAACAATGAACTAAATGAATCTATTCCTGATTGGTTAGGGCAACATGAAAATTTAAAATATCTTGGTCTAGCTGAGAACATGTTTTGCGGTTCTATCCCTTCATCTCTTGGAAAACTCTCTTCCTTGGTTGATTTAAGTATCGGCTCCGATTTTCTGACCGGGAATATTCCAACCAGCATTGGAAAACTCTTTAATTTGAAGAGTTTGGTCATTGGAGGAAATTCCTTGTCAGGTGTTCTATCTGAAAAACATTTTTCCAATCTGTCTAGTTTAGAAACACTGGTTTTGAGTGCACCTATTTCATTTGATATGGATTCTAAATGGATTCCTCCATTTCAATTGAATGGGATAAGTTTAAGCAATACAATTCTAGGTCCTGAGTTTCCAACATGGATATACACACAAAGGTCACTAGAATATCTTGAGATTGCTAACTCTAGTGTTTCATCCATAGATGGAGACATATTTTGGAGATTTGTAACCAACATTACACAGCTTAACTTGTCTAACAACAACATGAGTGCAGACTTATCAAATGTCATGCTAAACTCGGAACTTCTATTTATGGACCACAATAATTTCAGAGGAGGGCTCCCACATATATCAGCAAATGTCATCTATTTGGATTTGTCACACAATTCTTTGTTTGGAACCATTTCCCCTATGTTCTGCCACAAATTAGGTAGGGAAAATAGTTTGGATTATTTGGACATTTCATTCAATCTTTTAACCGGAGACATTCCTGATTGTTGGGAGTATTGGAAAGGCTTATCTTTCCTTTTCATGGAGAGTAATATGCTAACTGGTGAATTTCCTCCATCAATGGACTCGTTTATCGATCTCATAGTACTGGATTTGCATAACAACAGCTTGTCTGGTAATTTTTCATTGGACCTATCAAACATAACAAATTTGCAATTCATTCATATTGGAGAAAACAATTTCTCTGGAACCGTACCAGTGAAGATGCCACATAGTATGGAGGTGATGATATTGAGATCAAACCAGTTTGAAGGTAACATTCCACCACAACTGTGCAATATCTCATCACTGATACAATTGGATCTTTCCCACAATAAACTTTCAGGGTCTATTCCCAAATGCATAAGTAACATCACTGGCATGGCTGGAGCAAAGAAAACGAGTCATTATCCATTTCAGTTCAAATTGTATACAAAGGGGCAAGACTTAGAGTATTATGACTATGGACTGTTGAGAACTCTTGACCTTTCAGCTAACAACTTATCAGGTGAAATCCCCCCACAAGTTTTCAATCTAGTTCAACTCAAGTCATTGAACTTGTCTCGAAATCATTTCACAGGAAAGATACCAAGAGACATCGGAGACATGAAAAACTTGGAATCTCTTGATCTATCCGACAATAAACTTGATGGAGAAATTCCCATTACCACGTCAACTTTGTCCTTCTTGAGTTTCTTGAATCTGTCAAACAATTACCTTGTTGGACAAATCCCAGTTGGGACTCAACTTCAAAGTTTTAATGCTTCCTGCTATGTTGGGAATCCTGGACTTTGTGGAGCTCCTCTACCAATATGTGATCATGAGTCATACCTACATGGAGGAGGACACAATGATACTGATAATGATGAGAAATCTTTTACACAGTCACTCTACTTTGGGTTGGGTGTTGGATTTGCAGTGGGTTTCTGGTGTATTTGTGGTTCTCTATTCCTCAACAGGGCTTGGAGGCACACTTATTTTCGGTTCCTTAATCATGTGTTTGTGGTTGTGGGATTTTCCAACTGAGGTAATTGAATATTTAGGTCTTTCTTTGTCAATAATATTTCTGCAGTTATACATGTGTATGAAGGTTGTTATCTTGGGCAGAGAATACACTCTATAGAAGATTGTGTTTCTGGAACAAAAAGTGTGTGTAATTTCCGTTGTAGAAGAATTAATCTCTGACAACAATTATATTGCTATATCTTTTGGAATTTAGTGTGCTAATTCTATTGTTCCCCTGTTCAAATTAGTGTGTTCTTCAGTACTTTTTTCTTATATTTAAATTGGTAATCTATCATACACATAAAGAAAGAAAGTATTGTCTACTTATAAGTGGCTTAAACCTCCTAGGACCAATAACTGAGTATATCACAATCATACAACAATCAAATAATGGAACCCAGTCATCAACATCAGTCCACTTACCAAGGTCTAAAAATGTTATGGGACAGTAGCAAGATTAACACGTAATTGAAGTGTTCCATTTCATCACAATATTACTTCATACATTTCATCACATAACGTTTCTCTACATTAAAATACACCTTACATTATCAATGCTAAAAACCTCCATATTAAATGCCTAACTCCAATCCAATTAACCACTATCATCGTTGTTAAACACAGAACACTGCGCCGCCGGCCTCGACAATTCTTCGCCAGCATTCCCCGGACAAGTCATTAGCTTTGCCGGCGGCTCCATGCAGTTATATGATAAACACAATGACACCGTATCAGGCAGCACGGTTCCTTCATTCAACGGTATCCCCGTGAAATAGTTATGCTGAAGATAGAGTGTTCGAGTGTTACCGCTACACACGCTCTTAACATACTCCTCAGGCACTTTTCCAATCAAACGGTTGTTATTTAAAAATAAACTCTCAACTCCATCAAACACCGTTGATAATTCTCCGCTGATTAAGTTATGACTTAGATCAACTATCGATTCTTGACCGTTGGATCCAATCAACGGTTCTCCATCTTTAGGCTTTAACGGAAGCCCACCAGAAAGGTAATTTCGTTGTAAGAAGAGTGAAGAAAGCATGGGCTTGAAGAAGAGCTGAGCTGGAACAGGCCCAGTAAATTTATTCATGCTCAGGTCAAGAAACTCTAAATCTGAAAGCGACTCTAATGTTCCGTTGGTAAGTGGACCCCACATTTGATTCTGTGATAATGAAAGATAACGGAGAAATAACGGAAATGACGTTGGTAACGTTCCTGTTAGTTCGTTGTTTTTCAAATCCAAATGAAGTAGCGGTGAAAAAACGTTTTCCGGTAACGTTCCGGTGAGGGAGTTCGAAGCGAGGATTAAGATTCTGAGTTGCGGTAACGCAGTGAGAGACGGTGGGATTGTCCCGGCGAGCTGGTTGTTACTGAGATCGAGTGTGTGGAGATTTGTGAGAGAGGAGAATGTGGCGGGAATGGTGCCGGTGAAGCGGTTATTGGGGAGGGAGATGACACGGAGATTGGTTAGTTGAGCAAGTTGAGGAGGGATGGAACCGGTGACGATGCCGGGGGAGAGGATGAGCTGGGTTAACTCGGTGAGGGAGGAGATGGAGGAGGGGAGTGAACCGGCGAGTGGGTGTGTTTCGGTGCCGAGTGAGAGAATGGTGACTCGGTTGAATGAGCAGGTGATGCCGGAGAAGGTGGTGCAGGGATTTGGGGAGGTGAGGTTCCATGTGGAGAAGAAGGAGTTTGTGGGTGAGATTGAAGTGAGAGTGTTTTTTATGGAAAGAAGAGCTTTGAGATCTAAGGGGTTCATTTTTTGAGAATGAGCATAAGGGGGTGTGAAAAGTAGAACTTGTAAAAGAAGAAGAAGAACGGCCACAAAGGTTGCCATTCATGTAATGTAAGTGAGTGTGTTTGGAAGTAGAAGTGATGAGAAAACTTTTGGTGAATAAGGTGCAGATCTTTTTGGAAAAATGACAGTACAGATGTTTTGGGAACTTTGGGATTAGTTTTGGTATGGTTTTTGGACTTTTGTAGTACTATTTGTTGGTGGATGACAACTGACAAGTGGGAAAATGTGAAGAGTTTCGAGTGATATATAATTAGCTCCGTTGATAAAAAGTTGACTCATTTATAAAATCGTTGAGATCGTAGGTTTAACTCAAATCTCTTTAGTGAATGATTAGTTAACACTCGTTGAGTTTTAACACTTGCGTACTTGCATTTACTCGGGAATGTGATCTCAGTTCTGAGAGTTCAACTCACTTAAGTTTTCATCTAACAAAAGAAGTGAAGGGTTTATTGATGGTGTGTGTCGGTTATGAAATGAATGAATGCAATTGCAAGGGAGCTCATTGCTCATGCATTGTGACTGACAGAGTAGCGTGAGTGTGGTGGGTCCCATTCTCGAGATTTTTGCAGAGAAATTTAACATGATGCATTTGCATTAATGAACAAAACAGATGCTAGCTACAGCGTTTACACCTCTTTAGTTACTACATGGTTTCAGATCTTGTAGTGCAACTTCAATTATTTTGTTCACTAAAAAAGGAAAATGATTTTAATGTAATGTTGATCATTTGTACGAATAAATCGTACAATTTGACCCATTTACAACGGTGCAATCAAAATAGCTCTTGTTACTGACTTACTGTCTCATGCTAGATGTTGTGTTAGATTAAAAATTTATATGCTATATTATGCTAATTCTCACTATCTTGGTGTGTAAAACTGTGTCTGTTGTTGCGTCAAATATATTATACACCTAATACGTACCAATTAAGCCCTCTATTTTCTTTGACAGTTCAATTCCATTTTCGAATGAAATTCATACACAAACCACTTGCAGTAAGATGCACAACAATGTAAGTGCTGCAAACAAATTCCAACCGCAAAAGAGAGGGAATTGTGACCAAGTTAGGCAGTACGTACAGATGATGAGCCTCAACTCAACATTTTCTACAATTACTCCCAATCGATCGTTACACCTACTCTTCCTATGGATGGTTCAACGTTTTTGTATTAATTGCATTGGAACCTGGAGGTAGGATCTAATCAGTGAAATCATAACTGGTTCCACTCAAGGTTTTAAATAGATGTGTCACATTGGAGTAACAATTAAACATTTTTATAAATTGTATGAGTCAAACTGACCCGTTGGACTTGATTTTTCTATGAAAACTAATCATAAGATACGGAGGTTTTGTAACTTGCTCTATTCCTCAATGATGGTAACAAAAATACAAAAAGAAAAAAAGAAGCTCAACATCATTAGCAAATAATACACTTTTTTTATTGGTTAAAATTTGTATAGACACACATATTTTGCTTAAGACCTAATTGAATCCAATCAATAAAATAGAGTAAGTTTAGAATATGTGTTAAAGATTGTGTTGTTTGAACTTAGAATTATTCATGAGAAAATTAATGAAACAGTGATATAAAAAAAAAAAAGGAATATGGATATAGGACTAGTGAACTTTTGCTCTCTTGTGCAATTTACTAGCGACCTTATTTTCCTACTTTATGAGCTTCTTGCATGTCCTATGTACTTCGCGGTATAGAATATAGAATCTAAACAGCATAAACATTCTAAAAACCTTCAAAAACACATTGAAACATTTCACATTTTAAAATCCGAATGAGACGAAAGAAAAACTCATGATGGAAAAAGTAACTTACTGGAGCATGAGATGAGAATAAGCCCATGGCCCAAAAGCCGAAAACATGTGCAATATATGGTCCGTAAAATAAAGTTATCGTGGTCCTTGACGTGAGAAGTTCAAGACATCAAGTTAGTTGTTGCTTCACGCTAATGCTACGCATCCTACGACCTCATGATTCTTCTCTGTGCAGGAGTCTTTAAGGTACCCAGACAACGATGAGTTATATATATAGTATACGTATTACATACTACTACATACCCATCTAATATTTGTTGTTGAGCCTAAAATGTACAGAAGAAGACAGATTATATAGAGTTGTGTGTCAGTTATTAGATCCTAACACTTGACTGAGTCCATTTTTTAAGATTGAACTCGATCATTAACTAGATAAAATTCGATGAAGGGAGTTAAATAAGGACGGATCCATACAGGATTAGACCGAGAGTTAGTTCCAAGCCACCAAATAGTAATGTATATTTACATATTACAAATATAATAATATTGATCACATAATCTTTTTACAAATTTATTTGAAAAAACTACTCCATGAGGTTCAATGCAACTACAATATTATGAAATATAAGCTACATTCAAAGTTGAAGTAAAATAACTCGCGTCCAATAAATTTATTGAAACAACATATATCGAAAAATGTGTAACTTGAGACTCGAGTTATACGGTTAGGTTTGGATTGTTTTCAGTCAAAAAAATGTATGAACCAATGAAACTTTCATCGGTTTGGATTAGTTCGGTTTTCACTGTTTTTCAAAAAAAGAAATCGAACCAAACTAATCGGTTTGGTTCGGTTCGGTTGATCGGTTTATTTAAAAATACAATTAAAAAAAATCATATTCTCATAAAATATTTCATAGATCTTTGTATAATTATATTTCATATTTTGTTTTTTCATGTTCTCTATTTTTCAAACAACTTTTTATAACTAACCTTACTCTATATTTCATACATATGATCCAAGATTCATTCATCCATTATTCTTCAAAAACAACTTCATCAAACTCAAATATTTCATTTATTCATGATCCATACATGCATCATTCATCAACAAACACAAAAATTCCAAAAAGAACATCCTAAAATTGAAACATAGTCAAAATAACAAATCCATGCAAACTGAAATTAAAACATCATGAAATTATGGTCGCCATGAAATTAAATAAAAACATTCAAACTAAATCAATTCAATTCCAACGTGAATCGTCAACTGATGATATGAGATGAAGATGAGAGAAAGTGAATGAATTAAAAATTATTTTATGTTTAATTTTGGGCCTAACCATAAGTTTGTGTGAGGTAGGATAATATTAGTAAAATAAGGAATGTGGTTATCATCGGATTGGTTCATCGGTTTCACGGATCTCGAAATGAAAAACCAAGAACCAAACCAAACTAGATCGGTTACGATTGGTTCGGATCGGTTTCAAACCGAACCAAACAAGGTCGGATACTTTTTCGGTTTGAACTTTCGGTTTCGTTGGTTTTGTCCGAACAACATACACCTCTAACTCGAGTGGGGAAGAGAAGGTGAAACGAGTTACAAGTAAAAAAAAAATCATCTCCTCACAAACTAATGGGAAAGAATGGGTGATCCGCATGTCAACCTAGACTCGGTCCATCCTACTATAGGGCCAAGTTCCTTTGAGCGATTTTTAAGCAATTACTTTCTATTTTGCACTTAACGTACATTTAGCCTATGTTTGGTTCCCAAAGTTAAGAAAGTGAACAAGTTTCAGCAGAAATGATGTGTAAAACTTATCAAACATTATTCAGATAATTCCCTCGATCAACACATGATTGATGACACTATTAACACCCCTAACATGGCTAGTTAAGTGACCAAGTTGGTCTCTAACTCAATGAGCCGTTCTCATAAATGTCCTTGACTTTAACAATATTTTATAGTCATACCCGACTCTGTCAAACGTTACTTAGTAAGTCTCTCGTCAACATCATTTTTTGGAATACAGGACAAACAAGTACTTGTTAGAGGTCCAACTCCATAATTTAACATATCATTCACTAGTGGAAAAAATCAGATACAAAGACCCTTGATCTTTAACTGGTTGCAACGAAAACCATTTTGAAAATGTAACGTGGTGGCAGTTTTACAATTATGTAAAATTCTAATAACACTCAAAGCCAAATCAATTGACATATAACACCTTGACGTGATGGCACATGGGGATTCAAACTTGAGAGCTATTAAGGATCACACTCCTCCTAGATCTCAAACTTTCACCATCAAACCAACCCTTAGGATTAAAAAAAGATATATTATTGATTAGCGACAAATATTTGTATGGTGTATGATTTTTATAATAATTTATTGTTGTAAGTGTGACTTGCAATTCTTTTCTCTTGTTTTTCGGCACAATCCTCCTTGCCGAATGGGTTGGCCGCCGGTAGCCACATTGGGATATTTATTTTTCTAAAATATGTAATTCATCCTTACAGTCAGAAGGGGCTCTTTGCGAATCTTGGCACCCATGCGGACACACACAAATCTTGTTTAAAAACATAGTTTTTTGGCCCGATTTTCAAGATAGGGTGTTAAAGGCTTTGGAGATTCTACAATTGATTAAAAATAGGCAATTATTAGGAAGTTTGTGACTGAGAATTGAGTGCTTTGTAGTAGATCTTGGGTTGGGAAACATATTAAACATCCTGAAGAGTGAAAATTCATAAGTATCTTGTATAAGAGAAGAGACTGAAAAATGGTAGAAATTAAGGTTTATTTTTTATTTTAGTTTTTTGAAGAAAGAAATTAAGATTTATTGTTGAAGGTTAATTTCTTGTATCCATTCTATCGCTTCGTAATAGACACATCGATAGTGGATGGGAGAGTTGATCTCTCCCAACGACGTAGGTCAATTTGGGCCGAACCTGTAATATAATCCATGTAACCGACTCCGGTTAGTGGAAAAAAGCTTGGTTGTTGTTGTTATATTCTCATTGATGTACTTGTAAGTGTGTCTACATTTCAAGATCTAGAGTGAATCATAGAGCATCATCCTCAATGAAGAAGTTCTTTTTTAAATATTTAAATAGGAATTATACGTAAACATGATTCATTTATATATATTTTTTTATAAAAAGAAAATAGCACTTAATAATCATCCAATCACGTCAACCGAGTAAATCATAACAATTTATTGAACCAATTTCACTAATAATTATATATTATTTTTGTTTTATCGAAATTCCATATCTTCTATTAATAACTATATATCATCAGGGCTACCCCCAACACATTAGATGTCTAAGACAGATGTAAAGATGAGGCCTTTTTAAGTCCTCAATATTATTTTTTGTCTTAATATTTTTTTACATTATTTTTTTGGTATAAAATCATTTATTAAATCAATGTATTTGATTTTATTTATTTTTATTTTCTAATAGACAATAAAATCAATTGATTTAATCTTAATTGACACAATATTAATTTTAGATAAAATAATTTAATTTTGAAAATAGTATAATGTAGACCTTTTTACTTCAAAAAAAAGAAGAGAGGCATTTTTATCAAGTAAAATTTTAATATTTTCTAAGAGGCCTAAGGTGATTGATTGCCTTTATGGCCTTACTTTTGGTTGACCCTATATAAGTATATTTTAATATTAAAAACGTGTAAGATCCACAAAAAGAGAAATAACTTAATAGAGAGGAGATGCTAAGTATTTTCTTTTAACAAATTTATTTCTAAGTCTTATATTAAACTAAGAGAGTCTCCAATAGAAGCTTCTTTGCCTATTAGCAAGAGATGTTCAATAGCTACCACCATTGAAGAATGATTATAAAGCATGCGTTATTGGAATTAAGTGAGAGAAAATGCTCATATAAGCATACCCTCTCTCTTCCTAAAAAAAAAAAGCATACCCTCTCTCCTTGAATGCGTGAGTCCCACAAATAACTTTATGATAAAAACAAGTTATAATTATTGTTGAAATGAAATGCTGTGTAGTTAGGTGGATTCTAGAGTGAGGGCTCAAGTAAGTCCCTCACCGGTGTACCAATAAATTAAATCATTAGATTTAATACACGGTCTAGATGTGCCAAAAATAAAGAAAAGAGTATTTACAGATTTCCACACACAAATCTTCCCCTGAATCTCCCATCTGTGTAACTGCGTCCTCTTATACAATGCTTCAATGGTGAAATTTTACAAGATCTCTAATCTCACTCCCAACCAAGTGTCTTGTTTTTTTGTGATTAATCCAAATCCGTTGTTACGAGCATCACAATTGAATTGAAATTATGTTG
>Ga0315913_1007249_pt1 | contig 13346 bp, 20 predicted proteins | sample MpolsnodulesMG_FD_207736 | JGI IMG/M metagenome (GOLD analysis project Ga0315913, IMG submission 207736) | Medicago polymorpha root nodule microbial communities from Los Angeles, California, United States - small nodules | ecosystem: Host-associated > Plants > Roots > Nodule | place: USA... | reverse complement strand
ACTCAAAACTATATAGAACTTGAAATCAAAACATCATTTCAACACAATTCACCATTTGACCCATTTTTCATAAAAACCCTCAAGAACAACACAAATTCATAGCAAGTTCTATGATTATGATTACCCGTGGCATCACTCATCAACAACAATATCTCACAACAGCAACAACAACAACCAATCATGAATTCATCAACAACAACATTGTATTCCATCAATTTTGAGTGAAAACACAAAGTATACATATATACACATCTTGAGCATGTAATTTCATCATCAACAACTTAATCCACATCAAATTCACATAACCAACATTACATCAAAGCATAAGCACGAATTTTACCAATTAAAATCATAATAATCACTTTTCACAAATAAGCACTTATAGGTAGAAGTAGGAAAAAAAATTATACAAAGAGATTATGAATGAAAACTAGCCCCCTTACCTCAAATCTTCAAAATTGTAAGCTAAAACTTCACTTTATCTCCAATCCCTTGATTCTCTACCCTCTTCTTGCACTCCTTGTTCTTCTCTCTTCAAAACCCTTTTCTTCTCTTCTAGCACCTTCTCTCTCTCTACCTCTCTCAAAAACTTATGAAATGATTGTGTAACCTTATTTTCTTTAATGACTAATGCTTATATAGTCTCTACACAATTGGGCTTAACCTTCTTAATGTCTTAATGGGCTCACAACACTTATAAACTAACTCCCAAAGTTTCTATCCACTAACGGTTAAAAGTTATCGAATAACTACCGGATCAAAACTAATTACCACTACCGAATAGTAACTTAGTAAAAATAATGGTTCTCACTTGAAACACTAAAAATATCCCTCACCATGAAATTACTAGTTTACCCTTGCTCACAAAATGATCAAAATACCCTTGAGTCTAAAATGACTATAATACCCTTCTAACACCGAAATCCACTAATCCTAACCCAAAATACACACAGAGGCAATTAATCACATATAAGCACATATAAACACATGTAAATAAATAAAAAAATAAATCTAGCGGAAAAAACGGGCTGTTACATTTTTCAAGGAGAGGTCAAAACTCATTTGATTCTCCAAGAAAAACTTGACCTAAAACCAAAAATACTTTCTCCCTTGCAAGAGTGCTTCAAGATGAAATGATAATTGAGAAGAATATTGTGATCAACCGACATGATAAGACAATGGAGAGGTTTAGAGTTTAAAGTCCTCAAATACGTCTTCATCACACTTTTCCTAAAGATGTCCTTGAAAAATAAGGACCTTATAGTGGAGCATCACTCATGACTTATCTCATTCATCATCAATCCTACACACACTAAATTAAACATAACTTTCCCAATCTTTTGGGAGTAAAAGAAGACAAAGAATTTCATAGTTGACTTGTGAATTTTAAGATGTGCCAAAAAAGTTTGAAAGTGAGAAAAGAGGAAACATCTTAGTTTAGTGTATTGGAAAACCTAGAAGGAGAAAAAATTCCTTCAAAGTTGCAAGACACATATACACAAATCAATTAGGAATCCTATGGCTTCCAACAAAAGTTGAAGCCTTGGGATGAGTTTCACAACAAGTAACCTTAGGCACCCACATCATTACCCCCTTAGGAACTTCAACTTTCCTAATGTGGCAATGAGGTATAGTGTGACCACTTCTACCACAATAATGACACCTAATTGTACGTGCATGAGTTATGCTATGATTCTTATTCCTTCTCACATAAGAGTATTTTGTGTAAGGTCTTTTAAAAGGGGCTCTCTCATCTTTTGAATTCATAGCAAAAGTCATGGAACCTTTAGATGCTTGCCCTAGTTTCTTACTTAGAGATTCGATCTCTTCATGCAAGCTAGGTCAGGTCTCACAACTAGCAAAATCCATCCAATTATCATATCGGGGTGAATTTTTCGCAGGTGACTAAATTGTAGGACTAACAATTTTTTCATTTACAAGTGAAGCATGCTCATCTCTTAAACTTTCAAAGGCTTCCTTAAGTTTAGAAATCTCGGATTCCAGTTTCAAAATAGTTTTATTTTGAGCAATTAGTTTCTTAAAAGCATTTAAGGATTCCGCATACATCTCTTCAATGGAATCTTGTAAATCTTTATAAGCGGGTTTAAAATCGGAGTAAGAATCGGAGTCGGAGTTAGAGAAGATTACCTCATTTTCAGCTTTCCTCATTTGACCCATGAAGCATAGGTCGTCTTCATCTTTGTTTTCTGTGTCACTAGTATTGGAGGTAGCTTCATCTTCCTCCCAAGCAATGTTGGCCTTTCTTCCTCTTGAGTTTCGATTGAATCCAGATCTCCCTCTTTCTTTAGCAAGTTTCAGACATTCATTCTTATAGTGGGATACTCTTCCGCAACCATAGCAACTAACAACTTTCTCATCCTTATCCGATTCTCTTCCCTTTCTTGAGGCCTTTCTAAAGTTAACAAGGATATTAATTTTTTATTGTTTGACTTCGTCGGTTCCTTCATGAAGAGTTTCTAAGGCATCACACATTAGCTTAAAGTTCATACCATGAGAGACGAAATGATACTCATTCACTCCAAGATATGAAATAAGGATGTTTCGCACCTTCAAATCATATTGGATCTTATTTTTGTCTTTGTCACTCCAATCGACAATTGGCTTTTCTTGTGCAACACCGTTGGCAACAACTTGCGGTTGAAACCGCCCGTTGACCAAGGATTTTCTAGGTGCTCTATTATACGCCCCATTGAGCTCTTTATTTGCCATATGGATCAAATCTTCTGATAGTTAGTCGTTGAAGAAGAGACTATTGGGTATTTGTATTGGCTGCATTGTTGCTAAAACAAATATCCTTGTATGTGTTGTTGGACCCAATGTTCCAATATGCGGTTAGGCATCTCTGTAAGATGTTGGAAACGATGTTCCAACATCATAAAACGGTTCAGTGTGCCTGGGTTCATGTCTATTTGTACGCGCGCCCTTTATTGTTTAAGGAAACAACATTTCCTTATCTTATTGACCAAGCAACGCGCATATCTTTACAGAATCAGTTGTGGAATATTCCTAAAGTAGTATTTATATTTGACATTGTTTTGGACGATCCTAAAGATGTTTCGACATTTTAGGACTTTCCATATTTGTTTCTGATTTCTGTTTTGCAGATTAGCTAAACCAATCTGCTTTGTTCTAAAGCCCAACTAAATATTTGGCCCAAGCTGCTTGAGTATATAAACAAGACTTCAAGACCTAATTGATCATTCAACCCGTCATTCTAAAAAGTTTAGAGTTTTAGGGTTTTGAGTCTACATATGCTCTACTCTTGTATCATGTTGATGCAAGTTTAGAACCTTTATTGTGATCCTTTCTTGTATTGTTTGTGATACATGTTTAGGACTGTGTGTTGAGTTTGATACTCTTGTGTACTACACGGAAGTTGTGAAACAAGGTGCTAGTTGTTTGTTTGAAGGTAACTTCATCTTTGTGTTTGTGTTTAGGTCTGATAGGTCACAGGGGCTGTGACTGACCATAGGATAGTGAGATGGGATCTCAGATCTAGTAGTTCCTATGTTGAAATCTATACGGGTAGGTCCTAGGTCTTTAGTATAAACGAGGAGTTTGCTGAGAGCTATAGAATAAGGACTACACTAGTGGATTTCCTTCCTAGCTTGGTAGCCCCCAGAGTAGGTGTGTTTGTCACCAAACTGGGTCAACAAACTCTATGTGTTCTTTACTTTCTTGTCTTTTATTTTCTTGTTTTTTATTTCTGTTTATTACGTGATGTTGAAACATTGAATGGAACATCAAAACCGTTGAAACATCGTACATAACATATTAAAACAAGTGCGCTATAATTTCAATTGGCATCAGAGTAGGCACCCCGCCTGTTTTAGGGTGAGCTCCAGGGAGTTTTCATTCTAGCACTATGGACAAGGAAGGTGGATTTGTAAACAGACCTCCTCTGTTGGATGGCTCAAACTATGATTACTGGAAATCACGCATGAGTGCCTTTCTCAAATCCATTGACAGCAAAACTAGAAGGCAGTTCTGAAAGGTTGGGAACATCATGTAGCACTTGATGCAGATGGTAACATGACAGCTGTCTTGAAACCAGAAGAAAAATGGATTGCTGCTGAAGATGAACTGGCTCTTGGAAATTCCAAAGCATTGAATGCTCTGTTCAATGGTGTAGATAAGAACATGTTCAGATTGATCAAACAATGCACTGTGGCTAAGGATGCTTGGGAGATTCTCAAAACTGCACATGAAGGTACTACCAAGGTAAAAAATGCTAAAATCCAACTTCTTACTACTAAATTTGAGAATCTGAAAATGTTGGAAGATGAGAGCATTCAAGACTATCACTTGAATATTCTAGATATTGCAAATTCTTTTCAGTTTCTTAGAGAGAACATTTTTGATGAAAAATTTGTTAGAAAATTTTTTAGATCTCTACCTAAGAGGTTTGACGTGAAAGTTACTGCTATTGAGGAGGCTCAGGATATATCTAGTTTGAAGGTTGATGAATTAATAGGGTCCTTGCAAAATTTAGAAATAACTGTCAACAGCAAGACTGATTAGAAGGGGAAGGGTATTGTCTTTACATCTAGTATGAATTCTAATGAGACACAAGAAAATCGTGAAGATGATGATGATATATCTGAGTCACTAGCTCTAATTGGGAGACAGTTCAAGAAGATTTTCAAATGGTTTGACAGAAGGTTCAGGCCAAATGGTCAGAACATTAGACCTAACATTGACAATCAACCAAGTAAAGAGAAGATGACAAAATTCGATGAAATGAACTCTCATTACAAAGGTGTTCAATGTCATGAATGTGAAGGATATGGCCATATCATAACAGAATGTGCTACTTTTCTAAAGAAACAGAAGAAAAGTTTAGTTGTCTCATGGTCAGATGGTGATGACTCAGATGAAGAGGTGAAAGCTGAATCTGCCAATCATGTCTCTGCCTTAACTGGTAGAATTATGTCAAACACTGAGTCTTGTGAAGAGGAGATGACGTATGATGAGCTTGCTATATCCTGCTATGACCTGATTGCTAAAAATTCTGAATTAACCCAAAGGGTTGAGGAACAGGTAAAAGAGATTGCTCAACTGCAGGATGAAAGGTTTGATAATCTTAGCTCATATCTCAGAACTCAATGATGAGTTATCAAAATTGAACTCTCAACTTGAGAATATGAAGGAACAGGTTGGAATGATGACTGCAGATTCAATGTTTAAACATTCGAAGGAACATCAGACCAAGAAGAAATCAAATTCTTGGGTTTGTGATCACTGTAAAGGGAAGGGTCACATTAGACCTTATTGCTTCAAGATTCATGGTGAGCCAAAGCAATTTTAGCAAAAACCCTATAAGAAAAGATGGACCCCCAGAAGTATCAATACTGGATTAATTGCTCACACATCTCTAAGAGCATCATCTAAAAAGGACTGGTACTTTGATAGTGGTTGTTCAAGACATATGACTGGGGTAGATAAATATCTAGAAGATGTGAGACCTTATGCAACCAGCTATGTTACTTTTGGTGATGGAGCTAAAGGAAAAATTGTAGGAATTAGTAACCTGGTAAAACATGGTTTACCAAGACTTGATGATGTGTTGCTAGTTAAAGGATTAACTGTCAACTTAATTAGCATGAGTTAGCTGTGTGACCTAGGAATGCAAGTAAACTTCACCAAGCCTAAATGCTAGATTTCAAGTGAGAAAGGACAAGTACTGATGAGAGGCACAAGGTCCAAGGACAATTGCTATCTTTGGGTATCTTAGGAAGAGGCATATATCTCAACCTGTCTTTTGAGAAAAGAAGAAGAGATCAAATTGTGGCATCAAAGGTTGGGACATCTACATCTGAAAGGGATGAAGAAAGCCTTAACTTCAGAAGCTATCAGAGGTCTACCTGATCTAAAGATTGTTGAAGGCACCATATGTGATGAATGTCAGATTGGAAAACAAACAAGGATGTCTCATCCAAGGTTGGAACATCAAGTAATCTCTAAAGTCCTTGAACTTCTGCACATGGACTTGATGGGACCTATGCAAGTTGAGAGCATTGGTGGAAAAATGTATGTTCTTGTTGTTGTTAATGACTTCTCAAGATTCACTTGGGTGAACTTTATTAGAAAAAAATCAGATACTTTTGATGTGTTTAAAGATCTGTGCACACAACTGCAAAGAGAAAAGGACTGTGGCATTGTGAGAATTAGGAGTGATCATGGAACTGAATTTGAGAATGCTAGATTTGATCAATATTGCTCAGGTGAAGGAATCAAACATGAATTCTCTTCTCCTATAACACCTCAGCAAAATGATATTGTGGAAAGAAAGAACAGTACTCTCCAAGAATCTGCCAGAGTCATGCTTCATGCTAAACACTTACCTTATCGTTTCTGGAATGAAGCCATGAACACAACATGTCATATTCACAACAGGGTTACCCTAAGAACTGGAACCTCAACAACTCTCTATGAGTTATGAAGGGGAGAAAACCTATTGTCAAATATTTCCATGTGTTTGGTAGCAAGTGCTACATCTTGTCTAATAGAGATTATAGGAGGAAGATGAATCCTAAGAGTGATGAAAGAATTTTTCTTGGTTACTCCACAAACAGCAGAGCCTATAGGGTCTTTAATTCCAAAACTGAAACTGTGATGGAATCTATTAATGTAGTGATAGATGATGTGCCTAAAGAAAAGATTCCTGATGTTGATTCTGATGTTGGAACACCTGTTCAGGAAACAAATGCACCTATCCAGGTGAATGAGTCTGAACCTGAGAAAGAAGAAATTGAAGATGTTGAGCAAGATCAGATGTTCACTACTAAAGGTCCCTCTATAAGAGTTCAGAAGAATCATCCTCAAGACCTAATCATTGGGAATCCTGACCAAGGAATCACAACCAGAAGGTCAGTTGGAGTCATTGCCAACTCCTGTTATGTGTCCAAGATTGAACCAAAGAATGTCAAAGAAGCCCTAACTGATGAGTTCTAGATTGAAGCAATGCAAGAAGAACTAAATCAATTCAAAAGGAGTGAAGTGTGGGATTTAGTTCCAAGACCTGAAGGTATAAATGTAATCGGTACCAAGTGGATCTATAAGAACATGTAGATGAAAATTGTACTGTAACCAAAAACAAGGCAAGATTAGTAGCTCAAGGCTATACTCAGATAGAATGTCTGGATTTTGATGAAACATTTACCCCTGTTGCTAGGTTGGAATCTATAAGATTGTTGCTAGGTGTGTCTTGTATACTCAAATTCAAGTTGTTCTAGATGGATGTAAATAGTGCTTTTCTAAATGGCTACTTGAATGAAGAAGTATATGTTGAACAACCTAAAGGATTTGTTGATCCTAGCTTAACCAATCATGTCTAAAGAATGTGATAGAGCTAAGTGTAAGAAACACATAGGCGTAAACGGAATCCAAAACGGATTAACGGTTTAAATTTTACGCGCGAAAACCTGAAGGTTTTAAAAATCTAAAAAATGTTGTACTGATCAGGTGACACAGCCGTGTCAGTGAGACACACAACCGTGTGTGAACCTTCTGCCTGAATATCAGGTTTTTCATTTTTGAGCCTTTTTCAACTGTCTCTGTTTGGAATTGGCTTTTCGTGTTAACATGAAAGTTTTAGATAAAGATGTTAGCTTTCTAATCACTTTGGTTTGACTTAAAAATAATTTTTAGATTTTGAGTTATGGTGAAAATACTACAAGTAGGTCTTGGTGCATTTTATGAAAATTTAGCATAACTATTTTTGAGTGAACCCAATAGTTATGGTTTGGTCCCAAACGTCAAAACTTGATCACTAAGAGTTTAATTAGGATGTTTAAGTGTATTAAACCTATAATATGATGGATCTAACTTGGTTTCGTTTTGAAAATGAATTGGTTTTACAAAATGATAAAAGGATACAAACTTAGGGAAATTTTGGTATTTGTCAGAATTAGCCTATGAAACGTATATGTATATGCTACTACACTTATATGTGATTTGTGTGTACACTCGGTTGAAAAGTTTGAATTTGTTTACTTCGGCTTTAGAGAATTTGTCGGAAATGCTAGTTTTCATAAACTTAGACGAACTTTGTCAAACTAATGTTTTATGGTCGGATAACTTGTAGGAGACTTTGAATTCACGTTTATATGATAGAATAAGAATGAATTGATGATGATTAGGTGTCTAATATGTGGAATGTTAAGAATTGGATAATAGCCCGTGTTTGATGCTAAATGTTATTTTGAACTTGTTGATTCTTGAGTTGATCGTTGTTAATGTTGATTGTTGTTAATGTTGATTGTTATTAACGATAGTTGTTGATGATGATTCTTTGATGATTTTAAATTGATAGTTGGTGATGACTTTTGTTGAACGTGACTTGTGAATTATGAGGTGAATGTGTTTCTTTTTGGTGATAACTATTTGATGAATGTTTGGTGATAAACATGATTATGTTTTGTTGTTGATTATGATGGTGATGAATTATGTTGTTAAATTACTACATGCAAATGATCGTGATATTGATGGTGAATGCATGTATGCAAAATGAAGGTGAAAATGTTGGTGAATTTGTTCTTGAACATATGCATAGTGTGTCATGTGTTCATGCATCATAAGTATTAGGATATTTATATCCAATAAAGGTGATTTAGGATGTTTACATCCAATGAAGGTGATTAGGATATTTATATCCAACAAAGGTGATTTAGAATACTTTGTATTCAACAATAGTGTTTATGATACATTTGTATCTAAGGTGACGAGCTTGAGGTGACCGGTACCACATGCATAGAGTCGTGTCTAGGCGCATTGCATACATTCGGTGAAGTTGTTAAATGCATCATATTTGATTATGTGTTTGGTGAACCATGGTTATTTATGTGCATTGGTTTGGTGAATTGTGTACTTGGTGAAATTTGGTGAACATATGAGATCTGTACTTGATGATGTTTGTAACTCTCTACTTCTATTAAAGCGATAATTATTCAAGAAATAGACATTACGTTCTCCAAAAATCTCCAAACATGCATATTAAAATTTCTCAAAAACTTCTCAGCGGATAAATAACATACATCTCCAAAATAGCCATAGTATAAATATCAAATACAACATCAAATAAACTCCAAAAATCCACATATGGATAAAGTCTCAACAACATAATCAATCTAAAATAAATACAGACCAACAACATACATCAAAGTCTATACTAAGACCCTAAATCAAATAAACAGAGGAAGCTCTCACTATCCTCAAGCACACACCAAGCAAGCTACAAACTATTCTTGCACGTCGTCTATCCATTCATACAAATAGGTAGGCGGTCAACCGCAGACCACTGGGGGTTAGCTTCACATCATCGTAATCAAACGTAAACAGACATAAGCATTCAAGGATTCATGCATAACACATATACATGCTCAACATTCCTAGAATACTATCATCACATATATATTACCCCAGCTCAACATTAATCATGTTATCGTACTTCTATCACAACACATCAAGCATATTCATACCTTAAATCATCATCAAGATTCATCACTTAACAACATCAATCAATATAAGAATTACCCACCTTATTCATCATTTAGCATAATTAACTCAACAAATACAATTCAACATTCCAAAGTTACAAACAAGGAAATTATCGTCACCAAAAATATCACTCAATCACATACATATAATTCACACTTCATCATTTCACCAAAATAAACATCACCATTTAAAATCACAAAGTGTACAAGTATAACAAAACATCATCAAGTACACAATCCACCAAGTTCACCAATGTACATAAACATCTATGCACATATTCAACTAAAACACATAATTCATCATTGTCATACCCCAATTTTTGACATAAGATCCCACGTTCATACGCCATTTGACCCTGATTTAGTCTCTGACTTTTTAATAAAAATTTTGGCAGAGAGGTATTTTTAAATACCTCATGTTTGGTTTCGAGTCGGGCCCTCTTCTCTCTCTATTATTTTTTAGTTTTATTAGTTTTTTATTATTTGTTTTTTTTATTAAACTTTATAATTTTAATTTTAATTCTAATTTGAATTTATCTTTTAATTAGTCATTTTTCCTTTTTTTATTTTAGTCACTTTCAGTTTATTATTTTTTTGTCCAAGTCCAAACAGTCCGAAAATGATCCAATAGTGTCCAAAAAAAATTCTGAGGTCCGTTTCTTTGTCTCCAAGCTGCGCCACAATCCAAGGCATGAGATCAGGGTTAAACGTGTTTACTTCTTGGAGAAGTTCTTTCAATCTTCAACACAACCCTAATGCTATAAAACCTGTATAAACATTAGACAAAAATTCACCAGAAAACCCAATTAATCGTAACACAATTCTACAGCCAAAAACAACAGTTTTTCGCCCAAAGAACCTGTTGAAATCATCACAGCAACAAACAATAGTGTTTCTTTCCCAAATTTCCATAAACAAACCCCAAACATCACTGATCCAAACTAACACAAGTCTCAAAACCATTGTCACGAATCGGTACAACCAAACCTCAATTCACGCACATCACAACACAAACGACAATATGTCGTAACACAGATCCAATTGTAAGTCAGCAACCAACTCTAAATCCGATCTGAATCGTCAACGGAGGCCAACAAGTATCACAAATATCTCAACCGAATCAAGATCCAAAAGTAAAAGAGGTATAAAGATTTTTCTTTTCTTTCTAGATCTAGGTTAAACATTGTTTGATTTAAAAGTTTTAAACCTAGATAAGAGAGCGGAGAGAATTTTTTTTGCAAATGAATGAAAAAGGTAGGTAGGCTTATTTATAGGGCTTGCGTAATCACATACACATGGGTGCACAGTATAAACATGCACCCTCATCTCCTTTTTTATGATTTTTAATCCAAGGCCCATGCTGTTTCATTATGGGATTTGACCCAAGCTGTTTGATTTCAATCAAACGGCTGAGATCTGATCCCCAGGCTCATCTCTGCAAGGCCCACGCGCCCCTCTTCATTTTAGGCCCAGTCTACACCATTTTTAATTACTGCACCCCCCTTTATTACTATTTACGCCCCCACTGCATCTCATTTTTATTTCGTGCATGCATTTTAATTTCTTTCACACCTTCATTTTATTTTCCTTTGCATTTTATTTTCTTTTTAGTTTGAATTCGTCGTTCTGCATTTTATTTACTCATGCATATTTATTTTCCGCCATTTATTTTGTTGCATATCTATTAGAATGTATCTAGGTCCAATGTATAATATAAATGAGAAAAAGTGTGTGTGTTGTGTGTGTCTGTGTCTTTTATTTCTTTACTGCATTATATATACCAAAAAATGCAAAAAATTAGGTTAGAGATTTTGTAGTGATCCAACGTCACTACAAAAAACCTTCCGCTACTATGGATGTTTAAGGTGCTAAAATCTTCCCTACATATAACTAACCCCTGAACCCTAAATCTTTAAAATGTGGTAATTCGAACTTTTTTCCACTTTCTTTTGAAAATTAAAAGTTCAATTGTGAAATAAAATTAGTGAGTCAAAGCTAACCAAATAGCCTTGATCTCCAAAAAATGACGCGACAACCATTCGCAACATCCACCAAACACATAAGCAATTATGACAAATCATGATATGCGCTTAGACACGACTCCTATATGCATGTGGTACCATTCTTCTCCAAGGTCGTCACCTCATGATACAACAAAAACATCATTGTCTACGACTATAATCAACGGCTATATGGATACAAGTATCCGGTCAACGACAATATGGATATAACATTCGATACGACATATGATGCATGAACATATGACTTAATCAACCCATGCATATGTTCACAACAATTCTACGGCTATAATCAACAACTATAATCAACGACTATATGTATATACATGCATTCATCGCCAATCACATCCAAATTAGCATGTATAAACTCACCATCAACAATCAACATCATTTTCATGTAATAATTCAACAACATAATTCATCATCATCACAATCAGCATCAAAACATAAACATGTTTATCACCAATCATTCATCAAATAATCATCACCAAAACAAACACCTTTCATACGTGCAAGCACCACAATTATAATCATCAAATTTGCATATAAGAAATCAACAACATAATTCAATACATGCAATGACCATATCCAATATTAACATTAAGCATGTATAAATTTACCATCAACAATCGGCATTTAGCATATTCACATCAATATCAACAACATTACCACAAATCAACAACTTCATGCAATTTCTCACAATCAAAACAGAGGAGAAAAACACATCACATCATGATAAACACCATGTTCAACACCTATTAATCATTCACACATCTTCATATAATCATATCAAACTATTCACAAAAGATTTGCAAGATATTCGGTCTTAAAGATCATTTTCGACAAAGTTCGTATATCGTTTCACAACTTAAAACAATTATGAAAATTGAATCAAAACTAGGCAACCAAACTCTAATGCCTCAACTATGTATACCCTTAGACTACATATAAGTGCAGTTGAGTATACATGTGCGTTTCACCGGCCAAATACGACGAAATCATAAAAATCACAAAGTTCGTCTCTCTTTATAGTTTTTCACAAGAATGCCATTTTCTAAGCAAAACAAGTTAAAACTCAATGAAATCATTCACAACCATTTTTAGAATTCATGTATTGAATAAACAACCTTAACCTTACCCCTTTCCTTTGAGAAAAATGAGTTTTCGAAAAAATCGACGTTCTTGGACATTTTTCAAAAGCTTGGTTCAATTTCATAAAATCAAGCTCAATCCAATTCATAAGATGTTCTAGTAGGTTAAAGAGTGAAAACAACAATTAAACATGTTGAAAGAAACATTTTAGAAAGCTCGGATCGGCCCCCAAATACCTGAAACAACAAAAACGGGGTGTCCTATTTCTGGAAATCTCGTCGGGCACGCCTATGTCGCCCGGGCGGGATGCACCAGAAGATCAACCCTATTCTTGGTGTTCTCCCCTTACGGGAATCCACTATTTTCAACCCCAAAACCCCAATTTTGATTCCCTTTACCCCAAATTTGTCCCCAAAGTTTGTCTATACATTTATGAACTTAAAAATGCAATCAAAACCATATAAAACTTGAAATCAAAACATCATTCCATCACAAATAATCAATTAACCCATTTTTCATAAAACTTTCAAAAATAACTCAATTTACACTACAACTCCATAGTTAGAAATACCCATGACATCAATCATCAACAACATCTCATAACAATGACAACGCCATCAAATAACCATTCATTCATCAACAATCCAACAACAACAACACCATACTTCACTAATTTTGAGCAAAACACAAAGTATACATACATACATACATACATATA
>Ga0315913_1007247_pt1 | contig 13351 bp, 7 predicted proteins | sample MpolsnodulesMG_FD_207736 | JGI IMG/M metagenome (GOLD analysis project Ga0315913, IMG submission 207736) | Medicago polymorpha root nodule microbial communities from Los Angeles, California, United States - small nodules | ecosystem: Host-associated > Plants > Roots > Nodule | place: USA... | reverse complement strand
CAATAATCTGCTCATCAAAAGATAAGTCGCCCCATAAAGTTTTCATTATTGTAACATTTTTCATAGCAGCTTCATTGCAAGAAAGAACTGGCTGAGTGTCATTGACTAGCAACTGAGTATCTCTGCATCAGTTTTTTTTTTAACAAGTCTATGCATCAGTGTTTATTACAACACCATAACAGTTGTTCGAATCTATATTACCTACCAACTATCAACCTGTTCAGCCAGCAATGTATGATGTTCAACAGGAACAGTCAAAAATATCTCTATATCAAAATAAGCATTTTAATTGGAACTTGAGTGAGTCAAGCTATCCAATTTTCCAGGCATTGGGGAGGTATAATTCACCATCAGGTTAACAGTATTGGGAGTTTGCCCTCCATCAACAATTCCAACTGGAGATGCACTCCCTACTTGAAATTCATTATTCTTTTTACCCCCATCTATTTTAGATCCTTAACTAATGACGATGAGATGCTATAAAAAAAATAAAAAATTAGCCACTGTTATGATTGAAATTAGACCGAATATTGTTCACTTGATGTTTCCAAGTAATTTTGTTCTAAAATTAGTTTTACAATAATGTATATTTAGAGCCCGTTTGGATTAGCTTATTTTAGAGCTTATATAAAACAACTTATGCAAATAAATAAGTTTTTATGTATTATTTATAAGTTTTTAAGGTTGTTTATGAAAAAACAGTTTATGAAAATACGATTTTCACTAGTGAGAGCTTCTAAATTAAAATAAAAGCTTATTTATTTACATAAGCTCAAACCAAACAGGACTAACCTTAGTCTAGAGTCTGTCTTTTTTTCCTTTTTGAATAAATAGTCTAGAACAAGGTAATTAAAATGTGTCCGATCCGTTTGGCATGAAAAATCAATCTACCACAAAATCAGAAAGGAAACCGGACTTAAACTATGAGAGTTGGTCAAAACGGCAGTTCACCTGATTCTACAGGATAAACTGGATTTTACTTTTTTACTTGATTTTTTAAATCAAGAAAATTGAAAAATAATGTGCTTTACAGATCTCAAACATCGAAATGTCACATTATATCATATATCATTTAAGAGGGGCGATATTTGAACAACCCAAAAAAGAGAAAATGTATTCACAACGTAGTCAACCGAGCCGGTCCCTATCAAATTCACAAACCGAGGTGAAGAAAGAAAATATTAAAAAAAATGAAAAAAAGTCATTGGATAGTAGTTTTATACATGTCGGACGACTTTAGGTTGTTAGAAAAACCGTTTGAAACTTCCTGGTGTGGGACTTATATTACAACCAAATCAGAAATAACAAATGAGTACAGCCTCCTGGTTTTCATTTTTGTTTCCTTTTGCTAGATTAATCAAGCAACAAAAGGGCTCACATGTCAGCAACCAATTTTTCCTCACCAGCTATGGATTCAGCAAGGGTTCCCCGAGTCCACTTCTTCAGCATATCTAATGCAGCTTTGGGCTGGTCCATTGGAACCATGTGACCCGCATCATGGACCTGTTATTATTACACAGTACTTAACTGAATAAAATATTTTCCAGTGAACATGAGCAAAGCAAATGATTTGGGTAGATATAGGTGTCTATTTCTGGACAACATTCAATGTCATTGTACTACAGAAAAAGCAAGTTTATATTTGATCATGGCAATGAAGTATGTAATTTATCTCCCGCACAATATAAACATTCAGTAGTGTGAGTCACTCCTAATTTTAACATTCTGGCTTTAACAGAAAAGCATTTATAATCCTTTCTGCTTTTGTCACCGCTAATGATTTGGATGCAATGTTGAAATTGGGGTGAATTTAATCAGCACTGCTGAATAGTGAGTCCTGTTACCAGTGCTGATTAAAAAAAGTTGGGGGTATTTTGCAGGTAGAGCTACGCTGAAGAAGGCAATCTATAGTTTACCCTGTTTTCCATGTAAAGTGTAATTAATTCCATATAGTATTGGTAGTTTTCAGTTTCTCTACATTAACATGTGTCTAGATGTGTATGTGTGCAGATAGAGAAAGATAGAGACCTTCAGGAAACTCAGAGGACCGTAGCTCTTCAATATTCCAGCTTCTGATCCATTAACAACAAAGGGAACATCAGGGGAGGCTACAAATTCTTTCTGACCGGACCATTTCATGGCATGAACCCATCTTGAATTACCTACTCATTGAAACCATACCATGAGGAAAATGTCCATCACCTCATTATTCAAAAGATTATAATATGAAATATTAAACTTCTCAACAAATCTTAAATATATCAAGTGTGAATACTTACCAAGCCAGTTGCATATGAGATCATATTCCCCAGCATAAACAAGCAAATCAATTCCATCCTCAAGAAGGATAGGAATACCAACTTCAAGATTCCTCATCCAGTCCACCAACATAGCCATATAAACTTCAGTGCTACAAGAAACAAAACGAATTTTGCCAACCCCTAGTGAATCCCGAACAGATTCTTGGTTCAGAAACTTTTCCATGTTTGAAAAATCATAGCAGAGACTCCCCTCACACTTCTTTCTGATATCATAGTACTGCAACAAAAGTATATAACAACTAGTAAAAATTATGAAAACACCCATATATTGCTTGAAGATTACAATTTCCATAAATATGGGTTTCTTCGAACCTATCATCGAAGCAGCATTGAAGACATTCTAAACATTTTTGATAAAACCTCTGAATTAAAAACTATTGTGGTTTAGCGCAAGTAGTTGATGCACAGTGTGTGAGCATTGTAAATTGCAGGGGTACCGAGATCGATTCCAATTGAATAAAAAAAACTCCTGATTAAAATATCCTCAGCTGAGAAAGAGTTAAAGGAGGTGTGTACAAAACAGACTTTGGGTTTGGAAAATGATTGATTATCAGAATGAGTACTTAGTGTTGGGAGTGCATATCAATTAAACTGTTCCAAATCCTGATAAACTGATTAATTAGAACTCTCCATGGTATACAGTATTTTAGCATCTCTTTTTCCAAATAGATTGCTTGAACTGTATATCTTTAACTATGCCTCATTCTCAATGAGCTTTCATGTAAGGCCTCTGTCACAAAAAAGGTACTAACGAGATGTCAACTACACAGAAGAGGAGGAAATTGTTTGCTCACATTTACACCTCCAGCATGTAACAAGATGTCATTGAAAATGAGATTACAGGCTACATTTGCACTCAGGCAAGCAATTTTTCCATCGGTTCCTGAAAGGATTAAAACAAATATTAAAGATAAATGTACCAGAAGCCAACCAGGAGAAGATTCTTAACAAGCGGGAGCATTGGTTTTAGAAGAGAAACAGGTTTGGTCAAAAAGAAAAAAAGGCAGTGATTCTTGACAATTTACTTCAGGTGAAATGATAAGAAAATATTTAGGGCACATTAGATTTGTTTAAAAATGAAGGATAGAACAAAATGAATTTTGTTCAAAGCTTGGTTTTAAACAAAACAAAACTAAAGATGAAGCATTAAATAGAATTCTAAAATTTATTGTTCATTAATCGACAAACAAGAAGAGGAACCAACAGTAGTTTTATGATTCAATTTTATATCCCTTGCGATTCTGTTTGTAAAGTCCCTCAGGATGCATCAAATGCAACCTTAAAGTTTACATGATCATTGGAAATCAACAAACTCATGCTCTCAATATAAACTTCCATAACTGAAATTGCAAATGAATTTTGTAAACTTTCCAATCATTTAGAATCAGATTTAGTAATCCACGTTTTATGCCAACTATATACTTGTAAAGAATATGCAAGATATATTTGTAGTTTAAATATATACATGCATGAGTGTTATGGATCGTAGTCAGCAACACAGAGGCAGGTGGACTTCATATGTCAAGAAATACAAATGTAAATTACCGCATAACTTTATTGCCAATTCACAGGCTGGAACCAACACTTTGCCAAGAAGTGCATGTGTAACCTTTGTAATTAAGCCCATCTCCAGTGCATAATCTGGGTAGGCTTTATACTGAATTGCAGGATTAGTAAGCCCATTACCAATGGCCAATCCCTGTTCAAACAATTAAAAATAAAATACACTGGTTTCCTATATAAAGTCAGAATGTTTCACTCTATGATGTAACAAAATAGACCTTCAAATTTATATGAATTCCTTCATTAGCTTGGTTTCCTTGACGGATACGAGATGCTAAAGCAGGAATATAGTGTCCAGCATATGATTCACCTGTAATAAAAAAGTCATTCTTTGCATATTGGGGATGCTCTGCAAAGAAGGCCTGAGGAAAAAAACAAAAGAAAAACTGTTAAGATGCAATTGTAGTTTTATTTTATATTATTTTTACTATGAATTGAGATGTGTATTACCAAATTAAAACACTGTATTTATTTTTGTCTAAATATAAAAGGAATTTAAATAGGGATCAATTTGCTACTCTGGGAAATTTCCTACACAAGCCACTCTTCAGTTATAAGTAGAATTGAAGGAAAATAGTGGGTGGATCATCTAAACATAGTGAAAACAGAGAAAACACCCTTTTTAGAATTGCACTAAAATTCTTGAATTTTACATTCAGATTCAAGAGCGAACACAGGTACCTGCAAAAAGTCATACAGGTCATTTCTAACACCCTTTTCATTATGACGAATATCACGCAAATCAGTGCTGTAGCTAAAGCCAGTTCCAGTTGGTTGATCAACATACAAAAGGTTTGACACCTGCAAAATTGGCAACAAAATTTAACTGTCATAAATAATTATCAAGGAAATGTACAATACGTAGAGCAATTGTCAAGGTCATAACAAACATGATATCAATTATATTTTTCTCCCCACAAAGACACTCACATCTTTAAGGAAGATGTGAGGTGTGTCAAAGAGCTAGTGGTAGCTAAAATTACATGTTAGTACTATACAGATAGAAAACCTTCAAAGCTGGGCTTTACCTAACAATTGTTCAAATGTTGCCAAATTTAATTAGTAACATTTTTCTTGATTTAGTAATAGTTTTCAAGTGTTACTATATCTCAATTATGTTGTAGTGTAACCGAACTGAACCGTTAATAACCTCAATTATTCGAACCAAACCAAATCAAACCTTTAACCATATCTCTTGCAATTTTCATAACACAACACCTCCTAGTTCTCTATCATGTTCAGAGAACCGAAAGCAAAAACCTTGTAAACCCTAAATCGATGAACATGATTCCCAAATTGATGAACTCTAAATTGATGAACATGATTCTCAAATTGATGAACCCTAAATCGATATCAACTCTAAATTGATCTCAACTCCCCAAATTGATCTCATCTTTCAGAGCTGAACTTCAAATTGAAGAACCTTGCAAACCCTTTTCTCATTTTCTGTGGAAACCGAAGAACACTAAGGTACAAACTAAGTTACAAATTAGTTTCTAACTATGCTTTAATTTTGGTTTTTGGATTTTAGTTTCTGGGTATGCGTAATTTGGATTTTTGGATTTAGTTTATGATTTAGTGTTGAACCTTTAGGCTTTCTGGCGTTGGTGTGTGTATGTATACTTCAACTGAACTTTCTTCCACCCAAAAATAATTACTTTATTTCGTGACAGATTTGATTTTTTATAATCGTCTAATAGTACTAAGATACGGAGAGAGAGAAACATTACAATATACGGAGAGAAAAATAATTGTTTTGTTCAGTATTACAATGTGGATTAGGTGCATGAAGGCGTATGTGGATTAAGTTGGGAGTGAGAGACCCTAGAATGATCGATCTCAGCGTTCTAGCAAAGTGGAGATAGAGGCTTCTACATCACGACCGTCATTTATGGAAAGAGGTGCTCCTTGAAAAGTATAGGAAAAGAGTGATGAGGATGGCGGATTTTGGGTTGCAAAACCCGATGGGAGAGGATTGGCATAGTGGTAGAGTTGTTATCACGTGACTGAAAGGTTACTAGTTCAAGTCCTAGATGAAGCTTTAGTGCACTGGGCTGCACTTTGTTTATTATTGGTTGGGAAATTCCCCGTTATGCAATCAATTTCCCCACTTGTAATTATTGGCAGTTAACAAGGATGCAAAGGTGCTGAATATTAGGGTGAGAGATGGTGATTTGTGGGCGTGGGATTGGGTGGCGGTGTAGGTTTTTCGTGTGGGAGGATAAACTCTTTGGATCAACTCCTGGATCTGTTAGAGGTGCTTGTGTGGAGGGGAAGATGGGGATAAGTTGTTGTGGTGCTTAACTTTGCATATTCCTTCTTGAATGGAAAATATGTGGCGGAGAACAATGTGACAGAATTAAAAAAAAAGAAGGTATATTTGTCTCTGTATATATGGAAAATTGGATAGAATTTAAACAACACAGAACCTTCATTGGCGTCATCGTTGCCACCTAACGATCCAGTGTAATGCGTTTGAAAGGGGATGATGGGTGCTTCTAATTTGTTCCTATTTAGTGATGCAAAGGATTTTAAGGTGGATTGGTGTTGAGATTATCACCCCTCTGAACCTGTTCATTCTCTGGGAGTGTTTGTTTGGTGCTCAAAAGAGTTATTGGCTTGTTTAACATACTAGGTGTGGCCTATTTAGGTAAATGATATGGTTGAGGAGATAATGGTTATATCATGGTGTTGGTCTTTGAGTAGGCTAAAGGTCACCCCTGCATTGTTGTATGAGTGGTGTTGGTCCCCAATGATTGTTTAAAGAGGTAATTGTTGGTGTCCCAGTTTTGGGGCGGTGGTGCAATTGTTCTATTTTGCCTTGGTTTTTTTTTCTTTTCTGTTTTCTGGCTTTTGCTTTTTCACGGCGTTTGTTTGGTGTAACCGGTTGTTGTTCCTAGCATGTGTGTCTTATACATGATTTGTTTGCTTTAATAAAATTTTGCTGATTCAAAAAAACAACGTTGTCCTTTTTTTTATTTTCTTGTTGTAATCTTTCAAATATTAGAAAAGCATAACCCTAATTGCTGATCATATTTATGTATTTTTTAGACGACTCTTTATGAACATATAATCTTGACTTTGATGTAAAAATGAACAGTGTTGATGAGGCCGCGGTAGCTCCGGTGGGTCCACCGTTTCCGTTGGAGTGGAAATTCTCTTAAGTGCTCAATGAACTTACGACTGGTGAGGAGGTTCAGAAAGTGGACATAATTTCTACTATTGAATTTGACAAGTCTGGTGATCATCTTGCTACTGGTGATTGTGGTGGTCGAGTGGTTCTCTTCAAGAGGACAAACACAAAAGATCATGGCGAATTTCGTTACAATACTGAGTTTCAGAGTCACGTTCCTGAGTATGACTACCTTGAGAGTTTGAAGATAGAAGAGAAAATCAAAAAAATTAGATGGTGCCAAACAACTAATGGTGCCCTTTTCCTTCTTTCAACAAATGATGAAACCATAAAATTTTGGAAGGTTCAAGAAAAGAAGGTCAAGAAAATTCCTTAGATGAATGTTGACCCTTCCAATTCAATGGGAGGCATACCATCACTAAGATTACCCGTGGTAGTAAGTAGCTGTGAAACCAGCTTGGTGGCTTGATGTCGTTGAGTTTATGCCCATGCACACGAATATCATATCAATTCTATTTCAAATAACAGCGATGGCGAAACTTTCATATCCGCTGATCATTTACGAATAAATCTTTGGAACCTGGAAATAAGTAAACCAAGTTTCAATATTGTTGATGTAAAGCCTGCCAATATGGATGATGATCTGCCAGAGGTTATAACATCTACAAAATTTTACCCTACACATTGTAATACGTTAGCATATAGAAGTTCAAAGGGTTCAATCCGTCTAATTGACTTGCGGCAATCAACATTATGTGATTCGCATGCCAAACTATTTGAGACACCAAGATCCATTTCATTATTCAAAGAAATAATTGCATCTATATCTGACATAAAATTTGGGAAGGATGGGAGATACATATTGAGCCGCGATTACATGACTTTAAAGTTGTGGGACATTAATATGGATTCAGGTCCGGTTGCAACGTATCAGGTTCATAAGTATCTAAAACCTAAGCTTAAGGAATATTTATATGAAAACGAATTGATATTGGATAAGTTTGAGTGTTGTCAGAGTGGTGACGGATTGCGGGTAGCAACTGGTTCTTACAACAATTTATTCCGTACAACTTAAGAGGCACTTTCTTGCCACAACTTCGTTGGTCTGACTGTTGTTCAATATAATTTTCCTTACAAACTTAAGAGGCACTTTCTTACCACGTAAAACACTTGAGGCTTTTCTTAATTTCAACCACCCAACTTGAATACGATGATTTACATATGCTTCTATTTCTCCGCATTTTGTACTATGGACCCGAGATATTTAAACCGTGTAAATTGGGGTATGATATGACCTCCCACCTTCACCTCCATGGTAGAACTGTCTCTCTTTTTGCTTAAATTACATTCCATATACTTTGTCTTGCTTCTACTTTGGTGAAAGTCATACGCTTCTAAGGCTTGTTTGTTGGATTACAAAAACAATTGTTTATTCATAGGAAGAATACCCAAACAAATGTCAGATTGCTCCATAACCTCCATTTCTCAATAATCAAAGCCATGGACATATCTTTTGACGCTAACATCTCGTGTGCCTTTTTAATTGTCATCTAAAGGAATTACACTCCATAAATATAACTAACCCTCATACCCTAAGGGTCCCTAATAAATTAAAAACTAAAAATTCATATGTAACAAATTGGTTAAAAGCTCAAGAATTAGTTTATGAACCCTAACATAGTTTGTGAAAATTTTAAACGGCGAAACATATGAAAAGCAAATATAACTTAAATCATAATGAATAAAGAAATTAATTTAAACTCACAAATAAATATAGATTCAATTTAGAACCATAATCTCAAAGGTTTAGTTACTCATGGAAATCGAAATAATAAAGGAAAAGAAAAACATACTCTTGAGATCAAGAAGAGGAAGAAGCCCTTAAGCTTTGGATGCTTGACCCTTGATTCCTACCGCTAACTTTCTGAATAAATAAAACTGTGTGCAAGTATCTTTATTTATTTTGCATCATTACTTACGGTTTAAGAGATGAGAACTGCGCTTTTTTCCTCCGATCTAGCTTGGAAAATAAGGAAAGTGAGATTTTTACCCATACTCGTGCGGAGGGGCGCACAAGATCATTAGCATGGGAAAGTAAGTTATCGTCTCCACAGGGATTGTCGTCCAACTAGGTAATTTACTAAACTTATTGATTAAAAAGCTGTAAAATAAAGTATGGGTATGCAAGTTTTTAATTGTCTTGCACAATGCGTGATTAGGTTTGGTTGATTCAGATAAATAGCGGAGATTAGGGTTTCCTTAAATCTCATCTATCTTATTGGTTGGACTAATTCAAAGTACCCATTAATTAAAACTTGAGGATTATATAAACAATGTTTTATTCATAGGTAGAATATCCAACTAGATGTCAGATTGCTCCATAACCTCCATATCACAATTATGAAAGCCATGGACATATCTTTTGACGTGAACATTTCACGTGCCTCCTAAATTTCCCTCTATAGGAATCACACTCCATGAAGATGTCTAACCCTCATACCATAAGGGTCTCTAATAAATTAAAGACTCTTTTTTTAACAATGACATTACTCTTTATGGTTTCTTTTTATTGGTGTTTATAAACTTATCAGAACACAAGAGTAGTCCAGCCCCATTGCACTTTCAAGGGATTTCACTATAATCATTGGATTATAAATTGCTCTAGGACCCTTCCAAGATACTTCCCTGCTCAGGCACAACTGCTCAAGACTTCCTTGCTCTAAGTCATTGTCTAGTTTAACGATCCCAAAATCCGAGAGTTTTTGGTCGAAGTCATTGTCCAATAAGATATTCATTGATATCAAGTCTCAATAGATAACAAACGGATTTGTTTTACAATGGAGATACTCGATGACCTTGTGCTGATCCAGTAACAATTTTTATCCGAGAACTCCAACTTAGAGGTTTTTTGTCTGGGGTAAGAAAAAGTCACAAAATTTTATAGATGGTGAGTGACGCGTTGCTAGAGTCCATGTTTCTATTTTGGGATACAATAAATGTTATGTACTATTGATATGTGTTAGTCAGTAAATGAGTAATTTAATCAATTAAGAGTTAACCGACTAAATTAAGAGTAATTTTCCATGATTATAAGACAATATTTAAGGTAGTATCAAAGTCAATGCAAAGTCATATTTAAAACACTACAATGAAAATATAATTAAAGTTTAACCACAATAGTCTCACAAAACATATAGAACTAAATGCTTCAATCCAAATACAACCATTATAGTTCAAAAAAAAAGCAAACCAAATACTTTAACAAAAGTACAACCAAAATAGAAACCCATAAACTATAGTTCAACAAAATCAAGATGTTCAAATAACACTTAGATGATCAAATATCAATCGTCCCCTAACTTGAATTTTATCCAAGACAAGCGGTCTTCCTGTGACATCTTCAAGAAGAGGTCTTTATTTGCTTTAGACTTCATTAATTCAGCAATCTTGAAACGAGTTTTGTCACTAAATTTGGAATATCTTTTATAATATCCCAAATATTATTCTCCATCTCTCTATCTCTAGCTCTATCCTTTTCTCTTTTCTCCATCATGTTGACATCTTTTCAAAGTGCACAACAATAATCCCAGTGCTAGAAGAAAGGTTTTCCATAGCAGGTCCTTGATTGTTGATCCCAACAACGCCATAACTCCTTTCGTACTCGGATCTATTTCTCTTATGATGATTTCGTTTTTCATTAGGAACCTCTGAATCTAAAGGAAAATGGGGTGGTGGAGTAGGTTGGTTAGGTGATGGAGGTTGGTACGGTGGTTCATAGTTATCTGGTGCTACGATGCATCATTATTGGGATCATATGAAAACCCTTCCATTCCAAAACTTTCACTTTCTTGCTCAAAAGTTGTTGTGTCAGTATCCTCAGGGTCTAATGCTATAGAACTATTCCCGCTAGACACTCCACCTCCAACAACAATCTTCAAATAATCATAATCAATCATACTTAAAACCCTAAAACCCCCAAAATGTATTTACTAAAATAAAATACAAACAATAATAAATCATACAAGGGTGTCACACATCTTCTCCATTTCAAAAATACTTCGATTAAATTTTAAATGTGGCAACGGAATAATTTTCAAAATATCACAGAAATATTCACATTTTTAATTCCACATCAAAACTGAATTCAAAATAATTCTAAAACTTAATCTAAAATAAAATAAATCTTCAATCCTTAGTGTCACAGATTCAGAGCATCTACTCAATAAAGACTTCCAAATGCGATAAGTAAACGAGTAGACTTCAAAGCCATCCTCAGAGACTCACTGCTACTAAACTTCTTCCTGTGAATCTACACCACAAGGGCGTAAGCGCCCAACTCGCCGCTAGAGGGTGAGAATATATTCAACATAAGAAATGCATAAACACATGTCTAGATCAAGATAAAGAACACTTCAATTACATTTAGATATGTATGCATCACTGTCAGATAATATTCACATTTAAATATAAATTTTCATTTAATAAAAATCAAATAGACATTAATCAACATCTTATATAATGTCATATAAGCATCAACGACTTTTAAGAATATCAAGTAGACATTAGTAAAACACAAATCATTCACACATAATCATATAGAAGCACATCATTGAATATCACATCGTTAAATAGTTACACATCTTAAAAAATATCACATCTTTTTATTACACATCTTCAAATAGACCTGCAGTTATGTATGCAATGTCTCTAACTCGAATCTATATGCATGTGGTACCGGCTTTGGATATCAGAGTTATGTTACTGATTTATCCCCCATCTTTAAATCACATCTTTAAATCAGATAGACCATAAATGCATGAACACCAAGTAATGACTCGATAATGCACATATTTATATGACTCGACAAATACACATCTTTAAATAGCATCATTGTCAAATATCACATCTTTGTATAACACATCTTTAAATCACACATCTTCAAATAACACATCTTTATATAACACATCTCTAATTAGCATCATCGTCAAATACGACATCGTTGAATAACACTTCAGTTACACCTCGTTAATTAACACATCAATTTTACATCATCAAATAATTCATAAATTACACTTAGTCAAATAATTCATCAATACACATCATTAACGACACACGAATGATTCAAAATAAATTTCTTTTGAATCAAATTCAAAATTTGAATATAGAATTAACTTAAATCTAATACGTCAGATGTTATCATATGTTATCATATATAGGGAAAATACTACTAACTTTTATAACATAGGAGTAGTTGCTAGAATTGATATATTTATTAAGTACCAGTGACTAAGGTATAGCTTTAATCTATATTCGATTTGAGTGTGTGTGAAAGCGTGTTTGAAAACTTAGCAACTTGAAAACATTAGAAACTATTAACAAGATTAGATTGATGAAATAAGGAAAAGTAGAGGTGCTAATCTACTTATATAATAGCTTTTTGAAGAATAAAAAAATTCAATACAAATTATCAAATAACTCTTCTTGGCAAGTAACTATGGTGTACAAAACACATCCATATATGGAACATAAAACTCATCTTAAACACATTTAAAAATAGTACAAAGAATTTTCATTATAACAATCATCTTTATAAACTCGCTTTAAGAAAAATAGAGTATATTATTTTGAGCCAAAATAATAACAATCCTTCAATCAACATACAAAATTATGTAGTGTTGCACTTTAATATGAAAACAGCATCTGTCATTCAATTTAACATATAAACACGTTTTTCAGGAAAATATAATGCACCGAAAAACTATCACAAAGCTTTCCATGGCTATCATAATAATTTGTTTGATAAAAAGTGAGACGTGGGATAACAAAATGGCTTCCCATATGCTTAATCAAATTTTCAGTCTAAAACTCATAGGTAATCAACTTTATTCTAGTATAAAGGAAAGATAATTATTCGAGGGATAATACACAGACCCACATATTGTATATATATACATAGACACACATAAGCAAATGGCGAAATTCATGTGAAAGCACATCGGTAATTCAGAATTTAAACAATTGAATTTCATAAAATCACAGTTTAATAGAGTTAGGTTTTCATCAAAGTCACTTATGCCACATAAATTATTATTCAAATTCAAAATTAATAAAACATATAAGAACACGAAATCAATAAAGAATCATCACAAGAATTAAGAAAACTACGAAAATTAACAACCCTTCACTACCCACATGAGTACACAACCCTTGAATGAAACTCCCCCCTTACCTCTAGTTTTCAGAAATGATGATTTCCGACTGTGAAATCTCTCTCTAGGTTCTTCTCGCTATTCCTCCTTGTCTCTTCTCTCCATAACCCTAGTTTTTTCTTTTG
>Ga0315913_1007244_pt1 | contig 13356 bp, 2 predicted proteins | sample MpolsnodulesMG_FD_207736 | JGI IMG/M metagenome (GOLD analysis project Ga0315913, IMG submission 207736) | Medicago polymorpha root nodule microbial communities from Los Angeles, California, United States - small nodules | ecosystem: Host-associated > Plants > Roots > Nodule | place: USA... | reverse complement strand
GTGAATATTATGTGTGCACTTCATTATTCATATATAGTCATAGTTCATAAGTTTTGGAGTTGTACGAGTCACATGACACATCTATATCAAGTTGGAGTTTGAGCCTTTTCTTTTCCCTTCTTCATGTTGAGCACACGATTGTGTAAATAACATGCATATAATCATTTATCATGAATCATGATATTTGGCCTATTATCATGAAATCCATAATCATAGCTCAATGCATTATTTCCACTCCCTTAATTTGCCCTAGTAATGAAAATACATTTCATGTGCATCATGCATGGGAGATGAAAATTATGGTGTATGCACAATAAATCTGGTTATAATCTCTAATTACCACCCTTAATAAAATATTACTATTCATCACATAAATCAACTACGACCGTTGTACGTTGGTGTGAATTTCATGTGTTTTGTTTTGATGTTTGGGTACATTAGATAATTTGGTTTGGACCATTCTAAGGGACTACAATTATGCAAGGTCTAAAGTTCAAACCCCGACCACCACAAAAAAAAGTTGATTTATCTCTTATTAGTTTTTTGTTTGAGAGGTTATCTCTTAATAGTTATTGATTAACTAATTTATCTATTTTCCACTATAAAATAAGTTTATCTGTCACAATACAATTTATCAAAATGATATTTTAATTAACTATATGTTTTTCCTTTTCCGAATTCAAGCTGGTTAACCTGAACTGTAGTAAGATCAGGGGTGGCCCTGAGCACAGGCTCGGGGGGCGGCAGCCCAGGGCACCATAATTTTAGGGGCATCAATTTGTTTAGTGTATATATACTCTCATAAAAAATAATGTAAAATGCTAGTTGCTGACAAAATTATTGGGGCACTACAGAGTCAAAATTAATAAATGACATGAATAAATGAAATATAAAATAAAATCAGTCAACTACATGTACCAAAAAAAATATTAATTGCATCCATAATTTTAGCAACTAAACCAATGAATCATGAGTGAAAATCAAGTGAATAGTCTGATTGGGGCACTAAAGTTAATATAATGATATAGAGTGTTATGAATAATATAGTCAAATATTTTGCTTTTGCATATTAACACTTAAAAATCACAATATTTTACCTAGTTTACAAGTATCTTTTCTTTTTAATTCTCATCCTCTATGTCTAATCTCTCCATCTCAACTTGTAAACAAAAAACATCTCTCCATCTCAATTCTGCAACTATTAACACAAGAACAACAAATTGCCAAAAGCATAAGTACCGCATACCATTGATCATAACTTCATAAGATAGTAGTAGGTGCCAATTGCAATTGATAAACAACTTATTTATTATTAGTCATACAAATTTTCACTTTTGAGGAATCAACAAGTTTATTTATTTATTTATAAGATGCAAATTTTATGATTTTCACTTTTCAGAAACAACAAATTTGATTTAGTGCTCGAATACTTTTGGAACAAATTGATCAGGATTTAAGTTGAAGTTAAAAATCAACATCTAAGTACTATTATTTCATCTTTTTTATTTCTTGAAATGTTTCCTAGAAAACAATTGTCTCGTCATCTAAAACGAAAAAGAAAGAAAGAAACAAATTGAAATTTATATTGAATCTCAAAAGGGTGCTCTCCATAATTTATTTTTGCAAAGATTCTACAATTTCTATTCGGAATGATGCAAATCTAGATAATTTGAACCTTGAAACTGAGAGTTTAGAAAATGAACAACAAAGATCCTTAAAAAAATTTGTGGAATTTTTTTTAGGGACACCACTCTCTTGATTCGCCTAAGGTATTGAAATTTAAAGTACCGGCCCTGAGTAAGATACATGAAAAGATTGTCGTTTTTAACGTGCTATAAGCCTATAAGATCTTTGAAGACAAAGTCCAAGATTAAAAAGTTGGCTACAACTCATTGTTTTCTCACATGGAGGGCCAGTGCAAAAAGTCTTGGATTCGACACTCTTTTACATTTTTTGGTGAGAAAAATTAAACAGATTAGGCAAAAATTAAAGTAAATTATGTATTATAAATTTATAATATTATTATTTGTAAAGTAGTCAAAATGCTTATATCACTGAATATATCCAATATATGATATAACAAGGATATTTAAACAACTTAAATTTATGTATACTTATCTAACACCATATTTTTTTTCTATCTCTTATTTCATATCATATCATTAATATACTACATCACTTTCTCTATTATGATCTCTCTCAAGATACATAGAATGAATATTGGGTGTCCATCAAATATTTTTCATATAATATCATGTTACCATGAAAACCAAATAAACACTTGTGGTGTCATTTTTTTCATATTCATCGAAGGTAATATTAAGATACTAAAGGTAACATCAACAATGAATTAGTTCAAGTGGTAAAAAACTTAAATATTTTAAATAAGTGTTCAAGGGTTTTATCTCTTACTCTTGTGTATGTATGAAGAAAATTCAGTTGGGGACTAAGAGTCCACCTTGTATATATGGTTCATAATTCCCCAACTGAGAAGTACTAAAAAAAAAACTTATAAGTTAGTCAAATTAACTATATTCTTGTGAGAAAAATTTATCATCATAAGTTGTTATAATCCTTTTTCTGTACGATAAGTTGAAATAATGTTACTTCATAGTGTTAATTTTAAGTATGTAATAGAATGTTATATATGTTGATTTTATTTTTCTTATAAGACGGATGATAAATTGATCATGAATATAAATTAATTTTCATCTGACAAATAATTCAAAGTTAATCCACAACTAATTTGTAGCTAGTTGTATGATTCACTATGAGTCACAAGCATAAATATATGCTAAAATCCATTAAAATAGTGTAGATTCCAAAAGGAGGGGTATGGTTCCTCTTGTGGTGGTTCCCATGAAAAAGGCAAACTAAAAGAAAGTTCAATCTCTTACAACTCATGGGGCATAATGGTGCCGATAGAACATAAGTTGTAAAGGGTCCCTTTATCATCCTAATTATGTTGATACCATTGATTTACTCATGTGCATGAGAATGAGAACCTAAATAAATAAAAATCTTAGATAACATGACATCGATGAAAGTAATGATTCCATCACTATAAATGATTTTGGTTTCAATTGGGGACCATTGCCTTGAGTTTATATTCTAATTTTTGGATAACTTTAACCAAAGTCACGTGGCTCTATATCAACTTTAGCTTCCTTTTTCTCATTAGAGGGACATACCTTTATCTTATATTTTTGGGATCTTTCGTATGAGTTGGTAAGTCTTGTTAGTGCAGTTCTAGGGACAGTGTTACATTGTTCTTAGCAGATTCTTCTTTAATCATTTAACAATTGTTCACAAGCACTTAAAAATAATGAATGATGGTTAATTATCGTTCGTTTATTGTTAAATTGGTTAAATTAATTTAAAAATAATTTAACGGATTTTAAAATTGTCCAAATGGTAATTAGTTACCGTACGGTCTTTTTGTAGGGCTTCTAAAGAGCAATTGCCTTGTTGTTAGGTCCTTCCCCTGTGCCATTTGAAGATCCATTAAGATTGCTTATGTTAACAAGTTAAGATTGTTGTATGTTATATAACAGCCAAAATAGAGGACTTACACGAACAAATTATGCTAACAAAGAACTAAAACAAAGTACATTTGTTTGGCATATGTTACTTAAAACGGATATAAAGGTTGATAACCAAACAAATTTCATAGCTTAACGTTAAGAATTTGGTGAAATGTAGGTTTGAAGAGAAAATGAGGTGGTTTGGAAATTTTGAAACACTAAAATAACGTAACTGATAGTTTTGTTCAGTGTTGGGTCATATAAAATAGTCATCCCAGAGATAACGCCCTAACCATTCGGGAGATAACCCCCAAACCCTCCCGCTGAAAACCCCTTAACCCTTTGGGATGTGTATATTACGGGTAAAAATGGAATTTTGAGGAGCCTAAGAAATATTGAGGGAGCTTAAAAAGAAATTCTCATGCTTGGTTGGTACATTTTAGCCTGGCAAATTAGGCCCATTAATGAATAATATGTGGGTCAGAAGTTCTTTTAAGAAACATATCCCTCATACCCCAAATTATACTCCTACCCCCACCCTTAAGACCTGAACATCTAAAATACCTTGATTCTATCAAATTAGATTTTTTTTTCTTCTAAAATCCTACACGACCAAGTTGTTTAAAGAATTAGCTGAAGTATCATATTCAAAAGATCCAATACAAATATTCATACCGAAAATTTTAAATTCAAAAGATTTGATACTAAAATCATATAAAAAAGGAAATATTAACAAGTGTCTTCAGGACACTCGTTAAGCACCCAAAGTGGTAAGAGTTTTATGAAAGTTTTTATATAAAAATAAAATAAAATTGACTTTTGGTATGAAGTACAAAATTGAAAAGAAAAAAAAGTTCCAAAATCATCACTAAAATAATATTTTAAAACAAGTTTGTCACTTTGAGCAGCTGATGGGTAAATGGTAGTGTGTTATTTTGTTGAGAGCCACTTCTCTAGAAACACATTAGCACGATGAGCTGCATTATTGAGACTTTCTACATCATTACCCAAAGCTTCTTGTTTCCTCATGGCCAAATAAAAACGATTATGAAGATAATTCAACTTTAAAACTCTATGAAAATACTGCGTAATTATATCCAGCAATTTATTTATGAACTTAAGTGAATTAAACAAAAACTGTGTAATTCGGCTCAAGTGTTTAATGAGTTTTATCAAAAGAAAAATTGTTTGGGATAACTCAAATTCTAGTTGTGAAACAATTTTTGGTCAAATTATACTTACATTATTTTTCTTTGAGTACAGGAGGATTATTAAAAAAATAATCAATTAAACAATTTATAAAAGAATAATGATGACAACATATACACTCTTCTCAACACATAATTGAATGCAATTCAAATATGTCGTACTAAATTTACGTGCATCTTCATGATTTAGTAGCATATACACTTTTTAATCGATTGAAATTCAACAGTGTGGTAATAAACTTATGTGTGGCATACTCCCTCCATTCACTATTATAAGTAAAAGTTGACTTTTTATGTTCATTCAGCAAATGATGTATTTGGGCTATATATAGATTGCATACATCATTTATTGAATAAATCTAAAAATTGAACATTTGCTTATAACCTATGAAGCCCGGATACGTAATACGGGTACGCGGATACGCGAAAATTTTAAAATTAGGATACAATACGGGTAAGATACGTTAACAAAATATTTATACTAAAATTTATATGCTTGTAAAATATTTTAAAAAAAACATTGATTACTTTTCAATATTATATAATCATAAAAGTCACAATTTACAAAAAAATAATACATGTGATCAAAATAAAAAATGTAAGGTTTTCGTATAAATCATATTCTATTTTCATTCATATGTTAGGTTATATCCTCTCTCTCGTTACTTTCATCCACCAAAAACATAATTTTTAATTAGTTATCGAAAAACAATTATAGTGATTCATATCTTAAATTGAATCATATACATTTCCATTGAATTTTCATAACACTATCTCATTTTTCTTACACTTCATTTGTTTTCCAGGATACGTCTCGGTGAAGTATCTTATAAGTATCTGTGGGTATTTGTCGAGTATCTTATAAGTATCCAATAAAATATATATTTTAACTTAAAATAATTAATTCTGATACTTCGTGGGTACGTATCCGAGAGTATCCACAGAGTATCGGTATTCGATACGTATCCGATGCGGGTACATCTCCATTTTGAAGTATCCGAACTTCATAGCTTATAACAGTGACTAGATGGAGTACATGATTAAGTGAAATTTAAGTCCATATCATCTAATTTTACGCTAAATAACAAAATAATAACTTTTTTAACGTAACATAAATGTAAATTTTAAACTTGAAACAAACATCTAATATTCCTCTCACGATTGATAAGCCTTGCAATGTCATATTGATTTACAATCGTATTGTTTCCAATTCAAAACAAAGTGTGTGCAAAAAACCCATCAAAGCGAAATTTGATTGAGTTGTGAAATTTATTTCAGCAAGTCGTTAGTTTTCTTTCAAGTAGTTGAGTACCAACAACTATTTGTCCATGTACTATCAATCGTCAATTTATTTAATAATAGTAGTAACATAATTTTAGGAACATAACTAGTTTAGAGCCCGGCGTTGCCCGAGTTAGATATTAAATAAGTTTGTGTGCACGAATACACGCGTAAGTATATTAAATTGAATTTATTTAAATTTACAATTATACTAATATCTTAAAAATAAATATAAATTGTGAGATGAATGTCCAATGCAAGAATAAAAAGTGTAACAAAATCAATAATGAATTAGTTCAAGTGGTAAGAGTTTTGGATCCCTTTAAGCATGTGGTCATGTGTTTGTTTCGTGGCTCATGCGTATGAGGAAAAAAATCGATTGAATGTGAAGAACCCACTGTAACAGCCCGATTTTCGTTAGATTTATTTTAATTGTTTTTATGTGAGTTGTTATGTGTTTATATGTGATTAATTTCGTATGTGTGTATTTTAGTGGGTTTTAGTGCTAGAGGAGTATTTTGGTCATTTTATGGACAAGGGTAAATTAGTAATTTTACCATATAGATTATTTTGGTGGTTTGATTAAGAATGATTATTGTTATTAAGTGACTAGAAAGTGGGGTAATTAATTTAGAGCCGGTAAGTGATAGAAACATTTTGAATTAGTTAACGTGTGTGTTGAGCTCATTAAGACATAAAGGGTTAAGCCCAACAGTGGTGAGCCTATTTAAACCTTAGTCATTGAGGAAATTAGGTCACCTAGTATCATTTGTTCATTCTCACAAAACATTTTGAGAGAGGTAGAGAGAGAAAGAGCTAGAGAGAGGGTTTTGAAGAGAGAAGATCTTGGGGAGCAAGAAGAGGGTAGAAACTCAAGGGATTGGAGCTAAAGTGAAGCACTAGCTTATATTTGTGAAGATTTGAGGTAAGGGGGCTAGTTTTCATTCATAATCCTTTGTATAATCTCTTTCTTCTCAAATTCAAAAGTGTTTATTTGTTAAAAGTGATTATTGTGAATTTAATTGATGAAATTCGTGCTTATGTTTGGATTTTGTTAAAAGTGATTATTGTGAATTTAATTGATGAAATTCGTGCTTATGTTTGGATGCAATGATTGGGTATGTGAATTTGATGATAATTAAGTTGTTGATGATGAAATTACATGCTCAAGATGTATATATATGTATACTTTGTGTTCTTACTCAAAATTGATGAGATATGATGTTGTTGTTGATGAAATGTTGATGAATTTATGATTAACTGTTGTTGTTGTTATGAGATGTTGTTGTTGATGATTTGTACCATGGGTGTTTCAATTGGTGAAGTCGTTGTTTGGAATTGTGAAGTTTGTGTTAAGTTGTTCATGTGAAGGACCAAAATGAATTTTGATATATATGAGTTTGTTGACTGAGTTTTTGATGTTGTTGGATGAATTGGACTTAGTACATTCTTTCCTGGTTATCGTCATACATTTGCTCTATAAGGATGCATTTTGGTCAAAAATATTACAGTTTATGATATCCCTTGCTTTCTGTTCATGAGCAGGAGATTGCAGATCATTATAATATTACTTGTTTTTGTGTAGAGCAGGAAATCTTACCAGCAGTTTGAAAATGTAGACAACTTTCATCGTCAATATAAAGATTATAGGGTCAAATATATAAGATAAAAGTAATGAACATAAAACGAAAAAAAATATTACTTGTTTTTGTGTAGAGCAGGAAATATTGCCAGCAGTTTGAAAATGTAGACAACTTTCATCATCAATATAAAGATTATAGGGTCAAATATATAAGATAAAAGTAATGAACATAAAACGAAAAAAAACACTTCATTTTATTGATAAATCGTTACAAAACTTGGCACAATAGTCACTAACAATAACACACGACACATAAGATAACACTTAGTAGAAAGCTGCGGACATAGCCCTACAACAACGATGAAAACATAAAGACATGACTGACTTATGTTTTGATAACACATAAGCAAATAGAATGAAGGAGAAGACACGAAAGTAAATTGTGAAAGGAACTTTATTTGCCGAATATAATGGCAGACATGGTTTGGGAAGCACGATAAACACACATAACTAGTTCTAATAAACAGAAATATCAAACAGAAATTGCAAATTGCAACAAAGTAAGTTGTTCTTGTTATGGGAATAAACATAAACATGAAACAGAAACAGCAAATAGAAAAAACCTAATAAATGAAAAGCATCTTCCTTGTTTTTGTTATTGGAACTAACAAAACATCAATAGAAGTGATGTTTGTTTGAGCTTGTAAGTAGATCATCCATCAAGCAAATCCTCCAATAGATAAAAAAGGTCTTCTAAAAGGGGATCTGATGGGTGGGCCAGATGGATGGCAGTTGGCTGGATTTCGGTAGATTGCTCTTCGGTCGAAGAGGAGTTGAGGGTCTTGTTGTAGATCTTTTAAGAAGAGTTGATAATCAGATTCCCACTTATCCAGAACAGCAACAACTCCACCATTCTCCTCTTTAGCATAACTAATATTGGTAATCAAAATGGGACCTCCTCCAGGTAGGTGGTCATAACCAAGAGCATGGTCACCGGGTTTTAAAATACGACCAAGATGAGTTCTAATTTGAAAAGTTGTGCCATTATTTCCAATATCTTTGACGCGAGCAACTGTGGCATTAGCTAAACGATATTTTTTGGCAGCAGCATAAGCATCATCCACAAAAATCAGCTTCTTCTCTTTATTCTCCTCCTCCTCCTCCTCTAATTCCTTGATACCGAGAACAACATATTCCACTAACTGATGCCTAGAGAATGAAGGCGTGAAGGGTGCATCCCAGTACTGATCAGCCTTTAAGAAACAGTGGGTCAAGGTAAATGGATCAAGCAAAGTAAATGTTTTGGCAACCCTAGTACAAATAACAATAGGACCAATATTTGGACCGAAAGAAGCAACAATATTACTAGGCAGAATAATCAAATCCCCGCAACAAATTGGGACGATTTCAACAAAAAAAAGGTATGGAGAATTTGTGTCCCACTGAACCAGGGCGGGAAGTATGTCCACTATAAGATTGACAACTTCCGCAGCATCAGCTACGCTTTTGAAACAGAAAGACAGACCTTCATCGATGTTGTATTTGATTCTCCGAATATTTCCAAGGACACCGAGACGGTTCGAAACGCTGACCTGCTCCAAATGAAAGAAAGTACGCAGTTCAGAAACATGTTGTTGACGAAGATTCGCAACGGCACGCCACCCTTCCTCCATCTTCGACACTTTCTCACCTAATTTTTTTTTCCAATTGCTGCAGATCTCGCTTTTCTATCTATTTATTTATTTGTTTGTTTATGTTGGGCCAACCCACCTTACTTTACTTTTTTTTCTTGTTGGGCCACTCATAATCCTATAATGTTGAGAATTTTTTTATTAGACCCTCCAACCTTCTTTTGCATCCTATTTTCAAATTCTAAAATCCTAAGAAACAAAACATAATTCAACAGCGTAAAACACGTAATAAAACAAACATAACTTCTAGGAACAACTTTTTGGGTTTTTTTGAATTCTATTTTTTGGTTTCTGGGTTTGAATCAGATTCAGATTTGGGGATTAGGGTTTGAATTGAAAAGAAGGAAGAAGAAAAGGAAAAAGAGAGAAGAAAAAGGATTGGGAGGATTAAGGTTTTCATGGTGTTGTTGTGATGTGTTGTTGTTGTGGATTTTTGTGTTGTTGTGTGTTGTTGATGAAGATGATGAAGGAGAAGAGAAGAAGAGGAGAAAAAGAATTGGATGTTTTAATTATTTTCTTTTATCTTTTTTTCTATTCAAGTAATTACACTTGTGGCATTTTTAATTAAAAAAAAGGCAAAATACACAGGTGGCGTGACAACTAAGCGTTGACTCGGTCAAAATTGATCAAAATGTCACTATTGCAAAGTGGTTAAATTTAGAGGGGCAAAATTTTCATTTTTTTATTAGGGAGTCAAAATCGCAACATTGACAAACTTAGGTGGTCAAAACTGTAGTTTGGCCTTAAGGAACTAATAATTAAAGTCAATATGCATGGTCAACATATTCTAGAAATCTTGCATATTATAGAAATTAATTCAAATTTTAACAAATAACATTATACAAAATCAACTCAAACAAACAAAAAAAATCAAACCAAAAAATAATATTACACAAATTAGAGATGACAAAGCATGTCGCCCTTCCTTTTTGGGTTTTCCCTACTTAGGCTGATAAAAAAATAAGACGAGTCGAGTAAATTTAGATGATTGAATCCAAAATTTAATCTTGCCTTGTTTAGTGGCTGACAAACGAGTTGACGAGCCGGTTCCATCGACAAAAAATTATTTGTAATGCACTTTTTTTTTAATATTATTATGAAAAAACATGTTATTTAAAAAAATGAAACTGACAGCAAATAAATTTGTGGTAAAATCAAACTTATAAGACAAATTTGATTGTGTCCGATCCGTTAAACAAACAAAATAAATAATGGCAAATTGATAAGTTGATGGGTTGACCCGCTCCATCCTTGTCCACCTTATTTTTCAACGAGTTAAGCGGGATGAGTCAATTAGATGAGACAAGTTTAAAACTTTGGTTTAACCTGTCGGTCCAACGGATTGAGTCTTTATTGTCATGCATAACACAAATCATAATCAAACAAGATCTAAAAGTGAATGTAAACTTTGTAACAAAAACAAAACGAATAAAAAAAGAGAAAACTATTGTTTCTTTTGTCTTTGTCTAGAAGTTCTTCGGAGAAAGAGAAACTGAAATAAACTAAATACTATAAAATTAATTTCTACTATGTTTTTCGATCATCACAAAGTGCATTTGATAAGTTTGACATTACACAATTAATTTCTGTTCATCATGTTCGTCAAGAAGCTGGTGGAGAAAGCTTCTATAAAGAAGGTATGTTAATATCGATTTCCCCTTTCACCTTTTTCTGATCAAACAGTTTATATATATTACTACTTAATTTTTTGCATGCATGTGTTTCATATCATAGTTTAGTAAATCTCACTTTCTTATAGATTAGTTCTTCGTTTAATTTAATTCTGAAATACTTGTAGTATCAACAATATATACATATAATTTGTCAAAAAAAAACAATATATACATATTAACGTGTGTTTGGGAAAAATTGAAAGTTATGTACACAACGAACTCTCCAGTTTCTAGCTTTTCATATTCACACGATGATGATATTAGTCATCGAACGTGAGAAATCAATAATTATGAAAGATAATTTTGTATCCGATATTCATTATTCAAGATTTCCTAATAGCATCCACACATGATTTCAGATGATATTCCCTCGAAAAAAAAATTGATTTCAGATTATAGTATTACATTTTACATTGCGCATGGGCACTGACTAGTCAAATACTCAAACTTATAGCGGATTTTCCATTATTGGTTAAAATTTGCAAGTATTTATAGGTACAATTACTTTTTAGAAAAAATACATTTCTTTTAAAATATAGTGCTTCTTCATGCAATAACTGTAATTGTGTATCAACTAAATAATCTGTGTGTATATATAATTGCTAATAAATCTATGGAATCTTTTATTAGTCACACACAAAATGCTAACAAGTGTTATAAGAGTATTTCACTTGTTAATTGATCTAATTGAGAAAGATTATGTTAAGAATGATGTATTCAACATCTTAAAACTTTTTAAAGATAGTCTTTTTCTACTTCAAATATATAATTTATTTCTATTTTTAACTTCTTAACCGGTATCTTAAGGACATGGTTAATATAAACAACAAAAAAAAAGTACATGTACCTACCGGTAAGAAACTTTAATCTCCTCCCCCATGGTGGGTACATTGTTTTTGTCATTCCTAATCCCTTGCATGGAGGAAAAATTAATATCTTGTAAGATAATAACAATACTAAATGGAAAAAAGAAATTGTCTGTTAACCTAAATGGGGAAAGGAAATTGTCTTTTTAAAATGAATATTGTCACTAACACGTCATGTGTAAATTTTGTTCGGTCTTTTATTTTTAGATCTAACGCGTTTTTGTAAAATCAATTTATAAGGTGATAAATTTTTATCTGTATAAACTCTTATCAGACTTTATTTTTAATTTATGTGGGACTTGAGTTTTTCGCGATAGTTGAGGTTCCTTTTTCAAGTTTCAAGTGAATGGAAGTTATTACTTGTCAAAATATATATAACAAAAGTTCAAAAAAAATTGAGCTTATTTAAAAAAAAAAATCTAATGTTTTAAGTTGTAAATATTTTGACCTCGAGTCCATAGCACCATTTTTTTAGGCCCTTAGTTCTGATTCTCAAGCAATGTGTGACTTTGTGAGACTTTTTGATCAACCATAATAGTTATCCTTAGTCGATGCTAAGCAACTAAAGAGAGTGTGAGCTTAGACTTTAAATAATAGTAATCCTTGAGTGTCAATGTTCTGACCTCAAACCCGATGCATCACTTTTTCGATGTATTGTCCGATTTGAATCTTGTTTGTAAGCCTTTACGGTTTCATCCTTAAATAAATGGGTCTTGGTAGGTTGATGAGTGTGGGTGTTTATGAACTACCCTTACCTTGATTTCTAAGCAATATGAGACTTTTGATGTACCAAAAGAATAAAGAACGACAAAAATTTTAAATAAAATAGTTTAAATAAATGATAATTAAGAGAAGAAAAAAAAAATCAAAACTTGGTATCTCATTTATATATAAATATAGATGTATCAAACAAAATATTAATTAGAGAAATTTTACAGATAAACTATCAATTTAGCTCCTAAAGTATTTAAGAATTTATCACTTTTGTCTCTAACATCTTAATAGCATAGACCAAATTGACGGATTTTATCACTTTAAAGTCTACTTGTCATATTTAAATAGTTTAGAGACTAAATCGAACAGTGTGATAATTTAGATGTTAAATTGATGGAATTATTCGTAATCACATATTAAACTTGGAACTAGAAAAAGTGGTAAACACTATTTAAGAACATGTCAAGCAGCTAGAAAACAAAATAAAAAATCGCAATTGTGTATTTTCTTTGCAGCCTGGTGGAAATTCATCAAATGGATTAAAAGCTAGTGATGTTGATCCACGTTTGGTATTTCATCATGGTGTACCATCAGGTGCTACCAAGTTTACCTGTGACAATATTCACAACATATTGGCTCTTTCTACCAAGTATGTTCATTCTTTCCATTTGTATAATACTTATCATTTTTTTTATGTACACGTGTGAATTAAATTGTTACAACTATATATTTTCTTGAACTTATGCTTGATATTGATTTTTTATTTTTATTTTGAAGTGATGGGAGGATTAAATTATTTGGTAAAGATAATGCTCAA
>Ga0315913_1007243_pt1 | contig 13356 bp, 4 predicted proteins | sample MpolsnodulesMG_FD_207736 | JGI IMG/M metagenome (GOLD analysis project Ga0315913, IMG submission 207736) | Medicago polymorpha root nodule microbial communities from Los Angeles, California, United States - small nodules | ecosystem: Host-associated > Plants > Roots > Nodule | place: USA... | reverse complement strand
CAGGAAGTATATTAATATTGAGATTATAACAGAAAATAATATCTTAATCTGTCGAAGAGTTTCCAAATGAAGAAACAAAAATAATTAATCATTGCAAATGCAAAAGACCTGAACAATCACTACTAAACCATGAATGCCAATCGGGATTCACTAAATTCTCTACACTCTCGAGATAGAAAATAAGGCCACAGACACACAATGGTGTTATTGTGTTAGAGATAGAAAGGTATAGGGGAAAGTTGACACTGAAAAGGTAAGAAGTTAACATCACTCTGAGTCTAAGTTCATGGCCCCATGCCTGCTTTATTCTAAAGGAAAGAATATATAGTAGTGTGATTGTAAATTAAGTTCCCCCTTGGGTCATCCTCCTAACATACAGCAACTTATCAACTAAAATATTTTTATTTTTTTAATAGCAAATTTTATTCTCGTCGAGTAGATGCAAGTAGCAATAAAACTCGCGGAAAGAAAAGGATTACAAACAAACCAAGGGCCGCGAAAGCACGGAACACCTAAACCACCAAAAAGACCATAACGGAAACCAGTCTTGAGGCCGACATATACTAGTGAACAAAACCAGCAGCATATCCCTGCCTCACTACCTATACACCGAAAATAAGCTCCCGGGCCAGCAGTAAATAACAGCAGAAAAAACCATGCTGCCAAGGCTACTCCCCACACTAAGAAAACAGAACCGCATAACAGCTAAGACCTTCACAGCAGAAGCTGATGCGCACACCAGCAGCAAAAACACGCAGGCAGCCTCAGTACAAGCACAGCTGCTGAAAAACACAGACAGCTAAAGCACAACCCTCCTGCAGCAGCAAAAGGCTCTACCTACTATGACTCCTTCAAAGGCACCAACGAGGATCCCACGTCCACTCATAAAACATACAAACCGGAATGCGCATTCAACCCAACACCCACTTCCAAGCCATAACTTCCACCTCCTCCACAATAACATCCACCTCAACATTTATATCATTAAAAACCTTGTCATTTCTAGCTTTCCACAAAATCCAAATGGTTGCTAACCAAATCACCCCCATACCCTTTATATCAACTAAAATGAATATCACCTACCCCTGAAATAAGAAATCTTCCTCAAATTGCAATTCTACTAAATAGTTTTCCCTACTCTTGGCATGCTGGAAGAAGGTTTTATCAAAATCAAACATGCACCAAATATAAATATTGATCTTTTTCTTCGTACAAGATCACGGGTAGGATTCAAAAGCTTGAGGTTTCTCCATTATCTGGAAGGTAACATGTTTAAATTTTCATAACCACTATAGAACTCACCCTTTGACCTCAATTGAACCTGTGGAACTTTTATTCCAAAAAATCACCGACTTCGTAGCTATAACCAGCATTGGATGCACCTGAAGAAGTTTTTTAATATCCTGAACTACCGCTTCTGACACGCTTTGAAGAAAAAGCGTTTTCCTGCAACACATAACACCTGAAAGTTACAATCAATATATATAAGGACCAACATTACAGACGGATGCCATTATTAAGAGAATCTCTATCTAAGTTTTCATTCTTCCATAAAAAAGCGGAAAGAAAAAAAACAAATCAATCAATTGAGAATTCTTAATAGAAATTGGTCCTCTTAGAATTACATAAGAGTGAAAAAGAGACATGCCATTTTCTAGAAAATATCAATATGAGTATCACTTACCTGCTGTTTTCTTTTAGAGACAACAACATAGATGCACGATCCATCCAATGAAAAGCTCCAATACTGAAAAATACAGTTTGATCGGATCGGTCAAAGTTTACTTATTAGTTATTATATCAGAACATTTTTTAAGCAGCAGTGTTCAAAGAAAAAGCTGGATAAAGTCATATTGTAGGCTAGAAAGAACACAAAAATTATCATATATTCTACTTTTTTGAGGTGGGGCTCGTTCAAATCATTGTGGTTCTGGCATGAATCTGAGTTTTTATTTTTGCTAATAATGATTTGTAGGATCTTCATGTCATTTGATTCATGTAGCTAACCACACCTAGTGAGAAAAGACTTTCATTTTGTTGTTGATGCTATTCATATGGTCATCAACAGAAAATCTTATCAATAAAAATAAAGAGGGCAAGGATAAAGTCAGGTTACACACAGATAAAAACTAGCATACAATAAATAAAACTTAAAAGAATACCAAGTACAATAAAAAGAACTAGAAGCAAGAGGATCAAGAAAAATACTCCAAAAATCTTGTTAACTAATAAATCACCACTTAGTCTAAACTCTCATCCCGTATGAATTCGTCAAAGATTGATTTTATCTTTGCTTTACAATATTGTTCCTTGAGTATCATATCTCAAGTTGTCAATGAAACTGAAACAATAAGAAACAGTATCTTCAAGAATAAGAAACAATAGTATCATCAAGTGTTTCCAGTGTATTTTTCCCTTAAAGATGGGGATGACAGATATCTCTCATCTTGAGCAGAAGTCTTGATGGCTGGCTTTATTTCAATGATCCAAAAGAAAAAGTAAAATCTCGAAGTGTGGGAAAGTTGGTCACTGAGCCACTGTACAAGTGTAAACAGTAGAGAAACCAAAAACCCCTATTCTAGTAAAATATTTCACTAAAATGTGAAATGAATGTTAATCAACAAATCCCCATTTATGCCAATTGTTTATGTTAAGTATTTATGTAAATAGTTTTCTGGAAGCAACAAAATAACCGCATCACTCACCCAAAATATCCTCAGCTCTTTAAAACCAATTGTTATTAACATGGCATTATATGGGTGAAATTCATGGAGTAGAAAGAGACTTTATTGTTCACTGTAAGGTGACCAGATTAAATAACAATAATAACAATATACTGACAGCACTTAAACCTTTTTTTTATATTTTGGTGGAAAAAAACACCTAAATTTTTACAAATTAGAAACATGGCCAAAAAAACAAGACCAGATTCATTACACAATATCATATCAAATTATTGTTTTTTTTTATATTGGGTCTAACTCATCCTAACAAACCGATTTTATATCAAATTATTGTTTTGGTCATTCTCAACTAATCTAAAATTGCTAACTTTACCCAATCGATTCTCCAACATATGAGGCTGTAAATAAAATGCCTTATTCAAGAAACCAACCTGTCAATCATGAGCAAGTGAACACTAACCCCGTGAACTTCTTTCTCCTTATCCAAGCGCCAATTTAATGTCTGTTCCATAACAAAAGGAATAAGATACATAGACAGGAATTTAAAATTGTTAGATCAACTAGTGTGTACTATGTTCCTTCTAAAGCACACATTAATTTTATCAAAAAATTGTACTTAGACTTTCCTTGTTTGGATAAGCAACTTAATTAAGTGCTTGCATACAAGCTATTTCTATAGCAAAAGATAAAATCAAATCAAATCAAATTATTTCCATATAAGCTATAAACTGCTTTCATAAGCTATCTTGGAGAGCTTATGGCAATAAGCTTGAAATAGTATGAACATTTCAAGTCGTTTCCATAAGTTTTTCCAAACAGTCTCACAAGTGTTTCTGTCGGTAGATAAACTCAAATAAACCAACCCAAATTGTCCAATAGCAAAAAAAAAAAAAAAAAATTGTTTTTAACAAGTGTTTAAGAACCCTTCTCTTACCTTGAGAGTCTGAAGAAACTGAAAACTGTCGGAACATCGAACATACAAAAAACGAGACATACACAAATCATATAACTTTTTATCATACTCTCCACCACTTTGCCCTGTTCCATCACAGAAAGAAAAAAAAAATCAATAAATAACCATAACAAAACACAGTAACAAACACAAACCCAAATCAACCATAAAAAAACAAAGCGAAAATCATTACCATAAGGTTCCATAATCCGAAGAATAAGCATTTGAGAAAACCGCTGGATATCAAATCTGGAATCGAGATCAATAAATAGTACCAAATGTTCAAAACCAGCGTAGTTTATCCCATTCCAGTCTTTGGGAAGAATGCAAGTGATTGCGGTTTGAATGAGGATTTGAGTTTTGGCGGATGGAGATGGACCGACGAGTTCGAGGACGTTGCCGACGCGGAGAGGAACTCTGTGAAGCGGCTTAGGGAGGACGAAAGGTCGGACTCTCCATACTCTTTTCAGCATCTCGCTGCCGCTTTCGTCTCCGGCAATCCAGTTTTGGAGTTGTGGTCTTACGTGATGATTCATTTCTCGGTTTCCGATTCCGATCTACACCACTCTCTTTCTTCCCGCGCAATTTCGATTAACCTAAGAGAACCATTTCAAATTTGAAATCAGGGTTAACTTCTCACACTCTTTCCTTCACATATATTAATAACTTCACAATTGCTTTTCAATACTTTCTAAAAACACAGTTAAAAGACTAAAATATCTACACGCTACCTTATAACTAAAAAACACACACGCCGACAGTTAACTGTTGCTGAATTTTTTGATCATTTACTTGTGTTACTAAAACACAATAAATGTCAAAAAAGCAATCTTCTAATAAGTTTACCTCGTCTCATTGATCATCTTGGATTAACCACAATTTTCAACGTGTTTGTCAACAAAAAAAAATCCACAATTTTAAATGTTATTAACCAAACTTCAAGTTTATATATGAAATGAGAGACCAAATTAATTTTATTTTTTTACCAAAGCAAAGTTAATTATTATCATTAATCGACTAGTGTTTAATACAAGAAGGTTAAGAATAAAAAATATGATGACTAATCTAAGAGCAGGCCACCCTAGTTAAAGTATGAGCAACCATGTTTGTTTGTCTTCTAACAAACTTCTCCTCGAAGTTGGAATGTAAAGATAACTGATAAATAATACTAGAAACAATAACATAGAATTCTGAATCACCATGACCCAGAGACAATAGAGCTTGCACTAGAGTAGTTGAGCTTGACTCGAAAACAACTCAGTCCCATCTGTTCACATCAGCAAAGTGAATGGCATCGAGAAAGGCTACTGTCTCCGCCTCCAAAACTGTCATATTTGCCAGTTGCCATTTCGTTTAAGCCCGAATAAATTGTCAACGGGAGTCTCTAACACAACACGCAAAAGATGTAAGATGGTTACAGTCATGGAACGCGGCATCCACATTGCACTTCAACCACGTCTCGCTCGGTTTCTCCCAAACTAAGTCGTTACCTTGTACTCTATTCTGCCCGTATTGCACAACCGGTGGTTATGGTTGTTTATGAACCTCTTGCCATTGTTGGCATGCATCTAGCGTTGTTCTTTCAATGCTTGTTAAAGTATGATGAGCATCATTCGAAATGACATCATTACGTGCAGCCCAAATTTGTCAAAGAAGTAAAGCCACACGACCAGCAATGTCTCGACTTTCTGAACAACATATGTCAAAAACAAAATCTGCCAAACTGTTCTCAGTTTCAACTTGTGTTTGCAGCACAGTCGAAGTCCTGCCCAATACAAACCCTCACGCGCCACCGTACAACCCACAAAAGCATGCCAATCATCCTCAGCAACTGTATCACACCAGGGACAGACCACCTCACATTGTACATGCGTCGAGACACACCCCTTGCAAATCCTCCCTAACAAATTATGTGCTTTATGAGAGAAATTCACCTTCTAGATTCTATGTCACTCTCCTTCAACATGGAACCCATCAGTGTGTAACAACTGAGAGACCAAATTATGATTAATGAATATATGTACATTTGAAAAGTTTAATTTTTATACTTTTATTAGTATACAATTATTTTACACATATACTCAATTAATGAATATGAAAATACATGATTTATCATATTCAATAACAGACATGTAACACATCATTGGATGAATGTGTAAAATAATTATACACTGACAACGTATATTAATTAAATTAATTACATGAAAATTTAGGCAATTGAGGTTCTAGATTATGGTTAATTGTGTTTAAGATAAAGGATCAACCTAACATTTGTTGAGATCTAAAGTGAATTCTAAATAAAGGTATTTTTCACAAATAGAAGTTTTTTTAATGTTATAATAATATTTTATTGTGTTATATTTAAATTTTATCTTTCTTATCTTTTGAGATGCATAATGTTTTAGCTAAATATTTTAATTAGTGTTTATTTTTTGGGCAATTAACTTTTTAGGACAACCCATATTTTTGTATTTAGGAGACCTTTTATGTTTTTAATTATTTTAATGGGAGTTTCTACGGTACATCTTTAAATTAAGGTGTACCGGTACATCTGTTTCATAAATTTATAAGTTAACGATAATTTTTATGCAATAAAGAGATATTTATCGACTTTTATATTTTAGAAAATATTATCCCATGAGAAAAAACATCATTTCATTTTTTATAAGAATTATACTAAATTTTTTAACATTTTATTAAAAAAAATAATCAATATTCACTATTATGAGTAATAAAAATTAAAAAAAATTGAATTTTGCTTTGCCGACACTTTTGAAAAATAAAACATAACTATTATAATTATAAATGATAGAAAATATTTTTTTCTAAAGAAAATAAATCATTAAACTATTCATTTAAAAACACGGATGTACCGATACATTCAAAATTTTCAAGTGTACCATAGAAAATGCCTATTTTAATACATGATAAAACAGTTGGAGCCTAAAATCGATGTCTTAGCATCTTGTGTCTTAGTCAATTCTATCGATATATAGTTAATAAATTATGATTTTTACTTTTTAAACAAGTTATGACATTTTTTTTTGTGAAGAAGTTATGACATCTTATTATTACGTTCATCATTCATTCACCGAATATAATTGATCACATATTTAAACTAGATTAACCATCTAAATTATGTTAAAATTTGAAATTTAATTTGCATGTCAAAACAAAATATCACATTTGAATAACTAAACTAGAAAGAAGAAGAAGAAGAAGAAGAAGAGGTGGCTTGTGAGTCGGTGTCTAACAAGTGTTGAGCGCATGGCAGCTTGTGGTTGGCCTTGCTTGCGGGACACCAAACACACGAGAACTTGAGGTAGTCATCGCCCTAACGCCACAACTAACACAATCTTTGTTAATATCCACAATTATTGTGGTCCCTTCATTCCACTCCTTGCTTCTTATTATCTCAAACTATCAAAAACTTATATTTATATCATTGGAATCAATATTATTATTCTCTATCCAGTCACAATATTGAAGCCTTCACCCATACCCTGCCTACCCTCAAAATATTAACAATAATATAAAAATAAATAAAGCATCAACTGAATCTGTTTCTGCTTCTGTCATTCACAGGTAATAACTAAACTAAACCTCTCATATATAATACTAGTTTATGTGCCATAAAACATGTTTAATATAGTTTTTTATTTTTAAACTATATGTTACAGGTTGGTTAAAATTATTGATGATTTACCACACATATGTCTCTTTTTTGTTTAATTTTTAAAGAAAATAAAAGGAAAAACTTATTAACAAAAATAAGTTTCTGCATGATTTTAATTATATGGAGCATAGAGTCTTATATTTGAGTTTTATTGTTTTCTGTTGGAATTTTAGTATTGGCTTATGAATGAAATAGAGGGAAATAAAACAAATTATTTCTAAATTAACCACTTTGGGTGCATGGATTAGGATGGATGGTTAGTTAACTCAATTATTGTTTGTACATTAATCAATTCAAAGAATAATGAACAATCAGAGTGATAATTGTGTTTAAGATATTCTTACCAATGGCCTTTTGTTTTATAATGGTCTGCTTGTCCTATCCGGATTCCTTGCAGTCGGGGTTAGTTGGAATCGTTGAATGAAGAACGGAAATGGATTTCTTGCAGTTGAATAGAGACTAAAAGAAGATCTCATGCATCCGATTTGGATCAATGATTTATAATGTTTCCATTTATTAGCAAAGCTTCAAATATTGACCGTCGGATTTCATTCAGATGACCTCTGTCGTCTAATACACTGACCGCATGACTACATGAATCCAAGTCCATTCGTTCTGACTTATGACTGAGTGAATGCATGATTTTCCTAACTGCACAGAATCCAAATATTTAATACTTCCTTGATATTCATTCCCTACTTTTCAAATCCCCAATTTTTTTTTTTATCCACACACAAGATTGTATTTCTTGTTTAAGAACAAGCATATCTGGTTGAGTTTAATGCATATACATCGTCAGTGTAAATTAGTTTAAGCGAGCATATAACGAGAGTCCTACTTTTTACCATGTCATACAACTAGTTTTAAAATTCAGTTACAAAAGTGAGGTAATGTTGCAAAATACTTGATTCTCATTAGACATAAGCGTAAAACTAGATTGAACTGCATGTCCGATTTTCTCTATCTGGTTTTTTTTCGTTACTGACAATGTTTTATAATTTGCATTTTTTATGAAACTAAGTGCAGGACACACAATGAACATTATGTCCACCCACCAGTGTGGTTGGCCCCTAAGAATTCAGGACCATCCTGACAAAGGAAGTATTAATAAGGCTCAATTTTCTGGATATCATTCTCCCTCCAAAGGATTAGACTTCCTTAATGTTGCTCATCATAAATGTTGCCATACTGCCAGAAAATGTAGGCCTATTTTTTCCAGTACAGTGAGTGACAATATGGATCCCTATGATTCAGATGATAGTGACAAGAACAAATCTCAGAATAATGATGAAATCAAAGGAGTATGTTGATTTCTCACTTGCCTATTTTGCATGACTGCACGTAAATCATTGCATTGTGAAACATCTCATCATGTATTTCTTTTAAGCATATTGATTTTTGTTACGAAGGAGTCTCACAAGAAATGCTAGAATAATATGTGGTAGGAAGTAACAAGTTTACAAATAATAACCACCCACTTTCCCATATATGGCAAGCTAAATCTAATAGGTCAAATATCTTATTTTCATGTATTCTTTTCTTTCTTGTAGAAATTCTTTGTAAGAAATGGCAGTGTTCTACTTTTAATTGTTTATGGGAGTGTGTCGGCATGTTTATGTCTAGGCGTAAGAAGAATTTGTTTTTGAGCTTAATAGAGTTTAATAATTGATCAATGTTGAGAGCCCTACATTAGATGAAATTTTGGCCAAAAGACGATTATAAGTGGTGGACATCCTCATCTTACGTTCCAAGTCAGATTTGTGGGACGTTCTAAGATACAACCTAAAAAAGGTTTATGTAACATCCAAACATATTTTATCATCCAATGATGAACCGGTTGGATGTGAAATCCTAGTTTTGATAGATTGAAACATTTTAGAGATACTTATTTTTTCTATTCATTTCTAAATTCCTCTATCTTCTTGTTTTTAGTTTTCCTTATGATATATTGTTATATATTTGGGCAAAATCTATCTGGCTTCCTTAATCATATGTTTTGGTAAATATATATCTATGTCGAAGCTCTTTTCAAATGGAAATACAGGCTCTCAGTTTTGAGAATAATGCATTGGGTATCAATTTCCCATTGATGTGCTCTCAATCTGGCGTTTCTTCTTTTTTCTTTTTTTTTATAGAAAAATGATCAGGTGAATAGTGACAGGCTCAGAGAAAGTCTTGAGAAAATAGTTGGTACAGATGATTCAAGGTTTAGTGGATTTGACCTTGCTACTCTTATCAGGAACAAATATGGGAAATCTTATGATGTCCAGTTGATTAAGAAGGTTAGTTTCTTGCAAGTGGAATTACATGAGAGATAAGAGAGAAATTGATATGCCTGCATTTCTTATATTTACCTTCTCTTCAATTTCTCTCTCTTTTTTATTGCTCTTTTCTCTATTTATTTGCAAATCCAAACGATGTGTTAAGTTCTGTTTTTCCTTATTTTGCTGTTACATGATTTATGCTAGGAATTCATGGGAAGAAATTTCCTTGCTATGAATGTCATGTGGAAGTACATGGAGCAGGTAATACAACTCTTGTGCTTGCAACTTTTATTTTCTATGGATATGACACGATAACTAAGTATATTATTAATCTCAATGAAATGTAACTTTAAGACATCAAGATAAAAAAGAAAGGGAAATATACTACACTTAGTTGTACTATTAAGTACATAATCATTAGATGCTTATGGTACCACTATGAAATGCTTGTATAATTCAGTATGTTATGCATTATTTTTTGCTATTATAGAGATCATTCCCCTTGACTGAAGAAGAATATATTTTGAGGCTCGATGATGTTGCAAACTCGTTAAAATGTTGGGGAGCTGTCTCACATATTCGGAACAGCCTAGCAAAGTCGAAAGAACGACCTCGGATAGGGAAGGTAAAATTATTATGCTCTTCTGTCATATCATATGTTGTGAAGCCCCGATACTTCAAAATGGATGACGTATCGTATCCTCTGCGTATCCTACACTGATACCTGTTTGATACTTTTCGATACGTATCAGGAGAGTATCCGAAGATAAATTTTATTTTTTAAAAAAATAATTATCCGATACTTCCCGATACGTATCAGAAGAGTATCCGATAATAATCCTGCACTGATACCTGCCCCGATACTTCCTAATTAATGTTAACTAAAATAACTTAACTCTTGAGTACTGATGTATACTTTTTTGGATATAGTGCTTCTTTTTTGGATCGATATAGTATACCACTAACGGTGTTCCTTTTGGATATAATATAGCACTAGTGCTTTTTTTTGGATATACATTATTGTGTATGTAATTGACTAATCATCACTCTCTTAATCGTCAATATTATTTATATTTATGTTGATGTGCTATGAGCCTATGACTGGTTTTTTTTGTTTGTTAATATATTTGTGTATTAAAAAATGGTTATAATTATATTGTAGATTTAATTATATAATTTTTTTATTAACGTATCTCAGCCGTATTGTATCTTGATTTTTGAAATTTTTCTATATCGACGTATCGGTGCAGTATCGTATCCGTATCGTATCTCGTCCGAGCTTCGGTAAATAGATTAGGACACCTTCATACAATATTGGCAGAATTACCAACATCAGCAAAAGTTAACAATAGATTTATATATTAGTTTAATTTGTAATGTACAAAAAAGAACTTGTGATGTACAATTTATTTCCCTTCTAACTTCTTGTTATTTGGTGCAGGCCGTGAGCATTTTTATAGATATGGACGAGTCTGGTGCACGTGCGAACGAGTGGATCTACAAGTAGATTGCACTAATGAACTGAAATTCATCTCAAAGGTGGTGTCTATAGTCAGCAGCACCACCCTTTTTTTGGGAACTTCTTGGGGATTTATTATACGTTTATACTTGGATCGTAACAAAATCTACAGAATCCTTCTAACATTTCTATTGAAATCACTTCAAGGCAACTGTATTTTTTGTTCTTCCTGACCTATTTCTTCTGTTTGTTCACATTAGTGGTGTAAATTTGAATTAATATAAGAAAAGCATCCAAATTAAATTTCTAATAAACTTCTCTTCAAATTAGGGGAGATGTTAATCATTGTGTTGTCCTATTATTTGGGAAAATCACTTCATTCATGCGAAAAGTTCGAGTCCTTTGCAAGTATAAATAAACATGGCCAGCTGACTGTGTAACTGGTTGGATAGAAAACTATATGGAGTGCAAAAATTAAGTGCCCAGTGCCCACTGACTATGCCAAGCAATTCAATCTCTTTTTCATAAATTTGCGAAATACATTCCCTTCAAGTCAATATTTACTATTGACAGTTCACAATTATACAACACATTCTACAAAAACTGCGTAGTTGTAAGAATTGCAAACTATAATTTACATGTTATTTAATATCTTTTTCTGTTTTCTTTACAATAAATATAAGCTAACACCTCTTGGATACATTCGCTAGTTACATAAACCTCTATAACGTACTATAAGGAGCCGGATCAGTTAACTTAATTCTATATAAAATCAAATATAACTCTTTGCTTGGAAGGATCAAGACTACAAAGGTTTCCTTATCTCTCCTCGTCTAAAAATGAAAGAAGGAAACCTGAATTGAATCTACTTTTAAGAGCTGCTATTTTGAACTGGTTGCAACTGAACCTGGTCCTCCATGGTTGGTGAGTTTAAAAGCTTTCTGAGAGAACGATACTGCAGGCGGACGTTCTCTCCAGATCCAATAATCTTGAGTAAATACCTGTACAAAAGATCAACATTAAATGAGTTTTTCATTTTCGGTCAGAACTAAATATATAGTATTCCAAAGCGACAAGGCTCCTGTCTAAAGTGAGCAGTTCACTTTAGAGAATAAAGTGAGTAATATCAATAGTTGATAGGATATGCACATGCATGACTGACAAATCATGGGTGGTTACGGTATCAACCCCTTGATTTTCTCACCTTTACTAACTACTCACTTTAGAGGCAAATTCATTCCAACAAACGCAGACAAAGTATAATCAAATAAAGTTTGTAAATTAACCAAGTAGAATGTGTTGAAGAAAAAAAACATTATCAACAACCAAAGCTCGCCTATGGCCCTCAACAATATTCTAAATTATCATAAATAGATCACAATTGTCTCACATTATACAAAATACAATGTTATTAAAACTATACGGAAGCCAGCTCAGGTTCAGCCATTTGAAATGACTGGTTGAACCATATTAAAATCATTCAGAAAGGCTGAAAATATAGAAAGTTGATTATGACAAGGTTAGCTTTGATATACAACAACAACAATCAAGCCTTATCCCACTTAAGTCGGCTACATGGATCAAATGACGCCATAGTGTTCTATCATAAACCAAATTTGGATCCAACTCATTGACCTCTAAATCCTTTCTAATGGTTTCTCCAATAGTTTTCCTAGGTCTTCCTCTACCTCTTTTAACTTGACTCTCCTCCATTTGATCTACTCTTCTGACCACGGCATCTACGGGTCTTCTCTCTACATGCCCAAACCATCTAAGCCTATTTTCTACCAACTTTTCTACTATAGGTGCTACCCCCACTCTCTCTCTAATGGTGTCATTCCTAATCCTATCATGTCTAGTCTTACCACTCATCCAGCGCAACATCCTCATCTCTGCTACACTTACTTGATTCTCGTGTTGACTCTTAACCGCCCAACACTCCGTACCATACAGCAACGTCGGTCTGACTGTTGTCCGATATAACTTTCCTTTCAACTTAAGTGGTACTTTCTTATCACACAAAACCCATGAGGCTCTTATCCATTTCAACCACCCAGCTTGGATACGATGGCTTACATCTGCTTCTATTTCTCCGTCATTTTGTACTAAGCACCCAAGATATTTAAACCGTGTAACTTGGGGAATGATATGAGCTCCAACTTTCACCTCCAAGGTAGACCTACTTCTCCTTCCACTGAAGTTACATTCCATATACTCCGTCTTGCTTCTACTCAAGCGGAAACCATACGCTTCTAAGGCTTGCCTCCAGGTCTCTAGCCTCCCGTTCACTTCCTCCCTCGACTCACCAAGCAAGACTACAT
>Ga0315913_1007242_pt1 | contig 13358 bp, 10 predicted proteins | sample MpolsnodulesMG_FD_207736 | JGI IMG/M metagenome (GOLD analysis project Ga0315913, IMG submission 207736) | Medicago polymorpha root nodule microbial communities from Los Angeles, California, United States - small nodules | ecosystem: Host-associated > Plants > Roots > Nodule | place: USA... | reverse complement strand
CCAAGTTTAATTATTCTAATTTCCAACATATTCTTCTAAATAATAATATAAAGCCACTTAATAAAATATTAATACACAACAACACGTCATAAATCAACATAAATCACATAAGTCACATAAAAGACTCTAAACTCAACCAAAAATAATTAGATAAATAAATAGGGCGTTACAGTAGATAGGATAAGATAAGGACAACTCACAAAGGAAATGACCATAGGATAGCTAGTTCTTAGTGATTTATAGTTAGGATTATTTAGGTGATGCTTCAAGCTGACTTCCTCCCTTCTTGGATTGTAATCTTCTATTAACTTTATTTTATCTTTCAATTCAAATTTTCATGTTTTCATTTATGTTACATTTCACCTTCATCTACGTGGTTAAGCTCATCATGAGCTAAACCCTTTTTGTGGTTTAGACATGACGAGGTTATGATATTCTTTTCTTAAGATTTATAAAGTTATAACTTCGTTTTTCTTTCAAACAAACTGTTTTAACTCAAAATCTTTGAAAGTGAAACTTGATCTATTTTGCTTTTGATGTTATAGTTCCCTAAAACCAAAAGGGTATGGGAATGGAAAATGTTTGTTTGATATGAGTTACGTCCCTATGAACCAAAAGCGTACAAGAACAAGAGAGACTGCTTTGTATAAGTACTAGATCTTGGAGGAGCCTAAAAGGGTTGAAATCTAACTAGGACTCTTATCACTTATCATAGGCAAAAGGCTCGACATAGTATTACTTATGTTCGAACTACTGATGACCTAACCCACCAATGTTGTGTTAAGATTAAGTGATCGTACTTTCTAGAGGAAGACTTCACGTGCTTAACATGAAGGCTGACTTGTGATATACTCTTAATGGCCACCAGGTTTCCAAGAAGCCATATAAAGCTATAACTCTGTAGATCGTAGCAAAGCTTTGTCATAACTAAGTCTTTGTTTAAACCACGCTTTAATCTTTGAGAATTTCTAAGTCTTTTCAATTGTTTTCCCAACCATTTACTTTTATTTTATTGTTGTGACAAATGGCTTATCTTATTTTCTTGCAAACAAGTTTCTACTGGAAAGCTATGGGAAACTATAGCTCCCCGGTGGGATCAATATATTTTTATATTATAACTTGGACAATGTATACTTGCACTCAGTCTTTTAACCTTTAAAATACTCACAGTGTTTTGGGAGACATCAAATTTTTGGCGTCGTTGTCAGGGACTGCAAGATGTTATAGTTCTTAATAGTTTTTTATTAGGTAGTTAGCTTGTTTGTGTTTGTTAAATTATAGTTTAGTGAGTGTTTAGAAGGTGTGTCATGAATGCTCAAGGCACAATCCTCACAAGAGTTTCATCTTAATACTGAAATAGAAAGGACTTTCAGAAGAAGAAAAAAATAGGCAGTTGTTACAGTCTAAGATGAATCTAAATCTAGAGGAGCTAGATGCCAACTTTATATAGAGCGACAACTCCAACAAGTCTAGCTCGGAGGAGGAACCTTCAGTCAACATGGCTAACACTAACAATACCATTGACATGTCGAATGAAAAAGATAGATCCATAAGGGAATATGTAGTGTTTGATCCAAACGCCCTTCATACTAGCATAATGAGGCCCGAAGTTACTACTACTCAGTTTGAATTCAAGCCTATAATGTTCCAAATGTTGCAAATTGTTGGCAAATTTTTAGGAGCAAACACAAATGACCCTCATATACACTTGCAATAATTCACTAAAGTAGAGCCTATGATGTACCAGGTGTAGAAGAAGATGCTTTCAAGCTAAGGTTGTTTCCTTACTCTCTTACTAGTAGATCCAAATCTTGGTTGAACTCCTTGAAGCCTAACTTTGTCAGCACTTGGAGAGAACTTGCTGAGAAGTTCGTAGTCAAATGCTTTCATGCAGTCCTTAATGCAAGAAAGAGGAATGATATTAGCTATTTTAAGAAAACTAATGAAGAAAATCTTTTTGAAGCTTGTGACATGTTTAAGGAATTATTTAGAAGGTGTCCCCGTCATGGAATACCTATGTGCATTCAAATGGAAACATTTTACAATGGGCTTGTTCCTTTAACAAGACTAATGATATATGCCTTATATGGGGTAAATTGTTAAGCAACTTCTACCAAAAATGTTATGATATGATAGAATCTATAGCTTCTAATAGCTACTAGTTGTCAACTGAACACACACAAGTGCAAGGAAAAGCTACAACTCCTGCCTCAACAAAGAAGAAAACACCATGTTTTTTCAGTGTGTCTAAAGCTACAAATTTCACTGCACAGATAGCTCAGCTGACACACAATGTCAAAAAGCTGACAACTAAAGATGTAGCATCAGAAGATAATGATATAGCCTCATAACCAGTTACTGTGGTTCTAGCAACAATCAACACTATTAATTGTGTCTATTATGGAGGAGGGAATGTGTATGAAGAATACCGTGGGAATTTATGGAATAACATATGATGTTTTAAGCTATGTTTTTGTTATTTGATTTGCATTTTAAGACAAATTAGAAGTAAATTAGAGTAGTTGTCAATGGTTTTGAGGAACTCTTTGTATTGTTTTCATTCGATTCATGGTAATTCACTTCTATCCTAAATCATGCAACTCCATATGTGTTTTGAGTCTTTTTAGTGAGAAATCATGTAAATTGGCAAAACAAGACATCAAGTGAAGGATCAAGGATATGAAAATTGAAGTTCAATGATTCTTAGAAGATATTTGAAGACATTAAAAATTGAAGAAAGTTGATTTGAAGCACCAAGACATTGTAGGATAGAAGAACGCTTGAAAAAGGGTTGAAAACTGTAGAATTCGCACAAGAGGGGCTTCCTCATGTGCCCCTGCGTGTAGGTAGCAATAGATGCTTCCTCATGCGTACCCCCGCATGGACACGAGCAGAAGTTGCTATTTGCTTGTTTCCTAAGCCGTTTTTGGTGGAAACCCCTTATTTTTACTCTCTTAACACCTAAGTAATCATGCACTGTAAATAAAGAGATCAAATATTTCATCACATATAGTTATATCAAATGTATATATTTTGCCAACAAACTTATCCTTTTTGTGTTCGACAGGGTTCTTGCCATTTGATGGTTTTAATTGCTTGCAAACATATGGAGGTTCAAGTTTTAACTCTGCCACATTGACCTTATTTTCTTCGACATAGTCATAAGCAATGTCGAAATTTTGGTCACTTTCGTTAGTTTCGACATAATCAACCTTTTCTTTCTTACGAACCTTACTCGTTCTAGCTTTTTCAACCTTTAATCTTTCGACATGTCGAACTCTATCTATCAATTGGGCCATGTCCCTTAGATATTGAGTATCTAATTTCTTCCTAATGGAATAGTCTAGGTGACCAACAACCATTTTGACCAACTCATGTTCAGGGACTTGGGTGAAATATCTTGCCTTCAAAAGTCTAAACATGTACAAGTAGTCATCTATAGACTTGGGAACTTTGTGCCCAACACTAGCGAACTCTTTGAGACTAATCTTAGATTGACCCATGTAGAACTGCTCATGGAATACTCTTTCTGATTGATTCCAATTATGTATGAAATGCGAGGAAATGGTTGTGAACCATATGAAGGCATTCTTATTGAGAGAATTTAGAAAATACTTCATTTTGAAATTCTCATTATTTGTTATATCCCCTGCCTCAGTTAAGTATCAAGTAATATGTTTGACGATCGATTCACTAGTGCCCCTTGCGAATTTTGTAAACTTGGGGATTTTCCAACCCATATGAAGTTTAGTTTGTAATACAGATTCAGATAAGGCTGACACAAGTTTTGGCCTATGTAAACCTACATTAAGGCCATATTGGGCTAAAATATTTTCAACGGCGAAATTATTTTGTCCTCCAAAGTTATTTTGTTGGACATTTCTAACCACCTCGTCAGCATTTTGATTCTTGTTAATCAATATTCTTTATGGGTTTCTTTCGACCTCTCTGTGTATAAGAGGTTCTACTACTTGGCGCACAAGTTGTTGTTGCCTTTGATTTGTAGGGATTCCTACATCATTGGGCATTTCAGAATTCTGAACAGGCTTAACATTTTGAACTTGAGGCAATTGCTGAGTAAGAACTTGAGAGGTATAAAAAAAGTCAACAATTCGACCCATCTAATTGGCGAACATTTGGTAATTGTGGTTTCTGTTCTGAATCAAAGGATTAAACATTGTACCTATATGCTGAGTTAGCATATTAACCATGTCATGATTACTTTCATCTATTTGCTGTCTTAATGACATGTGAGATGTTGTATTCAACGACGGTTGTATCATTCGACCATGATTACTTAGTGCAGACCCTGACACCTAATAAGGAGAAAATATTTGTTGTGTTATCTGCGTATGTAGACACATTTGTCTGTAGGCATGCCATCATTGTTGTTGGCATACCATAAGGATAATCCCTAGTGGCCATTGGTAACGAAAACTGTGGCACAAAAGGGAATCTAGAATAAATAGAGTTTCCATTTCTGGAATTTGTAACCAAAGGTGTTATTAGAAAACTCACTGGCGTTGGCAAAGATGCCACATGTGTCGAAACTGATATGATAGCGGTTACCAAAATAAAAGTCAAAACTCGTGTAGGAGCAATTGCTCCAATAATATTTGAAACCTTGGCGCCACTAACTAACGCTTGGGTTGATTGTTCTGCTGTACTTTGAACATTATTATGTGGTTTGGATGTGGAAGCGTTATTAGGGGGTGGTCGTGCCATTTCAGAGAGGGCTTTACCACTTCTTAAGCGCATACACCATGAACTTCAAGAATAACTTATGCAACGAAAGAATAAACCAGCAAAGCAAAAAAAATTTAGAAATGAAATTATAAAAAATTTGCAAAAAAAAAGGGTCCCACTGGACGTGCCAATTTTTTTACCAGTGTTTTTGGTAAACAATCACTAGTTTTAAAATTTGTTACTTGCAGGATCAAACTAGTAAATCCTAAGACATATTTTGTGTAATATTTCTCAGAAATGTTGGAATGTTCATAGATTTGATAAAACTGTAAGTTGAAATAACTATTTTGACTAAGTCGAAGTAGAATGTTCATTTAGAAATAAAAAGCAAACTTAAGGTAAATGCAAATAATTTTAAAGAGAAAACATTTGATTATATGAATAAAGAACATGGTACAGAGAATCATACGTTTGCCTTGCATGACTCCTTTCTCTCTTTGACAGAGATACTTTGAGTGTTTAAGAATTCCTGTTAATGATTCATGGCCTCTATTTCCTATTAAAGAAACTACTACATTTACTAGTAAAAAATAACTGAAAAATAACAGTCATGAACGGAGCACTCGACACATGTCATGCCATGTTTCCCAAAGGCTTCTGACAAACTCCCACGTGTCTTTGACGCTAGTTACTTGATCTTATCCCTTTTCAAATTATTTAAACTTATGTAGTCCAAGCTAATGACTTTATGATCCCAAATATGCCAAAGTGCCCCAAATCTGTAATGAATATGTTGAACCATCAACCATTTGGAATATATAACCAAATGCCAATTTTGGTTGGAATATAACCAAATGCCAATTTCTACATGACATAATGTTCTTTCCTATCGAATTAAGTATGTCGAAAATGCAGGCTAACACATCTCCACTGTACCAAATCATTGCAACATGGGTATCGTAACCGAATCATCCTTAAGCTCTGTTCTCAAACATATCAATACACAAACTAAAATATTTTGGTACGCAATCAAAAATATTTTGGTAGTTGATCTGAAATATTTTATCACTCAATCTAAAATATTTTGGTACTCAGTCTATTATATATATTGATACTCAATCTGAGATATTTTGGTAATATATCTAATGTGAGTTACTTGTTCCTAAAATTTCTCACAATTAGTTGTGAATTTTCTCTCCGAATGGTTCACATAGTTCATTCTACACATAAAAAAATGCTTATGAGTTGTCAATCATTTTTTCTTTTCTGCTCCACTTGGCTTGTGTTAACAAGTTATTCTTCTATTCATCTCTCTTCTTCTATCCGTTTAGTTTTGAGTCGTATTCATACCAAATTTGAGTGCTGATAATAGCCACTTTTTTAGGATATAAATATATAACGGGTTTCTACAGTACAATAGTAAATCATAACAGTGAATTAGGTTGTTTTACTCTAGAGGTGACACGATTAATAGTCTGCTTTACACAATTTTATGTTGTGCCGTGAAATATCTTGTAAAGAGCGACATGGTCGTGACTCAATCGTTAATCTCTTTGATGTCATTAGTTTCAATGTATTTTTGAATTTCAAAAGCAACATATGATCTGTATTTATGGAGAATGGACAAAGATCCTAGTGCTTTGGTTGGCTATGGTTATTAGCCGGGGACGATTTATTCATTCGATTTTCTTAGAAAAAACAAACCAATATTAACAAGACTAAAACTAGAAAATTACAAATTAATTTATATAATTAAAGGTAAACCAATATTTAATAATAAACTAGTTTGGCTTTGAGACATATGAGTGCAAACAAAGTAGGAAGTAATGTGGGAAATCCAAATGTTGGACAAACAGAAGCTAATCCACATTCTCCCAACGAAACAAAAGAAAAAGCTAATCCAAGTAACTAGAATCTTATTTTAGGTTTAAATAAAAAGGGATCTAAATATATAGGTTGATTCCAAAAAGGAGACACACATAAATAAAGATCCCTTCGGCATTAAAATAAGTGTTGTGGTTTTAGTCTAGTAGTAGTAAGTTTCCCTTTTAAAGTCAACATACATTGATCTTTGTAAGAATTCCGTTCATATATTATAAGGTTTTTTCTTGAATCATATAGTATTTTTAAGAATTTGTGTTTGAATTAGTCTCGTTGATAGTAATATGTAAGTACTTTCGTTTCCGTTTTTCGAATCTTGAGACTTTTTTTTTAATCTTGGCAAGTTCCAAAATTTCAACTTGATTAAACTTTTTATTTATAAAAAGAAAATTGTCCTTTCACATTTTTTATTATAATGGTCTAGTTACAGTTTAGAATGAGAGATTCCTTCGGCAAAGTTAATAGAATAATAGTGTACCAAAATTGTCTCCAAATATTTATACATAAAAGTGTCACACCGACATTATATTAATACTAGCGAAAAGACGGGCATTCACGTGCCCTTCTTTCCGTTCTTTTTATTGCGTTAACATTTGAAAATTATGAACGATGTTTTTTTTTTTTATGAAATTTTGATTTTGATTAAAACTAAAAATATAAATGTTTGTTGCTTTCAAGTTGTAACAAATCAAACTAACCATTATTATCTAAAATCCTGCTCTTTACCCAACACATTTTGCTCGAGCCCAACTGAAATACCTAAAATGCCCCTGCGTTAGTTAAGTAACGTAAGTGTAAAAATTTGTGCAACTTAAGTCATGCGGCCTCACTTTTTCTAATTTATTTACTATATTCAAATTATTTTATTTACTTTATTCTAATTTATTTATTTACTTTATTCTAATTTATTTGTTCACTCTATTCTAATTTATTTGTTTACTTTATTCTAATTTATTTATTTACGTTATTCTAATGTATTTATTCACATAAAATAAATATTTATTCGAATTTATTCATTAAATAAATACAAATATAAAATAAATAAAAGGAAATGAACTAAATTAATATTTATTCTAATTTATTCATTTAATAAATGCAAATATAATATAAATAAAAAGAAATGAACTAAATTAATATTTATTCGGATTTATTCATTAAATACAAATCAGAAAATAAAAGCAAATATAAATAAAAAACAAACAAAATTAATACATATAACAACATCTCATTTTATTAATAGAATTCATACAATAATTGATACATTTATTCAAATTCACTAAATCTACTTATTTTCTTTTTACCCTCTTGGGGTAAAAAGTGAGCAACCTTCTTGGGGCAAAATAGTGACCAACCTTCTTGGGGGAACATACATCATCAACTTGGGGTAAATCTAAATCTGATTCTTTTTATACCAAAGAAGATTCTTTTTACCCCAAATGTTGATCTCTTTTTCCCCAAGTCGGCTAGTCACTATTTTGCCCAAAAAGTCTGATCACTTTATACCTCAAAGGGGTAAAAAGAGACTAGAGACTATTGAAAAAAAAATAGAGGGAGAGAGTGAGGAGGGAGAGAAAGTGATATGGTGTGAGGAAATAGGGAAGTATGGAGGGGTATTTATAGGTGGGAATGGTAGTATAGGTTATAACTATCATAAATGTGGTTAAAAAAACGTGTAAACTTGGTAAAAAATGTGTAGATTGAAGGTTGGAAACCTGACCACCGTCTAAAAAATGTGTGCTCTTGAGCTCAGACCACCGGCCAACCTGCGTGACTTAACTTGCACTCAGGCCAATGGTGCGTGACTTAAGTCACGCAGAGCTATAAGGTGCGCGAGTTAAGTCACGCTGCGTGACTTAACTCACGCATGGGTATTTTGGGAAGTTCAGCTGGGCGCGAGTGAATTTTGTCGGGAGAAGAGCATAATTCTATTATCTATTTCAATGACACCAACAATATAACCAAAAAAAAAACAATATAACAAAAAAATATAAACTAAATTATTTTTTTAATGACACCAACAACAATCTTTATTATAGAAAAAGTTGTTTAAGTGTATAATTGGAATAATGAAAAAGTAAGTACAAATATACTCATCTAGTTTGTTACACTTTTTAAATGATAAAGGAAAAAAAATCAGATATATATATATATATTTATATTGTGTCTGTTACATTTTTCTTAATATTTAAATTTATTCTTATCTATTTGTTATATGTGTTATTTGTATTGAAAATTGAGGACATTTTTAAAAAGAAAAATCTAGCCCAAAAAGTTGAAAGGAGTTGTTTTCGCAAAAACTCCATTGTAATTTGAAGTTTGTGGTATGATTCGGCTGCAAAATTGTAAAAAAAAATCAGCTGCAAATATATGCTTCAAACTACAATTCATGGACAGAACCGGCCCAAGTGCAACAAGGCTTTTGACATTAGGCCTCATACTTAAAGGGCCTCAAAATTTAAAAAGAAGGGAAAAAATCTTGTACATGCGAACAAAGTGCATCACTAAATATCATTTTTTTCATAAGTAAAAGTTTGAAAGACAACAATTTAGCTGTCAATTATGAATTGTTCATAGTAAAGGTTTAATCATCTGTAGGTAAAAATCATGTTCGAATAATTGCTCATAAATTTAAATACAAGTTAATTGAATATCATTATATATTGTGTTGGATTTTCTTTTTTTCAAAATGAAAATTATGACGTCTATAACCGAACCTACCAAACCTCCGAATTGGCAGGAATGAACCATGGTATTATAGCCAAATTTATGCACAAAGACAAAAGCTTACCTCTACTGCATGTGAATGATTTAATTATATATGTTTACATGCATTAATTATATATTATTTTTCTAACTAGCAGTGAGTAAACATAGATAGTCTATAGTCTTTGACTCACTCACTCAAAATTAATTTTATTTTATATATTTTGCAAAGTATAATTATCAAACAAATGATACTTTAATTTACCATACAATGAGAAGGAGAATCAACTATTGAATGTTACTTGGTTCTATTTGGGGAACTTTAATTTGTCGCATGGGTTTGTCCAAAAAAGTGCCGTTCCAAAAGTCAAAACGAATCTTAGACGGCTTGCGCTTAATCCTTTTCATAATTAATTATTAAGATAGGAAGCCTATACTTGTCTGATGCTGCGAAATCTAATACTCCACAGGAATCAAATTATAAACCTATAGTTTAAAAAAAATACTGAATATCCCTCTTCCAATCATACTAACTCATTTTAGTTAAGAAACTTTGATAATACTAGATCTTTGTAAAATTATATAGTCCATTGAATTTTAGTGCATTTGCTTTATACAATCTTTATTTATGAAAAAAAAGTGAAATGAAATGTTCTTTTAATAGGCAAATGTTAGCATTGTCACTAATTATGTTAATTTTCAGGAATAAAATCCAAGACATCTTCCTTTAAACTACATCAACATTTTTTAGCTCACCAATAAAGCTACCTATGTTGGACATGAAATGAGATGTTAAATAGGTAAGGATGTTGATATGGAGTGATCAAAATGATGACATTTGTCAAACAACAACCGTTGAGATGCGAGTGAAAGGGGTACCTGAAAACATTTTGATGCTTAAGTAAGAGCGCAAGGGTGAGAGGTATTGAAAGAATAGAAATTATGCATCTTGTATTTGTGATGAATGACGTCTTTTATAGGCTTACTTTTGGAGTCATTGATTGATTGATGGAAGCTGTTAGAGAATGGAGGACCATCAATGTTCTGCTCTATACGTTACAAGTCATCGAGATGTTACAAAATGGATGATTCTGGCTATTCGTTGGAAGCATTGATGAGACTGAAGGATTCAAGGTACTTGGTAAAGTAGATGAGTTTGGGCCATAATGTTTATTTGGGTCTTGTAGGCTTGAATTTGATAACATTTCAGCTTTTATCTTTGATGTTTGCAGGAATGAATATCCTGATATGGCTAGGTGCGTCAGATTTGGACGGCTCGAAATGATTGTGTGTGGAATGACGAGAGACAGACATCAAATGGTATCTGGTGGCTTGCGTTAGGAAATTGGCAACAGTGGCATGAAGCAAATAAACAACAGAAACTTCATCGATCTGACCAAGCCACTGCAACTGTTGTCAATTCCAAGTGCGAAAGACCACGATTGGCTGGTTTAAATGTAACATGGACGTGGTATTTCATGAAGCTGATAGTAGAGTGTCTTTGGGGTGTTGTGTGCGCGATTAGAATGGCTGGTTTATCACAGCGCAAACAAGGTGGAAGAGAATGAAAGTGTCCATCTTAGTTTTGAATTTTATATGCTACTTTTTGTTTATTAATAATTAATTATCTCCTTTTTGTATTAAACTTTTCCTAATTAATGATGAGTTGGTTTTGCTTTTGTAAAAAAAAAAAAGGAAATGTTAAAGAGTGTCTTTCGAGCATTGGTTACAAAGATAAAAATAGAAATATTATATTGGAAAATGATGAAAAGTGAAGAATTTAACATTTTAAAAGTTAAAACATTGTCGAATTCAATACAAACCTACTACTTTTAGTTTCCTAATAAGTAATATAAGCCATTTTTTAAGTGAGATGGATGTGAATTAGATGGTGACTACCACCCTTGTTGAAGGTAGATGTCCATCCAGGTCTATCCATTATGAACATTCTTCAAAACTCAAAGAATGAATAAATCAAAACACATATAGATATCGATGAAAAGAATCCAAAGTTCTTATGCAAAATTAGGAATATTGATACAAAGAGAGAGTAAACTGATAGCCAGAATTGTTAGAACCTTTTAAGCACACAAAGAAAATCACATGATCAATGGAATAATCAACACAAGTATAAAACAACAACAATCAAGTCTTATCCCACTAAATGGAGTCGTCTGCATGAATCAAATTACGTCATAGTATTATATCATAAACCATGTTTGGATCCAATTCATTGACCTCTAAATCCTTTATAATGATTTCTCTAAGAATGTGTTTGGATTGAGGGTTTAGGAGGGGAAGGGAGAGAAGGATTTAGTTTTCTTTTTTAAACTACAAGTATATAGCATGTTTTTCTAAAATAAATCAAGTTTGATTGAAGTATTATATTATCGTTTATCATGTTAATATGTTAACTTTTTAAAAGAAACACTTTTTACAAAATACTAACCTGACATAATTGAAAAAGAAACATAACAAAAGTGAGTTGATGAACCCAAGACAACAAACCGTACTCATACAATCTACATGAAACATATACTGAAATTGTATGGTTAATTCTATATTAAGAATAGTAAAATGGTAGCAACAATAGCACGAAATATATAATGTATGGAAACACTTGTATAAGCTATTCTTTGTGTCTAATCAAGTCGCAAACACAAACCGCTCTCCTTTTTACATGCTAGTATTGTGAATCGATTTTGTCTGCACGCCATAGATAGAGACTTACTCGCAAACAAGTTTTTGCGCAGTGGTCTTATAGCCAACCTGAAGACGCTTCCTGGGAGGATTTATTCATCGTTCGTTGATCAATATGGAATCCCTGACCTTAAGGACAAGGTCAATTTCGAGGAGGGAATTGGTAATAGCTTTGCTCAAGATGAGGTGTTGTTAGATATCAGGCCCATTCGGCAAAGAGGAAACAACACAGAAGAACCAGCTAACAGATAACCTTGAACTACGATGTCGTAACAAACAACATGGACCTACATATTTTATCTTGACGATGCTAAAATAAAGGGGTTCTGTCATTATCTAGTAACAATAAAAATAGCAATTTATGATCCATTAATATTAGAAATGTAGTTTTATATTAGGTTTTTAAGATCTAGTAATGTAATAACAAGGAATCATTAATATTAGGTTTTGTCATTTGTTAACAACATTCATGACAACCTCATCGTTTTCTCTTTTCATTCGTCAAAAACAATGAAGAGAGAAAAAGGAAAAGAGAATAAGAAGATAATGTGAGTATGAAAGAGAAAGTTGTCTAAAAGTTGTTAAAAAAATGGTTGTATAAATATCATTTCTCGAAATGTATCAAGAAAGTGAATGAACCTTGGAGTTTGGCACCAATTCCAAGAGTGCACAATTGGATTCATGTGGTTAATGAGCTCTACCAAAAGATGAAACTTTTAATACAAACCAAAGTTTGATTTTCTAGATCAAACAATTCTTAGTTAGGCTATACTTACTTCCCAACCGAACAATAGATTATCATGATCTCCTTTAGAGGATTAAAAAAAAAATATACTAATATTGCATCTAAGTCTCAAATAAGAGTTAGATTTATGTTCTAAGTGTCCCATAAAATAATAATTTTTCAAAAAGACAATAAACATTTCTGCAACATAGAAAAAATAAATTTATGTCTGCTTCCTTAGAAATGCTAAAACTAAGTAAGGAAGTAACTAACTGCAAATTTTAGTCAATCTTTTTTCTAAACCAATTTTTCTTGAGTATTATAGATATTATAGAATTAAATAAATAAATTAAATCAAAATATATCCTATACTACTAATAAAAGGGACACATAAATTTGTTGGGCTAGTCTATTTTTAATATACTTAAATGTTCTTAAGTAGTTTTACTCTTTAATCCAAAAATTTAAGGAACTAACAAACTAGCTACAGTTTTAGTCAATCTTCCAAACCAATTTTTTCTGAGCAATGCAGATTTTATAAAATAAAAATAGTCAAATTAAATTAAAATATAATTAATACATATAGAAAATTTGGATTGACCGGCATTTATTCAATAAGTAAAAAGAAAAAGAAAAATAAAATTTTATTCAATAATGAATTTGA
>Ga0315913_1007240_pt1 | contig 13360 bp, 6 predicted proteins | sample MpolsnodulesMG_FD_207736 | JGI IMG/M metagenome (GOLD analysis project Ga0315913, IMG submission 207736) | Medicago polymorpha root nodule microbial communities from Los Angeles, California, United States - small nodules | ecosystem: Host-associated > Plants > Roots > Nodule | place: USA... | reverse complement strand
ACCTGTTTTTTCCTCTGGATTGTACTACACTTACATTAGTACAATTGAAGCAAATGTAATTGTAAACCAGAAGTTTACAAATCATGATAAATTTGTGGTGTGGCATGAAAGGTTGGGCCATCCCAGATCTATAATGATGCGAAAAATAATTGAAAATTCATGTGGTCATCAATTGAAGAGACGGGAGATTCTTCAATCTAATAAATTTTCATGCACTTCTTATTCACAAGGGAAGTTAATAACTCGACCATCACCAACAAAAATTGGAAATGAATCTCTAATTTTTTTAGAACGTATACATGGTGATATTTGTGGGCCAATACACCCACCATGCGGACCATTTAGATATTTTATGGTTTTAATTGACGCATCAACAATATGGTCACACGTTTGTTTATTGTCAACTCGCAACCAGGCGTTTGCGAGATTGCTAGCTCAATTAATTAGAATAAGGGCTCAATTCCCTGATTATCCTGTAAAGAAAATACGTCTTGATAATGCTGCTGAGTTTTCATCTCAAGCATTCAATGATTATTGCATGTCCATTGGAATTGACATTGAACATCATGTGGCACATGTTCATACACAAAATGGACTTGCAGAATCATTCATTAAACGTATAAAGTTAATTGGAAGACCACTTCTCATGAGATGCAAACTCCCAATTTCCACTTAGGGACATGCAATTCTGCATGCTGCAAAATTGATTCGCATCAGGCCAACTAGTTATCATGACTCTTCCCCTTTGAAATTAGTTTTTGGTCAAGAACCTAATATTTCTCATCTACGAATATTTGGATGTGCGGTGTATGTTCCAATTTCTCCACCACAACGCACTAAGATGAGTCCTCAAAGAAGCTTGGGAATATATGTTGGATATGAATCTCCATCTAATATAAAGTATCTCGAACCCACGATAGGAGATTTATTTACAACTTGATTTGCTGATTGTCAATTTGATGAATCAAATTTCCTAACATTAGGGGGAGAGAAAATGCAGCTGAAAAAGGAGATCAGTTGGAGTGAACTTTCATTGTCTCATCTTGATCCTCGAATTAAACAATGTGAACTAGAAGTTCAAAAGATAATTCATTTGCAAAGTTTAGCAAACCAATTGCCAAATGCATTCATTGATCCAAAAAGTGTGACTAAATCATACATACCAGTTGTTAATGCTCCAATAAAAATGGATGTTCCTGTTGGAATATCTCATATTGCAAACAAGTCTCAACCACGCATGAAGCGTGACAGACCAGTCGGTTCCAAAGAAAAAAATCCTCGTGCAAGAAAATGAGCTAAAAGAAAAGATGGCCCAAATGAGGATATAGTTTCTGACATAATCAATATTTCAGTTCTAGAAGAAACTGATCAGGTACCTGGCATACATGAAAATCAAGAGATCTCAATAAATTATACCACTAGGTTATTGGGCTTAGTTTATATATGCTACTCTATTTCCTTATAAATAGAGCTCATTGTAACATTCAGAAAGACATCAGTGAATAAGAATACTTCCTTATTCTATCTTCTTCTTCTCTCTATTTACTTATATTCACAACAGTTTCATTGTTAAAAAAGAAAAAAGAAAAAAAGAATAATCCCTAAAAAAAATAAAATAGAATAAGAAGATATTTGGGTTCATTTTCAATCCACATATTTCGTCCAAATTGCAACACGACATACAACAAATAAAAAAATAGTTTTCAATATATAAAATAACATCCCCTAAAAAAAATGAAATAAAATATTATTTCTGATATTTTTTTTTAAAAAAAACAAAAAAATTATTAAATTTATGTGAATAAATATGCCAACCTAAAAGGCTTAATAAATTTTTATGAGCTTAAGTCAGACCTATTTAAGTGTATATGATTTTTAGAAAGTATAAGTATGACCTTTTTATTAAAGGGTTAATATGTCTCTGCCTCCCTGTAATTTGGGCGAGTTTCAGTTTACCCCCTGTAAAAAAAAAAGTTTAGATTCCAACCCTATAATATGAAGATTCTCCACAAAACACCCTTGTAATATGAAGATTCTCCACAAAACACCCTTGACCTCATCCAGACGCTGACGTGGTACGCCACTGTGTAATTTATTTATTTTTTTAAAACCTGACACGTGTGTAACGGACACTGACGTGGCACACCACTGTGTAATTATTTTAATTTTAATTTTTAAAAACTGAAAATTAATTTTAAAAATAAGATTTTTTTTTAAAAAAAACGAAAAAATTTGGATTGAAAAATTCAGAAAAAAATTAATATTTTTTTACCAAAACATTAAAAAATTAGCTTATATTATTTTTTTTCGAATGTTTTTAAAATTTTAATCTAATTTGGATTTTTTAAATTTTTTTTCAAAAGTTTCAAAATACAGTAAGTTTAGAAATTTTTTTATTTTATATATAATTTTTTGAGAAATATATATATAAAGAAAACAACCCCTTTCAGTTTTTTTGGACTGACTATTTCTTTTCAAAAATGCCATCAATTTTCAATACAAATAACACATGTAACAAATAGATAAGAATAAATTTAAATATTAAAAAAAATTTCAGATTTTTTTTATCCTCAATTTTTAAATATTTAAAAATATTCTCAAATCTATAACACGTTGTAAAAAAAAATTTGAAATCAAATTTTCGAAAAAAATCTAAATTTTGTATCCAGATTTTTTAAAATAAAAATATTTTCCAGATTTTTTTTTTGTTGAGAAAATTTAAAAAACTTCTTTTTCGAAAAAAAAATCTGTTTTAATTTCAAAAAAAAATATATTTCCATATTTTCGAAAATAATTTAAATTTTTTTTCGAAATAAAAATTTTGAAATATGTATTTCAAAATTTTCGAAAATAATTTTAAAAATTTATGGAAAATTAAATTTTTTTTAAATATATATTTTTCGTAAATTATAAATTTTGGAATTTTCGAAAAATGTATATTTCAAAATATTAAAAAAATTTGAAAATTATTTTTTGTAATAAAAAAAAATCCTGATTTTATTTTTAACTTTTACAAATTTTTAAATTTTTTTTTAAAAAATGAAAAACAAAATTAATTATATAGTCAGCATGCCAGATAATCAGATATGCACAATCAGCATGCCACTCAGCTCGCCACGTCAGTAATTCTGCACAGTCACATGGTTCAGGGGCTAAGATCAAAGAATCTTATTTTACAGGGTTGGAATCTAAACTTTTTTTTTTACAGGGGGTAAACCGAAACTCGCCCAAATTACAGGGGTAAATACATATTAACCCTTTATTAAATTAGCCAGGTCAGGCTATAAGCTGTAAAATTGTATTTTATGAAATTTTTTCATCATTTTTTTTTTTGAGGAAATGAAATTTTTTCATCTTGATGACATCCAAAAAACCATCACTTCATATCAAGATTAGTTTTTAAGCACCGCTAGAGGACCTTATGGAAAAAATAGGCACTAAATTGCAATTTAATAGCATTGGTTACCACTTTACCCCTAAACATATGGACAAACATAGGTACCGACAAGCTTTTGAGCAATCTACTTCAAAGCTTTGTCAAGAAGAATTTCAAATATCTTTGCACTGGTTGAATTCTCCTATAGCAATTCCACCAACCAAGCAATGAGAAAATGTCCATTTGAGACAGTTTACAACATGTATTCCCTCAGCCCATTAGACTTTAAACCTTTATCTAACAATCAACATTACAGTACAGATGAAGAAGAAAATCAAGAAGTTGTGTGAGCAATTTCATGCAATAATCTAAATATTAAATTAAGATATAAAACTAAGTTTGACAAACATTGTAGGCTGCACACTTTCAGAGAAGGTGACTTGGTAAGGATACACATGCAAAAAGAACAATTTTTTAATCAACCAAATGCCAATGATTCCTTAACAGATGATGGTTTGTTCAAAGTAGTGCATAAGACGGACATTTTTACAAGGTAAAACTTTAAGCACCGATAAAGTCGCTACAACCTTCAGTGTTGTCGATCGTTTACCATACTTTGACAATGAAGCATAGCTTGACTTGAGGTTGAGTCCTAATCAAGTAAGGCAGAATGATATGGATCAAAGATCAAGTCCAAGAGTTCAGAACTGACCATTCTGTAAGGGAAACCGAGGAAGCGTAGATGGTTTTACTACTTAACTGCCAACTATACAATTGTAACCACCATTTTTGCTCCGTGTTAGACTTAGTTAAAAGAGTTAGGGGCGCTAATGCGGCACGTTAAATACACTGTTGTACACATGCGTGGGTGCATGCCATGTTAAGTGAATTAGACTAACTTGACACACCCTCACAATTTCATCGAGCAAATTGAGATTTTAATCATTGATATTCATTCATATGAGAAACATGAATATTCACAACAGACTCTTACTTACAACATAGCATTATATGCAATTTCCGTATGACTTACGCGGACAAAGCAACAAAAAAGGTACTCTATAATTATTAATAACCATCCCTCTTGTCTTGTTCCTCAGCTTCCTTGTTGGCTGCTTGTACAGACTTGAACCACAAGAAAGCCTGAATTGAATAACATTAACTCATTAGTTCACAAAAGATTCAACTAAAATGCCATTCAATTTGTATAAATCAATAACTATCTCATATCAACATTGTTGAGAAGCATGGTTGAGTCCGACTAAGAAATAAATTGAGAGAATTTAAAAATAGTAGAATGAAGAATATGATTCAATCAGGGTAGGATACACCTTTATACTGTGATCCCAAGTTAACTAACATAACAAATTTCCACCTAATCATAACTAACTTCTAACTACCATTAGGCTTAAACAAATTGTAACAAATCTCCTACCATATCTAACAATTACTGCAGTTTGCATGAACTATGGTCATTTTTAATTTTCTAATTTGAGCCTGTCTATTCACATAAACACTTAAGACATTATTTAATCTCACCATCCAAACCAGGCCTATAATTATTATTACATTTAACCTTAACAAACATATGGATAACGAATAATCATAAAATGGGGATGAAAGTAATTACCGAAGTGGGAACACCGGTGAAGGCGAAAAAACCAAGCAAAGGAGCATAGAAAAGACTATCAGAGCTCAAAACTCCAAACACTGGCTTTTGATTCACATACTCAAATATCGAACCAATCTGTAAAATCAAATTCAAAACATCATATAACACAATAACAAAAGTAGAAGAAAATGAAAGAGAAAAGAGGTTAGTTATTTACAGCGGCAATTGCAGTGATAGCAGAGGCAAGTAAATAAACATAAAACGGAATAACAAATCCTTGTTGTTCAGAAGAAGTGGGTTTGTTTTGGGCTTCATTTTGAGCCCATGGAGGAGGTTCTTCTGAGTCAGGCTTAGCCCATGAAGGGATTTTTTCATCGGATTTACTTGACTCTGCTGAGCCTTTGGTCACTGCCACTGTTAAAAACTTGTGTGGTGATTTTTTGTCACTGAGGAAAGTTTTCTGATATAGGGGAATGCCTAAAAAGGTTGTGGATTGTGATGCATGGCGGTTTTGTAAGGTGCATACCGAGGATGAGAAGGTAGCACTTGCTGCTACTGCCATGGTGTTTGTAAATTGTAACGCAAGTTTAGCCAGTCAAATCTTATCTCCTACATTGGGACATGGGCCTGTGTGGTGTTAGTGGAATGGGCTGGAGTTGCTGTTTAAGCCCGGGCCTTCGGAAAGATTCTAAAAAGTAAGGTCATTGCTACTTAAACCACTTTCATTTTGAACAATAAATCAGAACACTATTTTATAATGAAGTGATCTTTTCAAATATATTTAATACCAAGTCAAGTTGGAACATTACATTTTAGAATGACTTATCCCTTAATAATACCGATATTGTTGGATTGGAGATTTTCACTTGATTTGGAATCCGAGATTCATAGTTGTACGTGAGTTTCAAGTGGTACTTGTCACTTCATCTACTGACAAAAAGAAAATGAACGACTTAATCTTTTATGATAATTTTCTTTAAAAATCACTCTGAGAAAAAGTGGCGGCCAAAATCGCACACATGTAATATTAAGTGTAATTAAAGTGGGGGCCGAAATCGCATACTCACAATACTTTATAAGCCAAAAATGATATTAAACCTATAGTTTTCTGTATTATATGTTTTTTAAATTTGACATTGTTTTTTGAACCACAAAGCCAGGCCAATTATTATCCAAAGCATTTTCTTAAAAAAAAAAAAAACTATTATCCAAACCAAACGTAAAGAGCAGAATCTGGAGCATGGAGTTTGTGTGAATATGCTATTTATGCACAATTCATGTTTCTTACTTATATACCTCTCTCACCCCTTCCCCTCTCATTAACAAACATTTTAAAACAACTTCCATTCCCTATTTGCCTCTCACATGAAACTCAAAACAACATTCACAAATGGAAGCAAATATTTTTAGGCAGCAGAACAGAATTTCAACACTAACTTTAACTCACTACAACCTCATCAAACATAGACCTCAGCATCCACCTTATATAGTTGCTGTGCTCAGAAAGCCTTCAAATCATGACATTACAGAAGAAACAGCAAAAAGTACTACTACTAATGTCTACAAAGACAACTGGTTTGATCTCATAGCAATAAACCATTTATCAAAAACAGTTCAAGCTGCCACAGGTTCATATATACCCTTTTGTTCCTTTTGTTGTAATTCATGTTGTTATCTCAAGGGGAAGTTATAGAGTTTGTAGTTTTTATTCTTTGCAGGACTCAGAAACAATAAGAGTGGCTATGAGAGCCTTGTTGAGGCAGCTACTATGGCAAAACAGAAATTTAGTGCTATTCAACAACAAGAGGTTACCATTCAAGCTCTTGATAGACTCTTTCCACAGTTTGTATTTGCATTGGTAAGTTCATTACTCACTTTTATTTCATCTTCTTCTTGCATGTGCTTGTGTTCCCTCATGTTGTTCTTCCATTTTTAAGCATTGTAATTTCCACAATGAAATTGTTTTTATGTATGACCATTTACAGATAAAGAAACAGCCACTACCACCTAAATTCACAAGGGAATTTTTTGCACTTATCACCACTATGTTCTTTACTTGGTTACTTGGGCCCTCCGAGGTATACAATTGAGATGTTATATGTAGATGTACATTTTTGTATTGTTTATGATTTGATAAATCACTTCGAATGATATTTTGCATTGATAAATTACTATGCCTTCCACTACTAATTATGAGACTGAAATTTACTATAAGCTTAATGGTGATGGCTGGTGAGTGAAGTTGTGACCAAATTAAGTCCACTAAGTGTTGTTGAAAAAACAAATCATTATTGAAAATGATTAGAAAATACTGAAAAATTGGTTAGTGTAAATGGCTGAGCAGAAATATAGTCGACAGAGGCATTAACAAACATTAGGTTTATCAAAATACAAGTGTGATTAAAAAGACACTTGCATGGAAACAGAGTGGTTGCAACATGAAATATATCAAATCAATTTACCTTGTTACTAGAAAACGAGTGGAATATGAAATTATCACCTTAGTTTATCTATAACATATCATGCCCCACTAACTGGTGTGACAATTAGCGTACAATGTCTTCTCAACCAGATTATGCCACATTTCAGTTTCATTAGCAAGCATTAGAATTGTTGATCAAGATCAATTAAAATATTTTTGACAAGATCAATAATTTTATTTAACAAGTATAAATAAAGTTGCACTTTAAGTATTTGACCATGTATGCTATTTGCTTTTACTTTCCGTCCTATGGTTTAAAAAAGATTAATCTCTTTAATTTCATCATGAGTAGGTAAGAGAATCGGAGATCAATGGGAGAATAGAAAGAAATGCAGTCTACATAAAAAAATGCAGGTTATTTTATTTATCTATTCATTCTTAATTGATTTACACTATGTGGTACATCCCACCTAAGACACATTCTGTCACATAATCTACAAAATTAGATCCTCTAAATCGTTGTATGGTTCGGCGCCAGTAGTATACATTAGCTTTCGAGAGAGAAGTAATTCAAACATGCTGGACTAGACCATACAACGACTTTAGAGGATCCGGGTTCAACAATCTATGACCATGCTTCTCCCTACCCGTTTTCCTTTCTTGTTATGATTTTTATCATGGTCACTATAGCAAGAGTTTGTTGTCAATACTCAAAACCAAAATCATGATTATTATATTCATGATTTCAAAAAAATTAATACATGCAGGTTTTTGGAGGAGACAAATTGTGTAGGGATGTGTGTTAATATGTGCAAACTTCCAACTCAATCGTTTATAAAGAACACTCTGGGTATGCCAGTCAACATGGTACCAAGTAAGTATCCTAACAATTCCAAAATTAAACCTAAATAGGAAATATCATGATGCTGAAAATGAACCAAGTTTATCTATTTTTAGTAAGTCCACTAAAAAATAAACAAAAGAAAGAATGTTAGTTAACACACTTGAAAGAGTATCATGGCCTCTACAAGCCTCCACTACATTGTGGAGGTCAGCATCATTATTGATTCATTTCAATGGAGGACCCCGTGAATATACCCACTGAGGGGGCAAATTTGCAAGTAGACCATAGAATGACATCTCTCATATATATGATTTTAATTTCACAAATAAGTGACAACTTTCATGAACCTAAATAATATCTATTAACTTAAAAATCATATATGGTTTTAGTTTGAGTAAACAATCATTTTAATCTTTCAATTTCAATGTATGATGCGTGATCACTATAGTCTTCGCGTTGACCAAAGTTACAAAAAATTCTTGAATATATCTTTAGTTAGTCAATTTGGTCTTCATACGTGTTTTTTGTTAGTTATTTGGGTTCTTAAACGTGTATTTCATTTGTTAGTTTGATCCATCGAATTACTTCTCAATAATATTTTTGTAATTTTCATACATTCAAAAACTACAATGACATTACATTACACTCACTTTTAAGGATTAAAAAGACTATTTACTCTTTTCAATTTCACTAATGACATCTCATGAACCTATCATAGAATTAGTGGTGTTTACCAAATGCATTCAAATTGTATCATGATGACTGTTTTGACATTATGAGTTTCTAAATTATACATGACTCCTAATGATGAAAAATAAAAAAGGGAAGTTCCTAAAATGATTAAATAAATCTCAACAATTTACTGCCAAAAAAATAAAACTCAACAATTGAAGTATACATTTAGATTGATTTTTTATTTATCTTTCTATTTGCAGATTTTGATGACATGAGTTGTGAGATGATATTTGGGCAGGATCCTCCAGCATCAATTGATGATCCATCACTGAAGCAACCATGCTATAAACAATGTGATTACTTAATTGCAAGATTACTTACATTTGTTTACATGCCAATTTATATTTTCAATTGATAACAAACTGTAAAATTTGAGACATGCTTTTGGAAAACCAACACCAGTTTTGTTTTTGGTCTGCTAAGAGGCACCATGGTTTAGGAAATGGCCTAACTGAATTAAGTAAAATAATATAATTATTTTTTTGTCGAAAAAAATTATATAACTTAATGTAACTAATATTGTATGTTCATATATCATGCAGGCAAGGCATATAAAAGTCATGGAACAGATTGCCTCTAGAGGGTATGGATGGAAGAAGTCATTTTAGAATAGAACATCACTCTACTAAGTTACTAACCACTAATAATTACATGTTTATATTTTTGCTTCTTTGGGGATATTAGCTTGCTTATCTACAATTTTCTGTAGAAAATTAGGACTATTGTGGTGTACTTACAAAACTTTGATTTGAATCAAAGTGAATTATTAATGTTAATTTAAACTGGAGCATAGTGATCCTTAGCATAAAAAAAAAACGTTAGCATGCAATAAGGATTGGAAATTGGTGATGACATCATTTGTGCCCTTTATTTATGATTGCAAAATCAAGTAGTTTCTATTTTTGGGGAGAAGTGGTTTGACTAAAGGATTCGTTGTAGGCTTTAAGGGCAGCAAGGATGGAACAAGAATGTTGTCTCCCACACACATTTCGTATGCTGCCAAAACTCATACTCATCAGCCATAGTTTCTCTCATTAAGAAAACAACTAGGTGCTTCAACGCACTTAAAATATGTAAAAGTATAAGTGACTAATAATCCAAAGGTTTATTTATATGATAGGCAAGTGGCTCTTTCAAATGTTTCTATTGCTTCCCTATTATATACTAATATTATTTTTAGATTAGAATGATTCAATAGAGAACTCTTGAAGCTAAGAAAATTACATCCACATAATGTTTTGGACACTTGCACGAGAAATCTTGTGGTCTGTTTGATTTGATAACAAAGATTGACACTTGTTTTCATTCTGTATAATGTGTTTTTTAGTATTTGTACAATTAAAACAAAAACACATATTTTCTTTGTTTACTCTATAATATTTTAAAACAGGGAAACAAATTCAAAACAGGTTAAATAAAAACACTTTTACAAGTGAAAGTGAATAAAAATAGAAACTAAAAATATCCACTTCTATACTCATGTTAAAATTATGGGTATTTTGAAAATGTCATGTGTTTGGGGAGTGTATAATGGGGAGACAAAGTCAATTTTTCCTCATGAAAATTTTGCAAGCTGGCCAGTATTGTCAATTGTAGCCCAATGCCCCACTAACCAGTAAACAACATTTCTTTTTAGGCCGTCTATTATCTTTAAGATCCCCTAAATAAACATCCGGTAAAATTGAAGGCCTTAGAGATATTAGGGGGCCTAAGAGAAAACCTGTTCTTTAAAGGCTTCAGTTGCTAGTGTAGTGGATCAGATAAAGCCCAACTCATTTTTAAGTCTTTCAACGTGAAAGGTGATGACAATTGCTCTTTAGACACCTAGGAAAATCCGAACGACAATTAACTACGGTTCAACACACTTTTAAATTGAGTGAGTAGATTTAAAAAGTATCTCAACTGATTAACGATGGTTAATTGCCATTTGGGGGGCATGAGAGCAATCATTAGGTGCCTAAAAAGCAATCATCAAAGGTGAGTACAGCTGCCAAAAGAATGCATAATTTTACATTGCACACACACTATATATATATATATTATTTTTTACAAATATACATTGCTTTTTTTTTTTTTGGCAAGTAGCCTAGTGACTGGAGTTTACACATTTTAATGTGGAGAAGTAGGGTGTCTGGGGTTCGAATCCCAACCCCTGCATATATTATGCATTGTCCCTACCAACTGTGTTTGTTCAGCTTACGAGGACAATACATTGCATGTTCTATTATGTGGTTTTAAGAATAATCATCTCCTCAGGAAAAAGAATAATCACATAATTCTACATTGAGTACATTTTTTTTACATGGCTTAGCATATTTACACTTATGAGGTGTTTGTTTTTAAAAGTATAGGAATCACATTTCTGAAAATATATGGGAACAAAATGAGTATACCCAGATTTTTTCACGGTTGAGAAAAAACTATTTGAGGGCACAAGGTTCTCAAAAATGACATAATTTCTTCTCATAGTTTTATTCTTAAATGAGAGGGTGGAGAACAAGATTCACATGAGAATTTATATGTGTTTTTTTTTTAAATTCTTATAACTATCAATTTACCAAGAAATATTAAAAATGTGTGCCAAGAGACTTTCTAAAATATACAGAGGAATAAGATTCACATCCCTATATTCCTGGAACAAAAATATATCCATAGGTTGTTTTTTATGACTTGAAACAAGCACTTCCCTTAACTAATTGCAATCACAATTCACAACTGGAAAAGTTAACGAAAGCTCCTATATTTTTCATGTGATCCTAATTTCTTCAACTACTAACCCATTTTTTGTGCAACTTTTTTTTGATATATTTACCTCGTGTGGAGGTATCTACAATATAAACAATCCAAACTTCTTCTATTCTCAAGTACACATGGCAATCTTATGGCCTAATATACAATTAATGCTTTTTTAATTAATGCATTTTCTATATTGTTATACACATGAAGCAAATCAAAACCGTTGGATCATTGGATGCACAATCTTATGGCCTAAAATGCACTGCCTTATCAAACCAAATTTTACTATATAACGTACACGTTAATGTTAAATTGATCAATATTTTGTAGCTGCCTCCCAAACTTTTATACCTTCTTTTAGTAATCTCTTTCATTAACCCAGTTAACTAAGGTCTGAGCGTATTTGTTTGCATTGTTTGTATGAGTTTCTTTTCATGTTGTGTATCATGATAATCACCCATTTTCATTGGAATTTTTTTTTTGGATCTATGGATTCCACTTTTGTATTATTTGTTTATTTTTAATAATGAAAAGGTAGTGAATACCATTTGTTTTTGATAGTTTTTTTATTGTTGTTTTCATTATTGTTTAGGTAATAGATTGTTTTCATTATTGTTTAGGTACAAGATCCATGTGATTGATTCAATTCATTCTGCTATAACATGTATCTTTAGTTTGTGCTTGATTCAACTGATTCTGTCAAAATTTAATATTGAATCAATATTTGACTAATTCCTTTTGCGAGAAAAAATCAAAATATCTTTCTTTTAGAGGAAAAATTTATTTTTTTTAAGAATGTTTTACCATCCGTCAATCAATTTTTTTCATGCCAAATCATTCCACTTACTTTAAATATCAAGAATGCTAAATCATTCCCTTTTCAAAAAAGAAACGTTAACCGTTAAAGTTCTGTAAAAAAAAAAACATACGGTAAATGTTATGACATGATTTTTAATATTCATTCATATACTCTTTTATTTTAGGCTTAATTGCGATTTCGATCCCCCATTTTAATTAATATTTGGATTATGATCCCCTTATTTTTAAATCCTTAATTTTGGTTCTTTGATTTTTTCACTTTCTGAAATTAAATCCAACATTTCAATTGTCACTATGTGACACAATTTCAGATGGCATGGCACTGAACTTAGCACCCACATGTAATATGTAGATGATGAGCGATAGATAAAATGAGAGCGGTTAAATGGTGTTGAACGATTTGATGGATGTTTAAATATCACTGATTTGAATAATTCTCTTTTATTTTCTTAATGTCTTTTCTTCTATTTATATCCTCCAACATATTTTTGAATAAACTCTCTGTTAGGTTATGTGTTTAGTGAGATATTTTTTTTCTTTATTTTTTATTTTTGATGTTTGATCAATAATCAAATTCTATGTTGCCAGTTAACCTATAAATCTCTTATATTTTTTTTGTACCCTATCTTTGCTTTTCACATGCACATGCATTATGTTTTATTGATGTGGTAGAGATAAATAAAAGAGGTCATTTCTTAATGTAAATTATAGTTATATTTTATTGGATATAGTTTGTTAGTTTATTTTCCTATATTATAGGATAGTTAGTTTGGGTTCTCCTTGGGTTCCCTTTGTATATATTCACATTGGGGTATC
>Ga0315913_1007238_pt1 | contig 13360 bp, 16 predicted proteins | sample MpolsnodulesMG_FD_207736 | JGI IMG/M metagenome (GOLD analysis project Ga0315913, IMG submission 207736) | Medicago polymorpha root nodule microbial communities from Los Angeles, California, United States - small nodules | ecosystem: Host-associated > Plants > Roots > Nodule | place: USA... | reverse complement strand
TGTTATTTTCATGATACTTATTTTGTATATTTTAAAATTGTAGATGGCCAATAACACTTCAACCAACATTTTGCGATCACTGATTGAGAAAGAAAAATTGAGTGACACAAATTTTTTAGACTGGTTCCGTAACATGAGGATTGTCCTCACCCACGAAAAAAAAGCTGTATGTGCTTGATGAACCCATTCCTGAGGCACCACCTGCTGGAGCATCTGCGGCTATCAGAAATGCCCATACCAGGTGTCATACCCCAATTTTTGACCTAAGATGTCACTGACACGTGTCGTCGGACCCCGATTTTCAGTAAAAAATTCGGCAGAGAGGTATTTTAAAATACCTCATTTTTGGTTCCGAGTCGGGCCCTCTTCTCTCAATTTTTATTTTTAGTTTCCATCTTTATTTTAATTAATTAACTTCAAATTTATTTATTTATTCTTTTTAAATATTTATCTTTTATTATTTGAAGTCTTTTTATTTATTTTTATCAAACCCTTGGTGGCCAAGTCTCACATCCTTGGTGACCAAGACTCTCTTGTATATAATTAAACCTGCAGAACAAGAACAAAGATAGAAAAAAAAGGGCACAACAATTTCACAGCCGCAACATGCACAATGCATAAACCTGCCAAACAACCAGAAACACACAAATCCAAAGCCAACACGTATAACATCTCAACATCACAAACCCACAATTAATTTTTTCAAATCAAGACCGTGATCTCACGGCATCAAAGCATATCAAAACAAAACCAACAATCCCAACCAACCGTTTCAATCTCCAAACATCAGTCACACCACAACCGAGATCGGATCCTAAAGAACAAAGAGGTGTATTTCCGAATCTTAATCTCTAGATCTAGGGTCGTAGGCTAATTTCTCGGGAATTTTGAGTTCGGAAACGGAATCAGGAGGGTAGAAAACATAGGAAAAGAAAAATTTAGAAAAAAAAGGAGGTTTTAGCTCCGACGCGGTGGCGCCGCCGCGATAACTCGCCGGCCACCGCGTCGGACTTCCTTCCAACGCCCTCTGTCTCGCCGGAAAACTCAAAGGAGAGGGAGGAGAGAGAAGAGAGCGTTTGGCTCTCAAGAGAGGAGGAGAGAGAAAGAAAAGAAAAAATGAAAGAAAATTGGGTCAACAACCCTTATATACCCCCTTCCGACCCGACCCGTTTCAAGCCCAAATCCAATCCAAAACCAGGCCCACGCGCGCCCCATTCTTCTTTTTTTATTTTCTGCACCCCCCACACTTACTGCCTGCACCCCCAACATCTCATTTCTTGCCATTTTCATGCATTTTTAATTTCCTTTGCATCTTACTTTCTTTTATGTCGTTATTTATCATCATTCACATGTTTATTTCTACGTTTTACTCGCATCTATTCATGATATAATTAATTAGGCCTTAATGTAATTTATTTTATTGCAGACCTTAGAATGTATAATAGGTTTTGTGTAATAGCTTTAGGCGCATTTGTGCGTGCGTGTGTGTATGCCTTTTATTTTGCTAAAGGTCCTCGTGGTGGTCCAACACCACCATAAGGTACCAACGCTTGATTTTTCTTGCTCCGTTTAGTTCAATTTTAGTCAAATATTCAAAACAACAAAAACATTCACATAATACAAAATCACAAAAAACATTTCCTTAACAAACCTTGATCCGAGATCAGGTGATCCGTTACTTTTTAGTTTATTTTCTTAAATCAAACATTAATCAATTTAATTCCATTTCAAGCAAATTTCTTTCAATATCAAAAACACAAACCAATTCTCATTTGTCACTTGGCTTTTTCATTTTAAAACCATTTTCAAAACTAAAAAACACAAAAACAAATCAAACGTCAATTTCAACCCCGAACTACGAGGTTTTGATCCCTCACGGGTACGTAGGCAAGGGACACTCGTCCTTCCAAATCAATAAAATACATAGATAAATAGGTCTTTCTTCTTTTATCATTTCAAACTCTTTTTTCATCTTTACCACTTTAATTCCATTTTTTCAAAACAAGCAAGTTTATAGCACAATTAATTAAATAAAACCAAGAGGTTCCCGTAGAGTACTACGGACGTAAAGGGTGCTAACACCTTCCCTTTATGTAACTAACCCCCGAACCCTAAATCTTTTTCAAAGGGGTGTTTTGAACTTTTTCCCCCTTTTCTTTTAAAAATAAAATGTTCAGTCGTGAAACAAATTAGCGAGTCAAACGCTAGTCAAATAGCCTTGACCTCCAAAAAATGACGCGACAGACTCTATCGTTTTTTCTATGATTCATTACATAGCCCAATTTGTGTTGCTTGGCTACTGCACCCCGTTATCTTCAACTCCATCATATTAATATTAGGGTTAATTAAGTAAATGGTCCTTACAGATATTCAGAATTTTGTTTTTAGTCCCTACAAAATAAAATCACCCTTTTTAGTCCCTATAAAAATTTTCATCAACATTTTTAGTCCCTATAAAAATTTTCCATGACCATTTTTAGTCCCTGTCAAAAATTTCCATCGACATTTTTTGTCCCTAAAATACTTAAGGATAATGTCATAGGGACTAAAAAGTGTGATTTTATTTTGTAGGGACTAAAAACAAAACTAAGAATATCTATAGAGACTAAAAACTCAATTAACCCTTAATATTATAATAGGTTATTCCATTTAAGTCATATATGTTGTCATCTGTAGGGAGCTAAGTTGATGTTAGATTCATCATTAAAGTGTCATTATTTGTCATATTTTTCTTTGATTAAACTAATATAGTATTTTATTTTTTTGGGTGATATATTTTTATAGGACCGCAAGACAATTTTTAGTGATATATTTGTTTAGTATAATAGTTTTTTTAAGATAAACTTAAAATGTGTTTGTGTTAGTTTTTGCAGTGGACGTATCATGCGTTTGGTGGAGTTTAATGGGGAAGTTCTGAGAAAGTATTCGATTTATCTTTTGTCTTCGGTAAATTATTATATGTGATTGGAAGGAAATTTAGACAAAGGTGGACAAAAGTTGTCCTATTAAATGTCACTGTTTTGTCTTTTATATCGATTTAAATTGATTCAATCTGCATTTATTATAGTTTTTTTTTTCTTCTTAAAATAATATGAATAAAAGTTACTTCCTCCGGTCACATTTATATGCAAAAATTAATTTTTTTAGTACATTGAATAATTAATGTATTCATTCACATTTATAGATGAGATGTGTTAATTATTCAATGTACCAAAAAAATTGTTTTTTGCTTATAAATTTAACCGGAGGGAGTATATTGTATCAAATGATTTTTATACTAAATACTAAATTTGGCGTTGTGGTGATAATTTTTGCATTCATTTGTTTTTCCAATTAAGTTGTGACATATCCCACCAAATGTGTCATTGGCCATTATAATAAGTGTTTTTATTCTAAACTTTTCTATCTTAGGTGTACTATATCAGTGAAAACCATTAGTGAATCATTGCATATCCTTCAAAATATATGTGGGCAGAACATGAATTAAATGTGGACGTGGGGGTTTGTAATTTTTCCCAAAACAACACAGCTTACTGCAGTGCAAAATTAGTAACAATTATGTTTCAAATTCGGCTCCCTACTATTTCTCGTGTTTCCTTTCCTACACTTAAGATAATATTCCATCAGTAGGTTGGTTACTTTATAAGTAGAGTACCAACTTCATCTTTTCAAAGTTCTCTTACAAGGGTACTTGGTTATACTTTTAGACTTTAGTCATGCAACTTCCCTTGGATAGTTTGACGAGTGTAAAACCACCAAAGATCGATTAGAGGGTTAAGGCTAGAGTTATTAGGTTGTGCAATATTGAGAGTAGCATAGTGCTTGTCAAGGTTAACTCAACCGAGATGATGTTGCTTGATCAAGATGTGAGTATTTATAAACCTTGCCTATTCTATAAACAAAGTCCGGAGTCCTAAAAGATTTTCTGAAATATAATACTTTGATTTTTATAAACCTTGCCTGTTCAATAAACTAAGTATATAATACTTCTGTAAACAAAGTCTAGAGTTCTAAATGATTTTCCTAAATGTTTTTCATTCATTAGTATCTGAAATATAATACTTTGATTTAGCTTGATCAAAATGATTTTCATCCATGATATAATGAGATCATCTTTACTCATGAACTGATTAATACCTTATAGGCTTTTTATCTTCTTTTTGCTGGTATTTGCTTCCCCGTGGTTACAATGGATTGTGGTGCTTATATGATTTTTTTGTATGCCTTTGTAGGGTGTTAAGATCCATGCAACTGTGCCTACTGAATGTCTAGAGTTTTTCAAGCGGCCAATGCTTAAGGAAAATTATGTATATGTTATTAAATGTTTTAGAGTGCTTGAAAACTTTGGGTTTTCTAGGCCTACTCATCATAGTTACAGGATCGAGTTTCTTCAAAGTACAAGGGAGTATATGGTCGATAACTACTACATCCAACGCTATGGATTGACCCGCTTTACCTCTAAGCACATCAGGAGGCGTATTTTTAGATACCGTTACTTAGTTGGTAAGTTTTATGGTTTTGTTCCTTTCCTTTTTATATTTATTACTTTGATTGTTGATTGGTTGTGTTAGGGTTGGTTTTAGAATCTTAATCTAGCTTTTGACAGATGTTATGGGGCTATAGACTTTTGTGCATTATGGATATGAAGTTGATGCAAGTGACAATTTGTCTACCATTGTTAGGCTTGAGTTAACAGACGAGACGAGTGTTTTCTTGACTCATTGATTTTAAACATTGCATTTGACACTTGAGGGGATCACTTTTTGCATTAAATTATTGTGCAGGGGAAGGATTGATTGTACACTCTTTGGTCCTTATGTCGCAGTGTTCAAAAGGTTGTTAAAGGACTGCAGTAACTCTTGACCTATGGTTGTAATCCAGTTTGCTAAAATTAGGATTAATGGAGGTTGGTATATTAGTTGGGATTTGTATGTTTTTATATATAACACAGATTTAGTCTTGAGATTTTGATTAAATTAAATGTTTTGTTAGGTTCTATTATTGTCAAGAACACCGAGTATATTACAAGGTTGTTATCCAATCCGGCCGTTGCTGATGTTGCCCAGTTCAAATCTAGGTTAGCTCAAATAATGAGTATGATGTTGAATATATTTATGTCATACTATCTTTCTGTTGTTATCCATAAGTTGAATATTTTCACTAAAAACATTGTGTGTGTGTGTGTGTGTGTGTGTGTGTGTGTGTGTGTGTGTGTAGGTTAGTGCTCTCAGGGGAAAAATTTCCCCTTAATTGTGTTCACGATGTGCCTCCCGTGATCAGGCTTGATCTTTCTCAGTTTAACCGCGTTGTTCCTAGGAAAACAGTTGCTTAGCTTATTCATGCTCCTGAGGATGGCATATTTGTTGTTTGTGCTATGATTACTGGCTTTTACCATATTGACAAATGTTGGTTTCCATTGTGTGATTGTGGTAGGATAATGGGTCAATCTGATGGATTTTATCTCTGTGTTAAATGTAGTCGCACAACATTTAACGTGTCTGCGAAGTAAGACTCCTCCTCTCTAATGTAATATTGTAAATTTCATGTGTATTGGATACACAGTTGTAACCTTGGATTTGGTTTATTTTTCTACCAAGTTATCTTTCTAATAAAGTTGTGCTAACAAATTTGGTCCAGGTTGCGGGTTGTCGTCGGTGATTCAGAAGCCACTAGAAAGTTTCGGATTGCTGATTACTTGTTTGATGGAATTTCGTCATTGTACTACAAAACTACGGTTGGTTCTTCGTTGGGGAATTTCGTATTTCGTTGCGTGTATATTTCCCACCATTCATCGATGTTTATTGAAACATGCTTTGAGTGAGTCTGGAATGAAAGCTATCAAGAACACAAAATGTCTCTTTATCGTTCAAAAGACATTGCTTTCGCAGAACATGGCTGGAAATTTATTTGAGGTTCTCCGCTTGACTGATGATGAAGAAACGATTAGGCGTCACCAGGCCTGCGGTCACATTTACACTCCAATTAAGGTTTGTCGCATTTCTGCAATATATGTTTAGAGTAGGTGTGCAGGTGTATGTGGGCATTCATAGTGGTGTTTCTGCCCTATGGACTATGTGTAAAGCAAGAGAAAATGTGCATATAGTAATAGCTAGGTTTGTTCTCATGGTGTATTTTTGTATGGAATGTGTAGCTATGTACCAGCATTGTTTTTTTTCCCAGTTAATCTTTAGGCCAGCTTTTAGTGCTATTACACATGCTTGTGCTGCACAACGACCCCTGTCAACTTATTTGGTCCTTCGTATTCATGGAGAACTTCCTAAGGGTTTGGACCGCCCATCGTCTTCATGTTCCTCTTCCTCGAGTGTTCCAAGTTCCACCGAAGAATCGTTGGGTGTGTGGGATGCGACTTTGTCACTTAGGCTTGGAACCTTTGATCAAGAGGTCGTCTCAAAGCCTGTGTATGCAAAATAACTCGATGGTCCAAGTTTTCTGAATGTGTTATGAGTGATTTACTTTGATGTTTTTGCTAGACTGAGTTGTGCAGTCCTTTGAAGTATGTATTCATGTTCTTCTCATTAGTTGGTTACCTTCCATGAGATGTGTTTTGTGCCCGCGTGTTGTTGGATTATGCATCATGTTGCAGTCTTTTAATGTTGATCTTAGTTGTTTCCATCTACTTTGTGCCTAAAACATTGGTTGGCTGTTATATGTAATTTATTAAGCGTTTGACTGTTATGTTTATTTTGTATCAGACTGCTTATTATTCAAGTTTAGGGATTTGGTTCAAAAGGGTCTCAATGAAGGCAGATTGATGTTTGGAAACAATCCAAAGCCTCAAATGCAAGTAGACTTTGATCCTTTGAAGGATGCGAGCATGATGTACACTGACATTGCAGGTTGCAATATGGTTGAAGCAATCATTGATGTTGTCAAAGACCTATCTGTCGAAACGCAAGTGGGAACAGAAGCTGATGTTGCAGAATGTCGAATGGTGGGCATCATTAAAGATGCAGAACACGTCAAAGAGACCTCTCCAGAGCCTCAATTCGACGAAAAGTTAAAGACAACTTACCCTACAGCTGAAGAAGAATTGATTGATTTCCTCAATCGAGGCAAGCTGAAGAATTCGAAGGTAGTGCTCTGCCCCAGATGTAGTACTGTATTTGACAAAGAGGCAACTAAAGGCCTCAAAAGTTCTATCCCAAAACCTAAGAAAATGAACACATGGTCTGGTGATCATAGACCCAAGTTTTCCTTTACGAAGAGTTATATCCCTTTTATCAATAACTCTTTGACCATTAATTATGTCAACAAAGGTGGTCAAGGAAAAGTCTTTGTTCCTTATGCACCCAACCAGAACTGGGTGTAGTCTACCCATAAGAATGTGCAACATGGGAAGAACAATATGGTGAAAAGAAGCACTAATAATGTTGATAACAACAAGAATGGTACTGCTTTTGAGTCGAAGAAGTATGCTTACAACAACAACTACTAGGGAAAGAATCCCATGATAAGGACTCAATGGAGAAGGTACCAGAAATCTAAAAAAGGCATTGTTGCAAGCCTTGAAGACAAGATTGTTGACCCAGAGGGTCATCAAAGATTGGTCGAATCAAGAAGAAGACCAACAAAAGAAAGATTTTCTCTTCCCCTAGTCAAAGAGGGTCCTAATGAAGATGATGAATTGGGTTCAGAGTTTATGGATCCAGAACCAGACTTCTATGTCATATGCAACGTGGTCTCTATTTTACCCGTTGAATACGTTATGGTGTCTGAAGTCGACGATTTAGAGGAAGAGTTTGATCCCAAAGACATGGATGAATAGAAACCCATGTGATATTTTGTAACAAATGATGGCTCTGAAAATAATCGGAAAGCCATATTCGATCCGCCTAATGATTCGATGAAGAATCACCTTAAACCTTTGTTCATCCAAACCAAAGTGGATGAGATTGGTATGAATAAAGTGTTAGTCGACAGTGGTGCTGCTGTTAATTTGATGCCTGAATCCTTACTCAAGAGGATTGGCAAGACTGACAAGGATTTGAAGCCTCATAATGTAGTTCTGTCGAATTATGAAGGGAAGCCTGATCATTCCTTTGGTGATCTCCAAGTGAGTCTAACAGTGGGAACTATTGTTAGAACAACTTTGTTCTTGGTGGTTCCATCGAAAGCTAACTTCAATCTGTTGTTAGGAAGAGAGTGGATTCATGGGATAGGTGATGTTCCTTCATCCATGCATCAAAGAATTCCAATTTGGAGAGATGATGGCACAATCGAAGACGTTGAGGCTGACCAAAGCTATTTTCTTGCTGAAGTGAATCAGATCACAAGGAAAACTTTTGACAAGAATCTAGCAAAGATTGTTCCATTTTCATCTGCAAAATCTGATGATATTAGTCAGGCAGATGCAAGTTTTGTAAGACTCCATCCAACTCATGGTGTCATGTGGGAAAGGGAGACTCTCGACACTGAACCTGTCATGGAAAATCTGAATTCCCTAGACTTAGGGAATAATGAAGTTGATCATCACATCTAAGCAAGATGTTTAGAACACAATCACAGTTGTTTTAGCCGGAGTAAAATCAAACAGGCCTTAGTGGCCAGTACTTAGTAAAAGATGGTTAAGAAACCATTAACAAGGATACTATCAAAACACTTAGGTTGAGACTTAGGCAAATGTTTGGTCGATTTGACCACAAATTCGATTGTATCTACGGTGGAGAATTCGTATCATTCCTACTTGAAATCAAATGGTGAAATTTGACATTTATTGCCTTGAGATTCAAAGTTCTGGCTAAGAAACCAGAAGAAGTGGTTGAAACTAAAGATATTTGTAACTCTTGTTGAGAGCCCTATTGATATTTTGATCAATAGCAAAAGGTGAGAGCAAAGAATTATGTTTATTAAAGTTTCCATTACAAACTGTGATTTATTTGCAAATGTTTAGTTTGGTTGCAAATAATTCTTGTCTTGAAGAATAGAAAATCTTTACCATCTTACAAATTGTCAAAGGAATTGATTTCTTTGATAAATATGTCAAAATAAGGGCATGTATTGAACAATATAAAGCCTGTTGTGTGAAATTAAAACTAGCACAAACACTAAATTCGACAGGAAGGTAAATATTCGACTTAGATTAAGTGAACAATACAAGACCAACTACTGGGTCGGAAAACAATAAGTCGAAAAACCAAAAATGGTCGAACTTAGTCGCGTTCATTCGACGTATAGCAAAATGGCTTTTTGGACCCTTATAACAAAAAGTCATGGTCGAAAAAACGGAAGTGCCTTAGGAACTAGTTGAGTTCGACATCAAGACGGCACCAAAGACAGATATCGACCATGTCATAATCGTCATCCGCACCTGGAGGTGGCAAGAAAACATTGCGGATCCTGTTACTTAGAACGCAAGCTCCTTCGGAAGGACATGTAAACCTGTAAGCCAAGCCAGGGGGCATCAATCACAACACGAGCTGCTCCCAATCAAGTAAGAAGTCTCCAGCAGTAATGGCATCGCTACAGTGAGCCAGGCGTTGTCGGATGAAGAGACCATCAAAGCCAGACAAAATGTTTTCTTTGTCGAAACCCCCACTATTCACCACCTTTAACATGATCAAGAAGTATACCGCTTCATTTAACCTTGCGAGGCAAGCATTCCTCAGCACCAAATGAATCATTGGCAAGTTGGGGCGGGAGTGATGAAGTAGTCAAGCAGCCCTAACAATGCAGTAAAGAGTGTGGCCACTCAAGGTGAGTTGTTGCATGAACCGCCTCTGTCCTGCGTTGGGCGAAAGGATGGCGAAAAGTTGTACATAGACAGTTGCTGATGAAGCGTCGTTGATGCTCTGAAAGACAATAACCCTCTCATGCTTGAAACCGCAATCTTTTTGGCAATGAAGACTTGGATTTCTGGGGAAAAACCTCCATGGTATCAAACTGATGGTTTTTGTTGCTCTCTTTGCAAAAGAAGGAAAAATGGATAGGAAGAGAAGGTTCGATAAGACCTTTATAGCACGATTGTTGGGATAATATCTTCATCTCCCCTCTTGTTTATTTTCCACGTATACAAAAGAAGGTAGAAATACCTTGAGATAAGTGGACAATTAATTGCCTTGGGAGACATAACATCTTAAACAAATCTTGCAGAGAAAGTTGCAATGATGGCGGAAATGGGTAGTTGTAAAAAAGGAAACATGAAAAGTTTGATCAACGAAAAGTGGCGCTATGGGGAAATAAATAGGCTTATAGGCTTTCCAAGTGAAGAAATGTGGCCCACTCATAGTCTAAAATGATCAAGGGAAAAGAAACTGAAAAGACCATGTTTGAAGTGGGGTGACGTAATTCTTTTCAAAGTAAATTATTCAAAAATGTCAATGTTCTTCTCTTTGAAATTGTATCGTCGAAAATGGCATTTTTGGGGGGCATTTTGTTAGCCTGTAAATTTAACAGGCTCATTTAATATGGTTAACATTTGTTTGCAGGAATCGAAGAGCTTTCTCATTTCAATTGGAGAATCTCGACGAGACATTAAGCCTAGAGTGCATAGTCAGAGTTTCGACAAAGCAAGGTTGAAAGAGCATTCGCATCGAGTTCAAGCAATCAAGGCGGGAAAGCACGATTTCAAGCATTGAGACGGTTTTCTTTAGTGGAAACGTTGGGCAAGCGGTTGTCCAAAATGGAGGAAGTGTTGGTCATGGGGTTAGTGGTTAGCCAGTTAGGTTTTTAGTATAAATAAGTGTTTCCAAGCCGAAAAATGGGTCGCAAATCATATACATAATTCTACAACACTCAAACTACAGATGTCTAGGGAAACGAGTTATACATAATGTATGTAAACTGATTTGTAGACCACCTTTATTTTAATGCATTGCATTTACCTTTTCCTTTAAGTTTACGTGTTTAAAGCCCTTTATCTTTTCGTTTTTACTTTGCGTTTGCTTTTGTTTGCAATCTCAAACCTATCGAGAGACAGTGCCTTTTCTTTACAAATTTGTCCTGCTCTTTAAGTAACCTGAGTGCATCCCGTGGCTCTTTTTCAAACCCTTTTTTCAATCAAAACCTTTTCACAACATGCTCCTGAGATCTCTAGTTCGGTCTCGGTTTTAATAATCAAAATTAGCCCGTAGTTTGCCGAAAACACATGCAAACAGGAGCATGGTCACTAATTCAACTTATTGTGTTAATATACTTTCGCATATTTGACTATATCCTCTAATGATTTGAAGCAACTTTGCTTGATTGAGATTGACAAGCTTTTACGAGGTAATGGGAAATCACTCGAAGATTTTGAGTGTATGCCCAAGTTAGATTCTCATGTTGATGAACCATTCAATAACATATTATTAGCGAATGAATTATCATATGATTCAGATAAGATGTTTTCAAAACACAGTGATTTGTTTGTGAACTTGAACGAAGAGCAGTTGTTCGCTTACCATCAAATCTTGGATGTTGTTTATGGTAATTTTGGTCGGATGTTTTTTGTTGATGGATAGGGTGGGACAGGAAAGACGTATCTTTGGAACGCTCTTTCCTTCAAATTGCATTCAGAGAGAAAGACAGTGCTCAACGTTGCCTCAAGTAGGATTGCATCTTTACTTCTTCCTGGCGGAAAAACTGCACATTCTCAATTTGCAGTACCATTGTCGTGGTTGAAGAGTCGTTTTGTAAAATTGATAAGGATAGCAAAAAGGCAGAGTTATTGGCAATGGCAAGTTTGATTATTTGGGATGAGGCTCCAATAATTAACAAATTGGCGTTTGAGGCCTTCGATCGTACCTTGCGTGATATATTGAACAAGAATGGGGGTGATGCCTTGAATTTACCATTTGGTGGGAAAACTATAGTGTTTGGTGGGGATTTCCGACAAATAATTCTTGTAGTTCCTAAAGGAGGTCGTGTAGATGTTGTTCGTGCTACAATAAATCCATCTCAATTGTAGCGGTGGTGCAAGGTTTTTGAAGTTGACCAAAAACATGCGGTTGGAAGGGTCCTCTGATAGTAGTAAAACAGAGTCATTAAGGGATTTTGCCCAATGGATTCTCAATATTGGTGATGGTAGAATGGGGTGTTGGAACAAAATGTGTTTAACATATATTACCCTTTAGTGTTTTGATGATAATAAGGTATTAAAAATTGTCAATTGGATATGCTAATATTTGTTCAAGTGTACAGGACCAAAGACAAAATTTTGATATCTTATAAGGTTCTAAAGGAACAAAAGAGAGCAAAGGAATCAACAAGAATGAAGCATAAAGCATCTGAAGAGATGAAGCTCCTGAAGTGATGATGTCATCAGAAACAAGTTCATCAGAAGCATCTCATCAGAAGCAATATCATCAGAAGCTGAAGTTCATTAGAAGATGAGAAACTTAAAGCTTCAAAAGTTGTTCAATGGAATCAATCACGTCTAGCATTGCAGAAGACCAGAAGAGTAAAGCAACAACTATTTTAAAAGAATTTGAGGGCGTTGGATGCTTGTTCTTTGAAGAGCGTTGACAAAGGACAATTGTACGAACTGTACAACCACTATCTCCACTACTCTGTTTTGTCCCTGCAACAAGACAAGAATAACAGCTATGCCTGCAGTGATGTTCCTTCATACTTGGAATGGATTTGAAATTGATCCTTCATAGGACAATAACCATATCAGGCAAAAGATCATTGGTGATTTTGATCAAGCTTCAGACGACATTTTTTGATGTGCTGGCAATTTCCAACGTATCTCTCACACCTCTATATAAATGAGTGAAGACCTGCTGGTTGGAAATGCAGACACACACATATACAAGACTCATACAACAATTCACAAGTGCCAACCTTTGTTGAAATTGTTCTGCATCTAAAGCCACTTAGAATTTCTTATCAAAGTTTATATCTTAGAAATTCTAGAGTCATAAGAGTTTGTATCTGATCTGTATTGTGAACACCACTGATTGTATATCAAGTGTTCAACTTCAAATAAACTTCTTTGTAATTCTGTTTGAATAGAAGTATCTTGCTTGTGTGTTTGAGCAATAAAAGTCTCTTGCAGTTGTGCTTGAGCATTGAAAGTCTCTTGAATGTGTTCAGGAGCATAGGAAATCTCTTGCAGTTGTGCTTGAGTAATTTGAAGTCTCTTGCTAGTTGTAGCAGTGAGCATTTGTAATCAGATATTACAATTCTAGTGAACTCTCCTTGGAAGTGCAAGGGGGACAGGACTACTTCCGGTTTGTGGAAGGAACCTGTATAATTGTGGAAGGAACCTGTATAATTGTTTTATGTCTTTCTTCTCTCTCTCTCTCTATTTTTATCCGTTGCATTTAGATTATGATTATCACTACAGAAGTTGAACTCTATCTGCTTCTGATCAGTGGCTTCGATAGGAGAAAACGAAGAAAAATTAAACACAATTCAA
>Ga0315913_1007234_pt1 | contig 13363 bp, 8 predicted proteins | sample MpolsnodulesMG_FD_207736 | JGI IMG/M metagenome (GOLD analysis project Ga0315913, IMG submission 207736) | Medicago polymorpha root nodule microbial communities from Los Angeles, California, United States - small nodules | ecosystem: Host-associated > Plants > Roots > Nodule | place: USA... | reverse complement strand
CAACAATCATATACGCATATACAAGGTCAATACTCTCTGTGCAAAACGTCGTAAACACATCAACAACTTAGAGAATTCTTACAATAGTTCATATCTTAAAATTCTCAAGTGTCTAGAAAAACAGAGTCTGTTCTGTTTCGTATTGTATTGTGAATACCTCTGATTGTATATCAAGTATTCAAAACCTTATTCAATTCTTTGTAATTGTTAAGATAAGTCTCTTTCAGTTGTGATTGAGCAAAGGAAGTCTCCTGGAGTTGTCCTTGAGCATAGAAGTCTCTTTCAGGTGTGATTGAGCATAGAAGTCTCTTGGAGTTGTCCTTGAGCATTGAGAAGTCTCTTTTTTGTGTGATTGAGCAACTTGTAATTTGACATTACATTTTAGTGGAACTCTCCTTGGAAGTGCAAGGGGGACAGGACTACTTCCGGTTTGTGGAAGGAACCTGTATAATTGCTTGTCTTCTTTCTTTCTCTGTTCTCTTACATTTATCCGCTGCACTAAGACTCTGAACTCACTCAGACTCTGAACTATTTCAGACTCTGAACCTGAGAACAGTTTTTCAGAACGTAAGGAAGAAGTTTTTGAAAACACAATTCAACACCCCCCCTTCTTGTGGTTTTTCTCACCTCCAGTCCTAGCATGAGAATTGTATTCTAACCCATCAACAATAACATAAAATATATCATCTTCATCAGGAAGGAGATTATGTAAATAGATCCTTTATCAATTTGCTTTTTGACTACCATAGCCGTTTTGGAAATATCTTAATTCAACACTAAAAAAAGCAGAGAAATTTCATGACACAAAAGGTAAAATCTAAAATACATTCAGAAATGCACCTATAGCAAATAAAATAAAAGGTCAATCTCAATCTAACTCTAATACTGTTAAATGACTCTAATATTGTCATATAAGCTATAAGTTGTTTTCATGTAAATAATATGAGTTGAATGAAATCCAAACAAAGTGTAAATGAATTGATTTAGAGAAACTTATCATTGATAATCAACATGTTTGACACCTTTTTTGAAACACACGTATTCCTTGAATCTTACAACCTGCAAAATTGGATTCAGCAAGAAAAGCGCAGGATTCACCAATTTTGCACAGGATTCACGTGACCCATTTTAAATTGTGAGATGAAATTGAAAATTGAAACCGTATGGGAGAGAGAGGGGGAAGGGATTTTGAGTTTGTGAAGAGAAAATTGAAAATGGGTTGGGAGAAGAGGAAAAACAAGATGTTCTGTTATGAGCAAGAAGATGTTCTAAAAATTGAAGTTCTGTCGTGCTTATGAAGAAGGAATGAGTTTATCTGAAAATTGAAAATGGGTCGGTGAAGCAATCATCTCATATTGGTTAATTGTGTGGTGGCCAGTGGGATTATTGAACATTGTGCTTTGTCACCTCCTCAAACAATGGCACACATGGCATATGTTCATGGTTGGATACAATCAATGGCCAAGATCGTCACCCTGAAATTTCAATTTGGCTCCCAGCAGGGGCATTCTGGTAAAATGAGCAGATTAAAAAGTTAGGGTTTTGCTAGGGTTTTGTTGCAGATTTCATTGCATTTGTATTATTAAGATTTAAAGTCTTTATTTAGTTATTTTTTGAATCCTATTTAATTTTACTGTCATGCGTAAGATTTGTCTCCTCTAAAGCGAATCACCCTAAGAAATAGGTACTTAGGGAGGTGACATAACTAATATTGGTGAATACCTACCTAAATTAGCACAATAACTTCACTCTTCTTTCATCCTTGGTAAGGTAGACGAGATATGGCTACCCATTTGAAGAACTACCGAGAGTGAGAGTGTGTTAATGTACTTCTAAGATTTAATAGATGATGGTACCTTTAAGACACTGGAATTTAGGAACCATAATATCTGTTATTGATTCAAATACCTTTGAAAAAGTAAGAACATGCACGTACCTCTACGCACGTAAGTGTATCTCCCTATATGACTGACAACCTTAAACACTGAAACCCGTAGAAACTTCGGTGGAAGGTTGCAGCTGACAGCTGGAGGGAAATGAACCCATACCTCGGAGAGGGTAAGACCCTACACGTACGTACCCGTGTAATTAGCATGTGCAACTTGATAGCTGATAGGTAGTAAAACCTCACGAACTCATCACTTAGATAGAAAACGCTAAAAGCTGAATAAGGCTTGACTGTTAAGTAATTCCAACAAATAAAAAGAGAAATCTTATTTATATTACCTAAATTTGATCAAATTGTAAATAAATAGATAAATATAAAATACCAACATGATATTTTATGTTCATGTATAATGTTTGTTCTTTCAATTTAAAAAATATATTATAATATAGATTTATTCCTACAAAATATTTATGATATGGAGTGATCATATAGGCTGGCCTTGACGTGAGCAATCCGTCAAGATGGAAAGTGAGGCTAACTACAAACACTCGAATGATTAAATCACTACGAGAGTAAAAGTAGAAGGTACTGAAAGAATAAAAGTTATGTATTTCATGTTGTGGTCTAAGATCTATTTATACAATCGAAGAAACAACCGTTGAAGGTCGGTTACAGACGACAAACAGTCATACTGTATTTTCGACACACATGATTCGACAAGGAAAAGATATGCCAAGTTGGGGTTAGTGTGTGCACTTTCCAAAAAGTTGTTAGCTTCAATAGGCCACGTAAGTACTTAGCATATTGGAAATTACCAAGTCATTTAGCTTCAACAGAAGAAATTCAAATTATTTATGAAGAGGCAAGGTCAAAAGGTTGAGGACACGTGGGAGCGTATCAAGACATGTGTCGGAAGCATTTAGTTTGTGATTGTCATTTTCAGATATTTTAATTTTGTATAGGAAATAAGTGGCACAAAATCACTTATACAATTCTAAAATACTCAAACTATGTATGATTCTGTGCACCTACTTTGTTCATTTATTTAAGGGATAATAGTCACATTGGTCCCTGAAATTGTAATGAGTGGTCAAAATAGTCCTTCAACGTATGAAAGCTTCAAAGTAGTCCTTGATTGTGCATTTTGTTAGTCAAAATAGTCCGTAATGTTAAAATATTTCATTAATATTGTCAGATTAGTCTTCCAATATACTTACTTATTGTCATATTAGTTCTTATAAGTACATGCTTATTGTCATTTTAGTCCTTATATGAAAAGAGTTATTGTGAACACTGAGAGGTTATTTTAGTGTCAATGACTATTTTGACTAACAAAATGCACAATCAGAGACTATTTTGAAATTTTGATACAATGAAGAACTAAAATGACTAATCATTACATATTTAGAGACTAAAGTGACGGTTACCCATTTATTTAATCAAATGTCTTTTATTTAAAGATTACTTGCATTTTGTCTTTAAATTTTCTTTTACTTTTAAAGTTATTTCGATCTAGTTGAATTGAACGTACATTCTTCCGAGCTCTTCAAAATTCAACTCGCAATTGTTGTTGTTATCCCGTAGTTGAATTGAATGTAGTGGGTGGGCACCGGGGATAGGGATCGAGAAGTGAAGAGAAGAGAGGAGAAGATGAAGCGTAGACGAAGACAAGTACACACCCATCCATTTCTGGACCGTATCAAGCTAATGGAGACAAGACAAAAAATAGCATGGAATATTGGTGTCCACACATACTGGTAAGTGTTTAGTTTGAGTTATCCCCACTCCACTCCTATTCTATGTCGCTATGTACGCCATTTGTCAATTTCCCAACATTAATTAATTTCTATTAACTGCTCAAAATAAATTTTGTAAAGAATTACACGTGACCATTATGATGATTTTTGATGAATCAGTAAATAGCAGGAGGAGCTATACCCCTAATAATAGTACAAACAAAAAAAGTACTGGAAAAGAAAATGAAATGAATGCGTGCCTTTTTTTTCTCATTAAAACAAAGGAGTAATTAATATGTTTGGCTTGTAACGAGTTTTTGGGAAGGGGGAAGGGAAAGTCCTACCAAATCCAAATCATACTATCAAACGAATGAATGAATTATTAAAAATGAAAGCACTGTTGTGTTCTGCGGTGACTTTTATTAGTTACCGAACAAGGTGACATGATAATGATTTAAAAAGAAAAGTCATAGCGGATATACTTGGTATAGTAATAATACTTTATTTTATATTATTATACTATACAAAAAAGAAAAAGAAAAAAGGTTTATTTTGATTTACATTTACTAGTACTATTTCTATATGTATGAGGTGGGCATAAGAGGAGAGTGAAAGATGGGTGAGGATGATGAACCTCTGACCCCAGCGGGGAGGTTGTTCCTACAACCAGAGATGAACCAAATAATCCACTGTGTAATAGGATTGAAGAATCCAATAGATGTTGATTCAGTAAAAACCCAAATCCAGAACTCAGTTATGCTCCAACACCCAAGGTTCACTAGCCTCATGGTTCGTGACCATCGAGGTGTTGAACACTGGCGTCCAATCAAAATTGACCTCGACCGCCACATCTTTATCATCAACGATTCAGTCTCCGAGGTCGAGGATGAATCAGCAGCAATCAGTGAGTATATGTCTGATTTATGCACAGAATCGAAACTGAGCATGGACAAACCACTTTGGGAGATGCATATTCTGAGAGCACACAAGTGTATTATATTTAGAATTCATCATTCACTTGGAGATGGAATATCACTTATGTCTATGCTACTTGCTGGTTGTAGGAAGTTGCAAGATCCAAACGCTCTTCCAACCATATCTCTTCCAAATACCAAACCTCAAAGAAGAAATTTATGGAGTATTATGATTGCTCTGTATTTTTCATTTATATATGTCATCCAATTCATTCTGAGGGTTCTGTGGATTCGTGACCGTAAAACCGCTATAACTGGCGGAGAAGGGGTTGACCTTTGGCCCAGGAAGATAGCAACTGCTACTTTTTCATTGGAACACATGAAGACAGTCAAGGACGCTGTTCCTAACGCGGTACAGTAACTAAACTAATTCATTCCTCTTTTTCTTTTTTTCAATTCATTCCTGCCTGTGCTGTGCCTCCACTTTAAAACTATGCGTGTGTCGTGGGCCACCCACATTTGTCTATATTTTTAGACAATTAGTAATTGATTAGTTAAACTAACAAGCTCATGGGTAGGTAGGTGTCTTTCATGATTGAATTAGGTTAGTTTGTTTATTCCAAAAAAACTAAAACATCCTATCCAATTTCTTTTAGTTTTGTTGTTTGGCTATTGCATTGTAGTGATGATACATGTACCTGTCAATCTGGACCCCACACAAATAGAAGAGAAAGTGTGATTGTGAGATGAATTAATTACCAAAAACATCATATCCACCCCATAGTGCATATTTGATTTAGTGACTCAAATGTGACATAGGTTCAACAATAAATAAATTTCAATGCAAGAATCCATTTAGACTTGAAAACTACAAATACCAATTTAAAGGTAAAATAAATTCCAAAGACAAAATCAAATCTATTTGAAAATAACCCAACATTTCAAAATCGATTTTACACCGACAGACTCGATTATTTGGCTGCTCGCAAGAGTGGAACCAAACATAGCCATAGTGTGTCCAGACTCCCGATCCAATTTAATTTGATTGTGTACACCCATTTGTTTTATTTATTTATGACACTTTTTTTTATTTCTTTCACTCTACATATACACGATGGAATTATGGAATCAAATTGGGTTCAGTTTCTGTCTTTTTCGATTCAAATAGCTGTCAACTTGTCATTCAATAAATTATGTAGTAATTGGTAGGTCTTGCTAATTACCAACATGCCTTTGGTTTGTTGGGTTGCACTTAATCTGGATGAAAACAACGTGTTAATGGAAGACAAGATACAACCTTGTATTTGCAGTATTAATGTGTTGTTCACCACTCAAAGTACTAATGTGACAGGAAAAGTGAAGGATAAACTTAAAATTTATGATCATTAATTACAAGCTTCATTGACGTGTGAACATACTGATAAAATAAATTTTTGTTTTTGATCTGCAGACCATAAACGACGTTCTATTTGCAGTTATATCATCTGGAATATCAAGATACCTGGACTTCAGAGAACCTAATGGTAAACACATTTGAATAAACATAATTCCCACACATATAGGAAAACCAATCACGACCGATTAAGTGTATGTTTGGTTCTAAGTTGACAAAAATTGATTGAGTGAATTGATTATGTGATATTGATTCTGACTATAAGTGAGTTGAAGGTAAAATGATTCATGTTTAGATACATTCATGTGTGAGTTAAACAATACATACCAGTGTTAAAAATCAATTATAAAATCAAAATATTCAATTTCTAGCTTGAAGTAGAATAAATTTAGGAGGCAAAATCAATTCTATTCCAGAGCAACCAAACACGCAAGAATTCTACACATTTAGAAGCAATTTTGCCTGCTCTAGAATCAAAATGTTTCTTTGTTGTGCTTTAAGGGCTGCAAGATGGTGTTCAGCTAACAGGATTAGCTATGGTCAACTTGAGGAAGCAGCCAGGATTGCAGGTAGTCCACTCTCCCCAAATTTACTTTATTTATTTATGAATAGTTATAAGCTGTGCTTAGAGTATAATACATATATAACAAGAGTATAATATTGATTGATGTTTGATAAGAATAAGCATTATTTATATCAGGAACTGTCCAATTTGATGAAAAGCAATTCAGGGGCAAAATGGGGCAACAAATTTGGTTTGTTCCTACTGCCTATATATTATCATAGAAGCAACAGTTCAGATCCTTTAGAATATTTGAAGAGAGCTAAAGTAATGATTGACAGAAAGAAACGATCTTTGGAGGCCCATTTGTCATACAAAATTGGAGATTTAGTAATGTCAACTCTTGGTCCAAAGGTGCTTTAATTTCTTTCTCCCCTTATTATTTCAGTATAAGCTTATGGTGTGTGTGAAGTATTTATTATTATAATATAATTATTTCAAAATTGCAGTTTGCTAGCTTGCTAAATTATCGAATACTCTGCAACACTACCTTTACAATCTCAAATGTGGTTGGTCCTCAAGAGGAGATTATGATTGGAGGCAATCCTATAACGTTCTTAAGGGCAAATAATTCTGCCTTGCCTCATGTACAACCCCTTAACTCACTCTGTTGTTTCTTTATTATTTTTACCCATTGTTGAGTATAATGGAAGGTTCATGACCGGTGGTTGTTATTGTTATTCCAGGCACTTGTTTTGAATATGGTGAGTTATGCTGGAAAGGCCGACATGCAAGTGCAGGTGGCTAAAGACATCATTCCTGATCCTGAATTTCTTGCCAAGTGCTTTGAAGATGCATTACTTGAAATGAAGGAGCAGGTTACAACCAAAATATGACATTAATTTGGAAAATTGTATTCATTCGATGTGGGACAACAAATATTAACATTGAATCATCCTTTCCTTCCATCCCCTATTACAAGATATTTCAACGTTCTTCAACAAAGAATAATGCTTAAGGTTACGACAAACACTCGCACGAATTTAGACGAATGGTCAATATTCTTTTTATTTTTAAAATCCAACTAGTTAAACTGACTTTCTAAAAAGTAAAGTAAATGCCACCATCTCTCATAACTTTTTCAAGGTTTTTTGGTGCTTCATCTCTCTCTCTCTCTCATACTGATGATAGAAAATATGGAATTGGATGTGAGGTTGGCGGCGGTAACTTTTATTTTTTAATTTTAAAATAATATGCAATGACCGTTATATTGGAACATATTTCATTTTTAAGATAATTAAAACAAGCATATAAATTGTAAAAAAAAACATGTAAACAAGCGGTCATGCATTTTGTGCGAACAAAGCTTCGCACCATATATACATCCGTCCCTAATTATAAGATTCTTTTGCGAAAAAAAGTTGTCCCTTTTTAAAAGATCCATTTGTTATTTCCAAGTGACATTAACTATATTTCTTTACCTGCCCATATTTATTATACATATTTTTATTTAATCAACAATAAATAATATGTTGAAAACATAAACTAACTCTCTCTTAAAAGATAAAATTGTAAAAACAATAGTGATTACACACAACTTTAATGCAAATATTCACTTTTTTAATTCCCATGATTTTAGAAAAAGGATCCTATACAGGGGCGGAGCCACCACACGGCAACCCCGGACACTCGCCCGGGCTCAATTGATACTTTCTTTAAATTTGAGTCAACCCAATAGCCCATTAACCCACTTAAAAAAAATAAAAAAAATTGGGCAAACTCAATATTTTCACAAGCGCGCGCACAAGAACTCCTGACTCTATAATTTTTGTCCAAACTCTATAAAATTCCTAGCTCCGCCACTAATCCTATATATATATATATGGACAAAGATAGTAGCACGGTTCTTCAACAAAATTCGCTTGTATTAAAAATGTAGTGGTGGTAATAAATTTGTCAAAAAGTTGAATTAGTTTTACAAATTTATCCTCATAATAATTGATATCTAAAGAGAGAAAAATACAATTTACGTTTTCCAAAGGTACTTTAAATAGGAGTATCTTGTCTATAAATCATTAATGTATGTTGAATTTTGAAAAATGTCCATATTAAAGTATTAAAGGATAAAGGAAATAATAATCAAGTGATGCACTTAAATAGTTAACGAACTTCACCAAATAATATATCGTTTGGGAAAATCCGAATTCAATTCATAGGTAAAACAATTCTTGACTGTACTATATTTTCATTTTATAACCAAACTCCGAATTACGAGAACCCTTTAAATGTTATAAATGGACTAATTTGTGATCAACCCATTACCACCTTTCATAGTTTTTAATCATTTATAATAACCTGCATAGTTAAAAATATGCCTTTTAGCTATGGCAATTGCAGTGTGGGAGGTGGCCTATTCACTACCCTGACCAGAGTTGCAAACTAAACTTTAATCATCATAATAATAGTCAGTACTATATATTTATAGTTATAGATGGACTGCTGGAGCGGCAGCTTGCTGTGAAGATGGTTGGTCCATCAATGGGGTTTTGAAAGCAATGCTTTTGTTGGTCGTTGGATAGCAGAACTTTATTCATGATCTGAGGAGAGGGTTAGATATTTGTTTCATAAGCTATAGACAGGAAGAGAAGGAATAGCTGGCAAAGCGATCTCAATGCTTAACGAATGGACCAATCCAAAATTGGGGAATGCTATCGACAACTGCGCTTACCTTAGAAAAATGCTCTTCTCCCAACAAGTTTTGCTCACTCCCAACTGTACTTCTGACAAAATCTCCAACGTGAGTTAAGACATGCATGGGTTAAACACTGCGTGAGTTAACTCACGCTGGAATTAACACCTGCGTGAGTTAAGTGACGATGTGTCTGGGCAAAATATCAGAACAACAGAAACTCAATTTTCCCTAATTTTCTTCATTCATACATCCATTCATTCAATTGCATCCATTTTTTCATCATTCATTCACTCACAATTAAAATACGCATAATAAAACCAAAAATTACGCAAAATATCATAAAAAGGCAATAGCGCAAGTGTAAATATATTACATCCATATCCGACAAAATGTCATAAAAAACTACAAATATACAAAAGTCATAAGATAAGACCCCACTCTTGTGGACTATGACTCCTACTCCTCCTCCGCGGAGCTGACACCTCCTCCAACACTCTATACTTGGCCCGGATGCCTTCCATAATGCCGAGAACGATTGGATTTGAAAACACATCAGGAACACCCATTGCACTCTCCACTTTGGCTCCGATGTTGCCGATGATCTGGAATGGGTCAGGAGGCTGTCTGACCCACTGCTGCTCAACAATAACCTCCTCGTAGGAACGGACATGAGCTATGTAGTCAGGAACGACCGCAGGGGCGATCATAATAGGATGTAATACTTTGTAGAACCATTTCATTTTCCCCTTTGAATGCTTCCACACCCTGTTCTCCGAGACCAGATCACCCCTCTCTTGCTGGATAAGGACATGGACAACAAACTCCATGAAGGCCATAACCACCTCCGTTGGCTCAAGATCCGCAATCGTAGTAGGAGGTACGGGAGGGTGTATACTTTTTATGTTGCTTGTCTAGATCAAAGATCTTATCATTGGAAAATCTAGAGTGATAAAGAAGCTTTGAAGATACTAGTAAGTGGATTTTATCAAGAAGTAGAGAAGCAAAATAGCAATTAGTGCAATTTATTATCAAGGAAAACAGTAAAATGCACGATAAATAATTCGTTAAAATTGCACGAACGCTTTTATTGTTGTCATGTATTGGTTTTGAGAAATGCTTAAGTGCACGATATGACTTTCGCACCATCCACGCGAATGACGTGTATCATTGATAACCGTCTGATATTCTTACTCCTCTCTCTCAAATTTAGCCCTCCTACCATGCTGTTGCTGCCACCGCCGACCAACCAACCATGGAGAAAAGGTGATCCCTCCTTCTCAACGCGTTTCATATTCCTCTTTCTCAATCACACCGCAGAGTTGCATGCCAATGGAAACACGGCTGTGTAAAGTTACACTAAATAAGCATGGCTGAGGTATTGATTATCATTGCTTACATACAGAAGATATTGCAACAACTGACGGCGGTGGTGACACATACAAAGAGGTGTGGTGTGGTTACAAGAAAATGAGACTTTACCGACAATCCCATAATTGGATTACTTTGACTATTTTAATTGTAGTAATTAATTAATTTTAAATAAGAAGTAGCATTAAGTAATGTGTTTGCCGTGTTCTTGTTCGTGTTATGCGTGCGAAAAAGCCTTCGCACCATATAGCACTTCTGGTTTGTTTTTCTTTGAATTTGCTTTTCTCAAAATGACCAGTTTCGTTTCTATTGGATTTTCCATCACAATCACCTTTTCACTTGTGAATATTATTATGCACCGCAAGCCGAATATTACCACTATCAAGTCAACCATTGGCTAGATATTTATTCTAAAAAAATGTTTTTTCTAAAATACTATAATACTAGTATACAAATATCATTAGTAAACGAGGAAGAAATCCACAATTAACAAGTATACAAATATCACTAGTAACCAAGCATGAAATCCATAATTAACAAAAGCAAATTGCGTATGAATGAACAATCATGCGATTTTTAAGATAAAGTCTTTCGTTTCATTTAACAAAACTCATTTGTCAAAGAAAATATGACCCTTTTTCGAAAGATCCTCTCCATTTGCAATTGTCTCCATTTCCTCTATTTAGAGAGATAAAAACGAGTTAAGATCCTCTCCATTTATTATTCTCTCCATTTCATCCATTTGAAGAGATATAGACACACAAAAAATTCAAAAAACTAAAAAGTAATTAATGATGGTGTGACACACTTAATAGTAGGACCCACAATCTATTTTATGTGTTTATCTCTCTCCAAATTGCATCATCCATTTATTATACCAAATGGAGAGGATCTTTACCCGATAAAAACACAAAAAATTTTGAAAAAAGTATAAAGTAATTAATGATGGTGGGACCCATTTAATTAAAATATCCACTGCTCCCTCCGTCCCATAATATAAGAAAAAAAACTCATTTTCTTTGTCCCAAAATATAAGCAAAAAATACAAACTTTTTATCCTATTTAATCTTGTTTTTTTAAAAAAATTCTTTTCCAAGAAAAACTTTTGTTTATTCTCATAAAACTAAATGCAAATTACATTCAATTTTCTCTCTCTTTCATTTTTCCTATAACCAATAGCCAATGAAAATTGTTTTTACATCTTCCTATAAAACTTTTATCAAAAAAAACACAAAAAATTATACTTCAAATTCTTATGTTTTAGTTTTCTTAATAAGTGTGATTTTTTTCCTTCTTATAATTTGGGACGGAGGGAGTATTTCTTTTTTGTGTGTATCTCCCTCCAAATTGTATTCTCTATTTATTTTGACAAATGGAGATGATCATAACTCCCCTTTTCCATCCAAGGTCCCACACACACTCCATCTGTCCAATTCCCAAAAGAAAATTGTGGTTAATAACACAAGGAAAGTCCTTAAATGCCCCCATCGATAGTTAACTACCATTGAGCATTCCGGCAGCAATTAACTGTCGCTGGTGCCAGCGGTAGTTAATTGCCGCTTATCTATTATAAAAACGGAACAAACATAGGAGTTTCCAAAACTCCACTGTTGCGGATTGAAGTTCAAGACGTGGCAAATTTCTCAATTGTTGCGGATTCTATGTCAATTATGCTCACAAAATCAAGTAAGTTGTTACCATCCTATTACATTGCTATTTTGTGATTGATTTGTTAGTTTTTTTTGTTAAATTGTCACATAATTTGGTTTTATTGATTTTATGATTAGATGTTAGATTATAGTTGAATATAATATTGTTGTATAATTGTTAGAATTGTCAGGTTTAGGTATTGATTTTATGATAGTTTAGGTTAGAATTGTTAGAATTGTTGTTAGAACTTTTAGGTTTAGGTTTAAGTTTTGATGATAGTTTATGGCATTGTTATTTAGTATAGGTTTTGATCACCAACTTCTCTATGTAGATATGCCTCAGAATCAGGTTCAGTTGACCAAAAAGGAGAGTGATGAGAAGAAGAAAGAAAAATCGCATGTGACATGGCACATAATCGAATGTGATGATTTCGTAAAAAAAAAGATTCGAAGGTGCCGGTGTACAATCAGTCGAGGTTGAGGAGGAGCGGGAGGACATGCTACTTTGGTCCTCAACCAAAAGCAGGTGCCCCAGGGACTGGCGAGGACAACCCAATTGACTTGTGTGACGAGGAAGATGCTTGAATGTAGTGACTTGTAATGCCTAATTGTTTTGGATCTTTTTTTATGTTTTTTTATATGTCGCGCGCATTTTGCTACATTTTCCTTAACATTATGGTGTTTTGAATAAAACCGTGTTTTGAATAATTTCGATTACAGTCGCGTTTTGTATAATTTCGTATTCGAATAAAGACTAATCAAATCTAACATGAAGTCGAATAATTAAAATTGCGTAATGAATAAATAAATTCGAAAAGTGAATAAATTAATTATTTTTCCATTCAAAACAACATGTATTATGCAGAATCTACTATATATGTTATCACATCAAATTCCTTCATATAAGACGGGTCATCACATAAACAATGAGGTGCATTCCGTGAAACTCATCTTATATGAAGGAATTCGATATCATAACTCATATAGCTGATTCTCAATAATACATGTTCTTAAATATGTTCTATCATTACATTACATTCGGGTTGCACCTTCAAACTACAACAATTGTCTTACCTCTGAAATGGTAAATTCAAACTAGCTAAACACCAGAATTCAAGCATTCACCCGGAAGTTTTATTATTCCATTCAAAAGATTAAATTCTTGTTAGACTTGGTTTAAATGATGGTATTCAAGTGTCAAAAGAATGAGGTGCATTCCTT
>Ga0315913_1007232_pt1 | contig 13364 bp, 7 predicted proteins | sample MpolsnodulesMG_FD_207736 | JGI IMG/M metagenome (GOLD analysis project Ga0315913, IMG submission 207736) | Medicago polymorpha root nodule microbial communities from Los Angeles, California, United States - small nodules | ecosystem: Host-associated > Plants > Roots > Nodule | place: USA... | reverse complement strand
GGAAAAAATGAAATTCCTCACCAATTCCTTGGTCGCAAAATTTAGTGACGGAATTAGAGAGGGATTTCACGTTTTCCCTCACTAAATATCCCTCACTAATTTTTGTTATTTTAGTAGTGTTATAAAACTACATGTATACCTTAGCTTCCCAGAAGTAAACATCAGTGTGACAAAGGGAGGTGAAGAGTATCTTGAGACGGACTTCGCCGGCCTGCGGTGGCGCCACCTCCACTTCTTCCATCACTAGCGGCTTCCCCGCCTCCCATGCAACCGCAGCTGCAGGTATAATACAATCAATGAGTTCATGTAGCACTCATAAAAAGATATAACGATTATTAATAAAGAAAGTAACACAATCCAAATGGACCCTTAGAAAGATCCATAAAAAGCAAAACACAATTTTTACAACATGTTTGTAACAAAGAAAAAAAGGAGATGAGATAGTACCTCTGCACTTGATGACCTGACCAGTAGTGTTGGACATAGTTAATTAACAAAAGATGATAATGAGTGAGTTCAGTGTGGAACCAACTACTGTCAGTGACCTTATTTATAGTAGTGAAAAAACCGAATGATTTTCTAAACATAGTAATTGGTTTTCGACTCTCTTTAATCTTATTGCTTTTTCCTTTTTGTTTCTACAATATTCTTATGCCCTCTTCCTTTATAAATTTTAAATGTTGATTAAACCAATTGTATATATACTACTCCAAATATGTGTCCAAATTATTGTCACTTTTTTAATTTATCAAAGTTAGTGAGTTTTGAACCAATGACCTAAAGGTTGAGGATATTTTGTAAAGTTATTTTAGTAAATGATACTAATTTTACTTCTCGTAACAATATGGGAAATGATAACAGGGACTCTCTTTAAGACTTTTAAATGGTAATTTTTTATGAAAACATGTGCAATCAATGTATTGAAAATCAAAATATTTAACTTTTTATAAATTAATTTTTTCTTTTAAAATCTTTAAAAGTGCTTCAAGGGCACTCGTTAATAAGACCCTAACAATATTTATTGTTTTTTTCACTAATAATATACTTTATTGAATTTTACTTCTCTTAACTATATTTAATAAAGATATTTTAGTATTTAAAAAAAATATTTTAGTAAATAATATTATTAATCTTACAATTAAAGTCATTTCAACTAATCATTTTTTCGTTTAACTCAAATGTCACTTAATATGATAGAGAGGGAGTTCCGATAACTATTATAAGCAAAACTTCACTTTTTAAATACATTAAATAATTAATGTATCAACTCTAAGATCCGATGCATACTGAGGGTTTATAATTATAATTACAATTTTTCTAGATACAAATTGAAATTTGATCTAATAAATCCCGTGCTCATACCTTTGCATTTGATGACTTGACCAGCTGTACTCGACATGACTTAAGAAAATCAACAGATGAAGAATGCAAGAAATTGAGAATTGTTTAGAAAGTTCTGTATTGTATTGTTGATCAAACAAATTGTGTGTCCTTGTTGTTGTTGGTGTTTATTTATTTATAGTGTGACAAAAACAAACCAATGATATTCAAAATCTACTATAGAGAGAAAAAACCATTTGTTGTTTTGTGCAAAACATACTGCCACGCTAGCGTTGCCGGTTTTTAAGCTTCCTTTAATTCCAAGGACATTGTATTTCCTTTGTAAGAATCTTAATCACGGGACATAGATTAAGTGGTTAAGTGGTTTTGATAAAACTAATGACCTTCCACGAAAACGATGTGCCACGAAACGACACGGCCGGAAGCAGGATCACTACTACAGGTGCTACCTTTTTCCTTTTCAAAGCACTTTGTTAACTTTTTCTTTGATAACATGCCATATTAATCATTAAATATAGTTTAATTTATGCTTCATAGCTCAAAGTTGAGATTTTGGCCCCCTAAAAAAAAATTACAAAACTGCCCTCTAAGTTTTTTGCACTTGTGGCAGTTTTGGCCCCAGAGGCCATTTTTGACTCGGTCAACGCTGACGTGGCACCCTAAGTGAGGTGCCACGTGTTATTTTTTTTGGCTTTGGGGGCCAAAACTGCTACAGTTGCAAAATTAGGGAGCGGTTTTATAGTTTTTTTTTTAGGGGGCCAATATCGCAACTTCGTGAAAGTTAGAGGGTGAAAACTGCTATTAAGCCTTTAATTTAAGGAAATCATGCATTCGTCTCTTGAAATTGCAAGGGTGGACATCTACATCTTTGAAATTTGTAAGACTCTCTTTAGTAAAAATAGCGGATAGCTGATAGCTGATGACTGATAGTTTATAGCTGATAGTTTTTGACTAATAACTTATAACTGATAAGCTAATTAATGTGTTTGGTAAAATCAGCGGTCAAACTAACTGATAAATGTAAATGACATAAAAGGACATTATTAATTCATAATATAATGTATATCAATTAATATTTAAGATATTTATTGATTTAAATTAATCAATTTAATGTATATTTTACATATTAACAAACTAATATTTTAAATTTTCTGGTAAAAATACTTAATTAAATTTTATTTTCAATTTTTTTTATTTTAGTTTCAATTAAATAAATTATTTTCATTTTTTATTAAATTTCAATTTTAAGTTTTATTTTACATTTATCAATTTTTTTCATTATTTAAATATGAAATTTTATTTTGAAAACAAACAAAAAATAATGAATCCATAAGATTAAAAACAAAAATATTAAAAGAACAACAACTAGATATATTTTTTTCGTAAAAAAAAAAAAGGTTAAATATGTTTATAGTCCTTACATTTTGCGCCCCTTTGAAGAATAGTCCCTACATTTTATTAAATGTTTTTAAAATCCTCGCATTTTATCTCTGTTATCAAAATTAGTCCCTGCTGTTAATTCTCTAACGGAATGATGAAGTGGCAGTTAGTGGGTCCCAATTATTTTAGGGTTAAATATGTTTTTTGGTCTCTACATTTTGCGTGACTTTGAAGAATAATCCTTACATTTTGGGACTCACTAACTGTCACATCAGCATTCCATTAGAGAATTAACAGCAGAGACTAATTTTGATAACGGATATAAAATGTGAGAATTTTAAAAACATTTAATGAAATGTAGGGACTATTCTTCAAAGGGATGCAAAATGTAAAGACTAAAAACACATTTAACCAAAAAAAACTAATTGGATCCTTATTTAATTCATATTTCTTATTCTCTTTAAGAAATTGAATTCATATGTTACTTAAAACTCGATCCAAACAAAGTGCCGTAAGAAAAAGAATACATGTATTGCTAAATGAAAAAAAATAAAATCATGTGACAGAAAAATAGGATTGAAAATGGTTTCAGCATTGAAAACATACACAGGTTTTAAATTGTAATAAATTTTATAAAGGGTAAAAAGGGATTTTGGATAAAATAGCAAGGGTATAAGTGGAAGAAAAAACAATAAGCTATAAGTTATAAACTCAAACGCTACTTGAAATAGCGTCTGAAAAATAGCTATAAGCTCGTGAAATAAGTTATAAGCTCGTGGTGAAAGATCATTACCAAACAGAGCTTTTTAGTGAAACGAGCTTATAAGCTATCCGCTATAAGTTAGTTTTGTGGTCTTACCAAACAGAGCCTACATAGCCAAAAAAAAAAAAACACTTGATCATGAATGACATCAGATAATTTGGTCATTATGTTAATTTGTAAGGACTAATTTGTGAGCAAGTGCTATAATTAGGGATGTCAATGGGTACTCATGAGTACGGATAGTATGATACCCATTCCCGTGACCGCCCCGTACCCTCGTAGGTACCCACTATGCGGGTACCCCCGGGTATTGCGGTATTCATGAGTACCCATGAATTTTTTAATTAATTTTTTTTTTTGGAGAAGAATTTTTTAATTTATTTATTTTTTGGTACAAATAATAACTTTTTCTAATTACCAAACACTTCAACTTTTAAACATCCATACATAATCCATTCAAAATTTCATTAATCATACATAATCCATAGAAAAATCATGATTCTTACATAATCGATATGATATGTTTTAAGATGTTAATAAAGTAAAAACGGTGAACTTAATAAGATGAATAAAAAAATTAAAAATAAAAATAAGTTATTAATGAGGAATCTTAGGTGGGTGGTAAAATTTCCTTCAATAAGATAACAACGTTAAGTAATAAGACAAGATTTATAAATATATTTTAATAATTTACTTAATTTATTATCGGGTGTGAGTACCCGTGCGTATGGATACAATCAAATCCGCGTCTGTACTCATATAATAATAGATAGTCAAATATCCATTTATTATACCCGTGGATACACGTGCCCGTGACGGATTTTACCAACGGATACCCATGGACATGGGTATTTTTGCCACCCCTAGCTATAATTTAATGATACAATTTAGTGATTAATTTGTTAGTAAGTTAATTCTTGACAGTGAATTATATAAAAATTAGCAAATGGGCCAAATTGCTCGATATAATTAAATTTCGGTTTTTTTTATCAATTTATTACAATTTTCAAGGGTACCAATATTTTACTGCATTTTAATCTGTAGCACTTTTGTTCCCAAAGAAAAGTGTTGCAGGGTGGAATAGAAGAAACTAATTAGTTTCATAACGATACGATCCCTGTGCAGTGTGTGGGAAGGCTCTTATTTTGAAGGATATATATGTGATTTCATTTTATATATTTTTATATTATATTTATTTGGAAAACAAAAAAGAAACATACATGAGAAAAAGAGGCAATCACACATTCGTATGTTTCGTTAAATCCTCATTCCTACGATAATAGTGTCGCTGTTAAATAATTGCTCTACAAGAAGTCTCATGGTTGAGCTAATTTTGCCAGAATAACCAAGTCTAAAATCTTCACATCCAACGTGTCGTCTACTTTTACTATGCCATCAGTGCCATCCACACCAATCAACTTGCCAGTGGAACCACGCAACGTCCCTCCCATTATCTTTATTTTATCAGATTTTCTTGGCACTACAGCCTCCACTTCATTGGAAAGGGCCGATATTGTTTCACCATTTCCGTTAGACCCAAGGGCTACCCTATAAGAACCATCCTGGAGAAAACAAATCATGTGTCAATAATATCAATACTGGAAACCCAAACAATTGACATAGTATTATCTGTTTGAAGATGTGAAGTTTTTGATAACAAATGAGACTTCGAATTACAATCACGGTTTAATATTTGATGTATGATGATGAAATAAAAACTAAGCACTATTCTTTTTTATTCATACCAACTCTTTAGCCATGGGTATAACCGAGAAATTTAAAAACCAAACCTAAACAGATAATCTAAACTATACCAACATAAAACAAAGCTTCTAGGTCAACATACCGGGAGAACTTCTTTTATAACTCCAACAGACTCCTCTCCGGACCTGTGTACATTGACCAATATGTCTGGCATAAACCAAGGCCCTTCATTGTCCCCACCTACAAAAAGTTAAACATTAGCAAATGTATGTGGAAGAAATCACATGCCACTTCAAATCTTGCTGATAAATTGATGATCCAAAGTGATTCAAGAAATAGATCCAGGAATATGCTTGGTAAATGATAGGATAATCTCCACATAAAACCACGAGTTATCCCATGACATACGACAAAAATGGAAAGGCAAACAATTGTTCTTATGTGGGTGTCTAATGCAAGACGTGGGGTAGTAGGAACATATGGTGTTTATGCGAAAATCACCCGAATATATTACTTCTTCCGTGTCCCATAGAGTATCACGTTAAGGAAAAAACGTCCCAAAATAAGTGTCACTTTATTATGTTTCCTATGTATTAATTATTATACTCTACCTCTAAAATAATACTATGTGCATAATAACTCCCATGTTCACTGTAATCCACTATACATTCATGACAATGGTTAACGACCAATTGTTAGGATACATTGGTAAAATTGTCACGCTCTTTCATTTATTTAAACATTTTTTAACAATCTGAAATAACCTAAAGAGACAACCTCGATGGGACGGATGGAGCAGTGATGTTAAATAGCGGCTATAGGAGGGCCATAGCGCTATGGCATAGCGGAATTTAAACAAATTGTTATGTAACGCAATATGCTATTTGGTATAAAATATTGTCAAATTATGGGGCTATAGCATTGCTACATGACGGATATGAACAAACAACTAATAGGAAGAGATATGATGTTTTAACTAGAAAATCAACTCCATTAAATCATGTTAGACTAACGACTGCATTCAAAAAAGACAGAAACATACATGTGGTCATCCAAATACATGTGCAGGGTTCTAATCAATTTCATATTAAATGCACCATAACAAGACCGTGCTTGTCATAGGCTATTTCTATCATAGATGACAATAACTAGGTGCATCACAATTGTGGTGTGATGATCTAACTAAATAAAAAAGTTGCAGAAACAATTTTGTACACACTAAATCTGTAGGTTTGACAAAATATAGAAACTTACCCAATACTGGGGACATTATGTCCAGACCACCAGTTCCTGGAGTCATAGGCTGTCCTCCAGGGGTGCCAGGAAGATAAGACGCAGAATTTGGTGTCATAGGCTGCCCTGGTGTTGATGGTAAATATGGGCTTGGAGCATTCGCTGCAATACAATACCCATCGGTCCAAATAGACTTAGTACAAAAACTAAAACTACAGATATTCAAATGATTTCAGGGGGCAAGTAAGAGGTGGTGTTACCGTAGGCAGAACTGTCCCGTGGTGTTCCGGCCTCACTATAATTGCCACCGGGAGTACTAGCCCAACCAGCACCAGGAGTTGGTGCTTCATATGGCCGGGAAGGAGGGCTTCCTGGCTGAAAAATTTAAACAGAAGGAAAAGACAATAAAATAAAGATCAGCATGGTTCAGTATGGATTCTCAAATGAATTAAAGTTGTAGAGTAGTGTGTCTGAAGTTGGCTAATATTTCTGACCTGATACTGTGGACTGGCCCCCCAAGAGCCTGGATTTCCATCTTCCCAGTTATCCCTGAATTTATTTCACTGTCAGAATTCATAAACCACATATACTATACTACACTAAAATATAATATGACGGTGCTGCAGTCTGTAAACTGAGAAAAAATGCATTTAAACTTAATTAAACTACTGAATTCGGTACAACCCTTGTTCTAGTAGGTTGTATTTAGAATACTGATATCTATTGATGATGTTAGCACTAACCTAGGAGGACTCATTGGCGCATAAGGATTCCAAGCTCGGTCACGCATAGGTGTCCTCATTCCATCATGAATTGGAGTTGCTGCAAATAACAATGCATTTAAGAAATATTAGCAGTTTACAAGAGAATCAAATGTTAAATCTAAAAAAATCTAGCAGAAAGCTAGAAATATTAAATCAACCATACCTCCTGCATCTCTCATCGGAGTCATATATGGGTGCAAAGGAGTTCGAGATGGATGCATTGGGGTTTCACTTCCCATCCCATATCGGGATGATGTTTCACTGGAAGAAGACAAGAGTCATATGATTGAATATCTTTTAATACACACAAGAAATCACAAATTTTATGTAGATATAACTTACCGTTGTGGGGTAACAGCCACATTGTCAGATATATGATTGCGGTCAACTGCAGACAACCAAGTCAGAACATGTGAATACAAAGAAACAGGCAGCTCAGGTATTTGCCCAAATTACAAAACTTACCGGTTACAACCTTCATTTGGGATTCCAATTCAACCCGAACGAATGATCCTTTAACTTCTATAACACGTCCACGATAACCTTTATAGGAACCCTGTCGTACTTTAACAGTTGCACCTGTCAAACCATCATGCCCCCTTCCACCCCTATTATGTCTACCTCCAGCTTTACCACATCCAGATAAATTAACATCAGACAACTTTCTTAAAAAGGTCTATTATCATAACAAATTGATCCAATGTTTAGCACCTAACAAGGAAAGATTTAAACATATACCAGATGGAGGCCCTCCTCGAGAAAACCTACGTGGGGACTGTGGAATGCGAGGTGGAGTTCTAAGACCGGGGAATCTCGAGTGTACATCACCCTGTAGAGGTAACAGAACATTACAATGATGAATTTTCTAAATTAAAAAAAGAAAAACGAACTCAAGAATCAAAATAGGAAAAATATACATTTCTGTCACCATTGGAGCGTGAACCTCCCACAACTACACATGATTGGGCCTTAACACATATAAAGCCTGCATGTTCAAGATGATGACGATCGAAGACGAACAAGACCCCTCTATATATGTGCTCCACAGAACCTTGTTTGCCCTAACCCAAAAAAAATAAAAAAATGTTAAGCCTCAATAACAACTTCCATAAAAAAAATCTAGCGAACAGTCAGAATCTTACTTTGCAGGGACCTTCAAGAATCCGCACAACATCTTTTGATGATACTGTATTCCTAAACTTATCCTGCACATTTATTTTCTTCTCTAGCTTACACTTGATCTCTCTTAATTTAACAAGCACAACTTCAGGTCTGTCAGTAACACCCTTAAGAACCTAACAAAGGAAAAATACAATAGTATAATGACAAAAAGTCTTAATTTTGATTGAGAGAGCATTGAAGTTTTGATTTGTTGAGATACTAACCTGAAATGCCTCACTTTCTACACGGATTATGACACCAAAACTCGAATTACTGCACCATGTTAAATTAGAAGTGAGAAAGGTTTGAACCAGAGCAAAACAAGGCAAGGTACTGTGTTGTAATCTCAGGCTCAAGAAAAATACTTACTCTAGCAAAACAAGATCACGAAGTTCATAGTCCCCAATTTTAGTCACACCGGTGGTTACTTCAGAACTCTCTACAACATCATCTGCAAACGCACGGATCTAAAGAGAGAATAATTGTCATTTCTGCGCTAACTGTAAGTAGAAATTCAAAAGTTTTTCAGCAAGCCTATCAAAGTACTATAAAACTCACATGCTCCTTTGTGGTATCAGATATTAAAATCAGGACATGCTGCTCCACCTTCACAACCATGCCAGTAGCACCCTCTTGAGCACCAGAAACAACTTTAACATGGTTTCCGGGTTCAAAATATTTACAAAGTTCCTTTTCATTTAGTGCAAGAGTTTTCTACGAAAACGGAAAGGAAAAAAAACAAGATAATTAGATCATCATAAAGGGAATTTATCACTAATTAGCAACATGCAGAACTGGCAGGCTATGGCCAGTACACTGGAGGAAACCCACCAATTATGATATATCAATTCATACTTACAGGTAAATCCTTCATTTCTGGTCTAATATGAACATTATCCTCGTCAACTTTCTCCACCCATCCCTTTAAGTTCTTCAAATCTCCCTTGATGACAATAACAGCATCACCTTTCATGAAATGCCCTTTCTTTCTGTTCGCAAACAGAGTTGACAGACTGGCTACATCTCCAGTTTCACCCGGTTTACGAAATTTTTCGAGCTCGTCAAACGTAGGTTTGATGTTCTGGGAATAAAGGGATTTTAAAGATACACTTTTGTATAAGAATCCATCTTTGAACATCATGCCTCCAATGGAATCAAACCGTTCCCCATAGGTGGCATCACGCCTATGCTCAACACGGATATGCAGTTCCCTGATAAAAAGATTAAGCTCCGTCAGACCAGGAAATGAAAAGATTCGTAGAAAGTAGAAACATATAAGCAACAACTAGGACAGTTGGCAATACCTAGCTTCTTCAACATTCATAAAACGAGGAGGGGGGACAAATGTCTTCTTTTTCACAACTTCTCTACCTTCCTGCATGACAAATACATTTTGTAAAGTAAATAGGGACTACAGTTTTCAACGAAATTAAACATTCAACAATAAAAATCATGCATTCAACAGGACAGAAACATTTCATTTCATACCAATTTATTTGCGAGAGCTTGTAAATCTATCCTCGGAATTAGTTTCACAGTAACCTTCTGCCGTACATTATCAACATTCACTACCTGTTGAAGGGATATAAATTAGGTGACCAATTAAGAATAGGGATAAAATGATGAATGTCCAAGAATACAGTGCATACTTTGGCCAGGTCCCCCTTGTATGTCCCAATCTTCATTCTAATCCAAGTATCTCTAGCAAGATCAATGGCTTTGCTTTCAACTGACAGCACATCAGTCATTTCTCTTATTGGAACAAGAGTTATTTGTCGTCCAAATATATTGGGAAGACCTTTGCAAGCCTGAAACACATGTAAAAATGTTCACAATTTTATCTAACCATAATGTATGTGTGATAAACAATAGATATACCTCTCTAACATGAGCTTCTTTATCTGCTTCGACGTATATATAGTTTTTGAGATGATCAAGAGCAATAGCTGATCTGATTTGCAAGTCTGACCCCTTATTTATGTACTTTTGCATGAGGTAAACAGCGGATTCACGTTCACGGCCAGTCGCGCATTTGACCATCCAGAGCTTTGGGTCTCTAACAGATGGCAAAAGCGATTGCTGTTCTACATCTGTAGTTTCTTCATCATATTCTTCTGCCAACCGCTGCTTTCCATATCTCTCATGTATCCTTCTTTCCATCTCTTCAAGGTCTTCATGATCTTCTTGGTGTGGTGGCTGGTGATGGTGATGCGCTCTCCCTCTACTGGTATTATCATCTTCGTCTTGCACATCAGGCCCAATAATGAAGCCTGCATGCATGCATGTGTTTAGATGGTTGTTTGTTAGTTTATCAATTAATCATTATAGATGATAATAGAACAAAAATGCAATACAAGAAGTATGTACCGTCTTCGGCTTCTTCTTCCTCCTCCTCATCCTCCTCGTCAGAATCAACATCAGCCTCTTCATCAAAGAAATTCGAAGCAGAAACCTTCCTATACTTACGGCTACGGTCTTTGCCTCCGCCGTCGTAATCATCATCATAATCATCTTCCTCCTCATCGAAATCTTCAACCTGCTCATCTTCATCTACATGCTTTCGACGACGACTCATTGTTGCAAACCCTACAGGGAATTTGCTCCGTAACCCTAGATTGGATTATAACGAATTTTGTTTTTGTTGGAAGCTTTACTATGGTGACATATGACAGACAACTGGATGAACCATACGATACGATTCAAATTTTGTTTTAGAAAGAGGGTAAAGGAGAATGGTGGTGGAGAGTGATCGAGAGATTCAGGAAGAAAAGTGATTAAGAAGAAGATGAAATAGGAGAATGCTATTATATACGTAACGATTAGGGTTCAGATAGATTTCACTAAGTTACTTCAAAAAAAAAAAAAATCATCTTATAATAATATTAGGAGTATTTATCTCCACCTAGCATAATTTTTTTTCGTTAGTGCCACCTAGCATAACTTAATAGAGAGGAGGTATTGCAATTTTTAAGAGTTGGAATTTAAACACTCACTTACTTCTTTTATATGGTGAAATTCTAACAACTAAATTCCTTCATGAAAAAAAAAAAAAATATTATTTATATTATTAATTAAAAAATAATAATTAAATCTCATTAAAATACGACAATATTGTACAGTATTAACGAAAATCACTTAATTATTTTTTACTATTTTATCATTCCTTGTCGTCAATAATTGTTGATTCTCATTAAAATACGACAATATTTCACTTAATTATTTACATTATTTTTTACCATAATTGTTTTTTTCTATAAATAAAACGAAAAGTTAACTTTGCTAGTAAGTTTACTTAACCATGAAGAAATAAAAAAATAAAAAAACTTAGCCACCAAGGAAATTTAACTACTCTTAATTGCAATTTTGACCCCTATAAAAACAATAACAAATCAAGTTTACCCTCTTTTGCACTTTTCACCCCAGATCAATTTTCATTAGGTTAATGCATACGTGACACCCAAATTACTTTATTCATTAGGTTTATTTGCAGTTTTGACCCTCTAAGTATCACAATCTTACGATTTTGGCACATCACTTTAAGTGATGCGGATGCCACATATGCATTGATTTGGTAAAAATTGGTCTAGGGGGCCAAAAGTGCAAAAGGAGGTAAATTCAGGGGGCTGATTTGTTATTATTTTTTATAGGGGCCAAAAACACAAGATTGTGATACTTAAGGAGCCAAAATTGTAATTAAGTCATTTAACTAAAAGGTTTATTCAACAATGAAGAAATCGAAGAGTAAACTTAGCCAAAGAAAAAAAAACTTAGATAACAAGTAGCTAAGACAACATCTTTCAAAAAAAAAAAAAGTAGCCAAGACAGCTTAACCAATTTTTTTTCAAGAGAGTTTAACCATGAAACCCCTCTTTGTTTATATATATATATATGTGTGTGTGTGTGTGTTTTGTTTATATTCTATATATAATATGTGTTTGCATGGTAACCCCTCTTTACTAGGGAAGGATATATATATCTATTTTGCTATTTCCGTTTCAAACTAGTGTATTTACCCGGCGTTGCCCGGGTTAAATCTATAATTAAGTATGACCAAAAGTTTGCATATATGGTATCAACAAATAAAATTTAACATGGACCGGTATGGAACGGATATCTTAATGGATATACACGAATATTATAAAATGTTCATTTTTCTACAGTTGTTGATAATAAAAATAAAATATTTAGTTGATAAGATCAAAGTAACAGATTAAGTTTGTTAAGATATTTATGCCAAATAAAATATTAATTTTAAATAATAGAAAAAATAAAATAAAAAATACTGAGAATAAATGTGGAAGCGACATATGGCATAAAAAACCTTACTTTATATATATACTAGTGTATTTACCCGACGTTGCCCGAGTTAAATCTATAATTAAGTATGACCAAAAGTTTGCATGTATGGTATCAACAAATAAAATTTAACATGGACCGGTATGGAACGGATATCTTAATGCATATACACGAATATTATAAAATGTTCATTTTCCTACAATTGTTAATAATAAAATTTAAGGAATAAATTCTACATAATTTTAATTATTGATACTATTGATTATACAAAAACACTTCAATTTTTTGTTACAAAAGACATAAAGGGATAAAAAAAATATGTGTCAAATGATTAAGATAAGATTAAACTGTGTTTTTGGTGGTTATTAACTTCTTAAGTAAAAAATAAAAGATAGACTATTGATTGATACTATTGATGATTAGAAAATTTTCAAACATAATGAGTTGTTTATTGAGATATTTATGTTACATAAATTTTTATAAAAATTAAAAACTTAAATAAAATAGTTTGTTTTTTTTGGACAATCAAAAATGGAACTTATATATTAACAAGGAGGGAGCTCACCCAAGCAAAAGGAGTGCGAAGGAGCTCCCAAAAAATTACAAAAGAATAGTGGCAATCAAAGATAGGTAAGTCCCAGACAAGCCAAAGGACTTGACCACCACAAATGGAAACCAAAAACAAATACAACATTGTTAGCTTTTAGCCACCAAAGAGAGCA
>Ga0315913_1007231_pt1 | contig 13364 bp, 4 predicted proteins | sample MpolsnodulesMG_FD_207736 | JGI IMG/M metagenome (GOLD analysis project Ga0315913, IMG submission 207736) | Medicago polymorpha root nodule microbial communities from Los Angeles, California, United States - small nodules | ecosystem: Host-associated > Plants > Roots > Nodule | place: USA... | reverse complement strand
CAGGATTAGCGATTACAGGGACAAAATTTTAAATGGCGTCTATTTGCAAGGACTAAACATACCTTTAAGCCATTTTATTTTCTAACATGTTTGTTTCGGCGTCCTGAAGCCTTCCTCCACAAGTTTAGTACCTTCTCCGGGGTAACTTGTCACCATGGCTTTACACATTTCCAAAAACATGGTAATTCTTTTAGGAAAATGTTAACGAGTGCCCCCGGGTCCGGGCCGGGGGCACTCAGACTCTCTTTAAGCACCTTTAATAATAAGTTTTTATGAAAATATGTGTAATCAATGTCTTGGAATTTGTAATATTTGACTTTTTTGAAGAATATTTTCTAAATTTGGAATCAAAGAGTGTCTCGGGGGCACTTGTTAACAAGACCCATTCTTTTATGGTCCATTGCGGTCATCTTTTCCCATTTTTCATTTTCCTGTCACACAGTAAATATCTTGCAACTTGAAAGTAGTTTGAAGTCTAAAAAAGATTTTGATTTGTAGCTTTCCTTGTTCAGACATATTTATGCAGCTGTCACCAAGTCTGTTTCTGAAATGCAAACATGTCTGGCTGTATCTAATTTAAGTTACACATAAAAGAAAGACAAATCAAACACACTACTTAAACTCAAGTTAAAGAAAAATTACCACTTTATAATTTTTTTTAGTAAAACAAATCTCTCAGCTCCATGCAGCTAAGGAGCGAAGCACAGTTTACACTACTCAAACAGTCAGCTTAGATTTTGCAATGACCGAAAGGAGTACAATCATAAGAGAGAAAGTGGAACAGGGAAGGAAAGATACAATATTTATGCAAGTTAGACAGCAACCAACGAAATGTGCACATGTTAATGTCATATTAATCCCGGTGATCTCATATCTGTATTTTTTTTTCTTCATACTCGATAAAGCTAGCTACCTACATATGTTGAGAAAAACTCATGTTGAAAATGATGTTAAAGTAGCACTCCTAATTCTTCCTGTCCTCACTTATACAGGCAAGTTCAAAGGATGATGTATGTACCAACACATAGGCAATGTTTTTCAGTGGATTATTGTGGAGTGGCTATATCAATAAAACACCCACAATGTAATGTATGTATTGAATAATTCTTGTAGTGTAGACAATTAAAACTACCACAATGTAAGAGCACATTACAAGTCACATATATAACAACGGCACAACAAACGAGCCTTTATCTAAATAACCAGCATAAATTGACATGAAATTGTCAAAATCCCGGTTGCACTACAACAAGCTGTCTGAGATAGAAAACAAATGCTGGTTTTCCTATCCTTCCAATAGGAAAACAGGTATTCACATACTCTGGCTTCATTTCTTGAGGAAAATGATAGTAGAGCAGCAAGAAGCCTCCCCCAAGAAAACACATTTTTACTTTTCTCCCAACTACTGTTTTGAGACTTTATCCAAAGCGTCAAAAACATATTGCTGAGTTACATCTTCCACAATGACCTTTTTATCTCTTGACTTAGAACCAGTACCTAGAGATACTTGTCTTCGTTTTACACCTAAAACCTAGCATCACCACAAGAATGTTATAGTACTTATGAGTTATGATAGACCAATCACTAGAAAAGAATCTCGCAAGACAAACTCAACTAATATTTCGATTCCTCAATGTTGGTGGTTGAACCAGCAAAAGTAATTCATTAACAGTTAACTAATTCATTATCAATACAAAAAAAATGTGCGCATTTGGGCAAGTGTTTGATAAAAGTGGTTTTAGATGAACCTAAGACTAATCCCTCAAGATACTATCAAGCACAATGTAGGCCTCTCCCAACAGAATTTGCTCAATGCACAAGCACTAATTGCTCGAAAAGCAAGTCCAAGGTGGGTGAAACATTGGTGTAAATTTCTGTGCATAAGCGCAACTGTTAGTGTTTATTGTTTGAGTCTCGTAAGTACAACTCATATGATAAAACGTTTGAAGGATTTGATATGCTGGGACGCGGGACTGCAGTTGGACGCTAACATTTTTCTCTCACATCCGATGGAATTAAAAAGTAAGCACAAGAGTGTGAAGTGGAACTTACAGAGCTGATGTAATCAAGAAGGGCAGCATTTGCTTCGCCATCCCTCGCCGGTGCATCAATTTGAACACCAACAGCTTCGTCGCTCACATCTACTTAATACAAAACTAAAAATCAAAACGTCATAATTTCAATTTCATCAACTACTATCGAAGAAACGCAACATTCAGATACAAAAAGAGAGACCTGTTATAGATGCGGACTTTGAACCGGGTTTAGCGTGGATTGTTATAGCGACGGATGAAGGAGGCATGCAGCGAATACAAGACGGAATATTGTTAGCTTTTTCCGAAGGAATCGTTTGCTTTGGTTCTGCCTTTGATTTTCCCTTCTTCGCCGGCGCCATTTTTTCAATTTTCCGACAATCGATGCCGTGGACTTGCGTGCTTCAAACGCTGTCGTTTTCGATCAGATTAATTACTGTTTAGTTTTTGGCATTTAAGTGACTTGTCTTGTGCGAGAGTATGGAATACGAATGATACAGGATGCGATTGCAACTCAGAATTCAGATTCCCCAATGAATCGTGACCGTTAATTAATCCAACGGTTCTAACTTGATTATTTGAAGATTGTTGCTAAAAGAAAATGAAATTATTTGAAGATTGAGATTTTAGGTTTTGTTACCAAAAAAAAAAGAAGTTTTAGGTTTATATTTTTAGGCCGCGTTTGAATAAATAGCTTATATAAATGCTTATAGCATTAGGGCTTATAATATTAGAGCTTACATCATAAGCTCTTATATTTGATAAACTTTTTATGTTTGGATATGGACATTAAAAAGTAGTTACATAAATTGAAGTGTTTGGATGTGACATTACATAAACAATTATAGAAATTTTAAAAATTTTAATTTAACAAAAAAAATTATGATTGTAAACTTGAATGAGTTTAGCATATATATATATTGAGATATTAGTGTCCAGTTTGTTAACGAAAAAAAGACAAGTTAAGTTTGTTTTTTTTTTTAATCAGTTTCATTTTGTTACGTAACTAAAAAAATAATAAAAATCTTGTGTGTTAATTTAATAAGATAGCAATTTTGTTACTCATGTACCGTCAAAGATAACCAACATAATAATTAAAATATATGTTTGTAAAAAGTGGATCCAAAGAATCGAAGCAGGTCACAAAAATTCATAAGCTCCGTGTTAAGCTTTAGGTTAAGCTGAAAATTTAGGCTTATTAAAAAATGGCATAAGCAGCTTATGACACTATGATAAGCTATTTTTGTTTATTTATCCAAACACCTTTAAAAAGGCTTATGCGAGTAGATAAGTCCATATAAGTTCAAAATAAGTTAATCCAAACGGGGCCTTAATACTTAATAACTTAAGCTTTTTTGAGTATCTCTGCACGGAACTGCAAATACTAATATTTGAGTTGGATAGAACCATAATAGGTGACAGACTCTCATTCTAGAGATTTAACATTGCTGTATTTTTAATCTGAATTTGAATTCAGGACATAAAAAATCCTTTATATCTTTAGTTTTTCTTTTTTTGGGATCTTTACCTTTAGTTATTCACTCAAGTTTTTAACCAATAACTAACGAGTTACTGATTGATATTGACATCTCTATATAAAAGTTATATGTATGAGTAAATAATTTACTAATAAGATGGAAACTGTGAAAATGACATTCCCCTTCTTATGTCAATGGAGTTTTCATTAGTTTTAGAATACTCCTACTTGTCATTACCATTAAATATGAATTATTATCCAAAACTATTCTTAAGCCAATCACTTCTCTTGAAGATATTATGAAAGTCATATTTAGATCTTCATAGCCACAAAGGTGGGACCACAAAAGAGCTGGCCACTAATTCCTGTTGCCAGATCGATAATTGATGCATTTGGAAAAAAAATCATGATTTTGGTTTTGGCTATTGAAATTATTAAGATTGGATAATTTAGCCTCATAAATTAAAATTACTATGATGATGATGATGGAATGAATTCAAGAGTTAAAATTAGTGTTGTACCATCCTATGAAGATGGTTCATAATAATCTTCATCTAAAACATATTACTCCTTCCATGCTTGAACTTTGACATTCTATGTTATTAGTACAAAATTTTAGATTTTTAGAACATAAAAATATATAATTAAATAACTTTTTTCTGGTATACTCATATACTCCCTCAATTTTTAAATATAAGCAAATTTGACTTTTTTTCTGATATATCCATATACTCCCTCAAATTGCTTGTATTTTTTTTTAAGAAGCTAAATTATCTCACCCAAATTGACATCGGAGAGAATCAAACCTGAGACTTTGAGGAGGAGCACACTCTCAGATCTCAAGCCAATACCGTCATCCCAACCCAAGTGGGAGTAGGATTATAGATTAATTGTACTTTATTTTCACTAGTAAATACATCCTCCAATCACAATTATAAACAAAAATTTACATTTTAGATCCGTTCGATTAATAATGTATAATGGAGATTAATAAAAGGGTTATGAAAAATTGTAAAATAATTGATATTACAAAAACAGCAACTACGGATAGTTAGTCTAGATTCATATTTTTTAATCAATGTGCTAAAACCATTTTCTCTTTTGACCGAAATGTGGTAAATCCTTAAACTAGCAAAATTCAAAGTTGAATGAAGCCGTTAGTATACAAGACACATTTCACAATGATACAAGTTTAAAATTCTGCATAATCCCCAAAACTCAACTCACATACACCTTTATTACTCAAACAAGCAAAAAACATTTTTAACGAATTATAGCCTAAAATAACCAACACTTTTACTTTAATGATAGTTTTATTTCAAAAATAAAGTAATAAAGAGAAAAGTGATATGAGAATCTTAACATAAACACTTTTAATTTCTTATTCTTTGTTCCTAAAACACATTTTAATCATAAAATTTTCATTCAAGCTAACGAATGTTGATTCAATTGATAAAAAGTTGACTCATATCTCATAAGAATAAAAGTTTAAATTTTAACGTCAGCATGACAATCTTTTAATAGATGATATGTAAATAAAGTCTGTTTTAAATTTTATGGACCTCTACATCATAATTCATTTAACTTTTTTTTTTCATGTTTTTTTTCGAAGCAAAACCAAAATAACAACTTCAACTTCACCCAAAAATTAAAACATGGATGAATTATGCAATCTTTACACTTTTTTGCAAACCATAATTTTTTTTTTATGCAATCCAAAAACTACAAATTATATATAAAAAAAGATTAAATATTTTTTTAATCATTATAAATATTCAAAATTTTGTTTTTAATCTCTACAATGAACATCACACTTTTTATAACATATAATTACAAAAACTAAAAAGTGTCATTTTTGTAGATAAAAAATATGAACATTCATCCATATTTTTTATTTTTTTTAGGGACCATATTTTGAAAAAAAATTAAAAACAAAAATCTGAATATTCAAAAATAAAAAAACATATTTAAAAAATAAAAAAGAGAGAGAATGCTTTTTCCACCTCACTTTATTTTCTCTCTCTCAAAGACCTTCTTCCTTCATTCTCTAAAATTCTTTTTTCTTTCCAACTCAAAATATTTATATAAAAATTCAATCTTTTCCCTTTCGCTTTTTCTCTGCAACCATTTATTTTTTCTTCAGAAAAATTCGATTTTTTTAAGGTTGTTCCATTCCATCATCGTATTTCGTTGTCCCTCAACACTTTTTAAGGTTCAATTTTAACCTTGGTGTTTTTCTGGATCAGACTCAGATCCTGTTTTTTTTTTCTTTCTTTCTGATCCATAATTTTTATTTTTTATTTTTTGTGAAAAATCGTAATCAAGAAGCAATATGAAAAAGGAAAAGAAGGTAACTTTCTTTGACCCTTTTGCTCACTCTAGTGAAATATACAAGTCAAAGTTTCTGGGTCTCTATAGTTTCACTCAATTTTTGAAATTTGTTAGTTGTTAATTGGTATTAATCAATAATGGTAGTTTTCAATATTTTTTCTAATTTTTTATTTAATTTAATTTTTAATTTTTTTTGTTTCTCTGTTAAGTGTGAATTTATTGTTTGTTTTGTTTAAGAATGTTTGTTATATTGCTGTTTTTGTTTGTTTTATTGTTTATTTTGTTAAGTGTTTGGTGAAAAAAGAGTGTTTAGGATTGTGCTGAATTTGTGTTTTTTGAACTTGTGTTTCAGATTTGTCATAAAAAAAGTACCATGAATGTTGTTAAGGAGTTTTTCACTGAATCATGTGGTTTCTCTCAATTAGAATGTTATGTTGTTAAAATTAAGTAAAAATAATATAGTCTTATCTATGTAGCACCAACACTTCTGATCAAATGCGTGTCCCATGTTTGACACATGTCAATGTCCGACATGGCACTGACACTTGTGATTACCTTGAATTATGTCAGTCTCAAAGTTGTATTTTTGTCGGCGTGTCAGTGACCATGTCGTGTTCGGTATTGGTGTTTGTGTCCGTGCTTCATAGAGTCTTATGATAGAAGTGATTTTGAAAAGATGTTATTGTTTTAATTTGTTTCTGTATAAGGGGTTCAGTTTGTGCATTTGTTCGGTTGTCTTGCAGATTGAGGTTGTTGCTTTTCCTGATATGAAGTAGCATCAATAAGGACTAAGGAGTGTGTTTTAAAGTGATTGGTGAAATTTTTTGTTGAAGAAATTTGAGTTATGCTCAAGCAGATATTAAATAGGATACCTAAGAAGGGATCGAAATCGGCGGAAAATAATGAAGGAGGAGGAGGAGGAACATCAACTTCTTCTTCGACTGCTTCAAACAGTGTAAGAAGCAGCAGTTATGGAAATTCAACTGCTTCATCAATTTCAGGTGTTGATTCTAATTCGAGTATTGGAGGTGACATGCTTGTACAAGCAATGAATTCAAAATTGAATCTGAACGGTAGTTTGTCAGCTTCTTATGAAGCTTTGCCGAGTTTTCGTGACGTTCCGAATTCGGAGAAACCAAATTTGTTTATAAGAAAGTTGCAAATGTGCTGTGTTTTATTTGACTATACTGACCCTTCGAAGAACATTAAAGAAAAGGAGATTAAGCGGCAAACCCTTGTAGAGCTTGTGGATTATGTTTCTTCGGCTAATGGCAAGTTTACTGATGTTATGATGCAAGAAATCGTGAAAACCGTGTCGATAAATTTGTTCCGGACATTGACTACTCCACCTCGCGAGAACAAGATTCTCGAAGCCTTTGATATGGATGAAGAAGAGCCTTCAATGGACCCTGCATGGCCTTACTTGCAAATTGTGTATGAACTTCTTCTTAGGTTTGTCACATCACCCGAGACCGATGCAAAGTTAGCGAAGAGATATGTTGATCATTCATTTGTTCTCAGATTGTTAGACCTTTTTGATTCAGAGGATCCTAGAGAGCGTGATTACTTGAAGACGGTTCTTCATCGAATATACGGGAAATTTATGGTGCACCGACCGTTCATCAGAAAAGCCATCAACAATATATTTTACCGATTCATTTTTGAAACTGAGAAACACAATGGTATTGCAGAACTTCTAGAAATTTTGGGAAGTATAATCAATGGATTTGCTTTGCCACTGAAAGAAGAGCACAAGCTGTTTCTCGTGCGAGCTCTTATTCCTCTTCATAAACCGAAATGCATACCGATGTATCACCAGCAGTTGTCTTACTGCATCACACAGTTTGTGGAAAAAGACTGCAAGCTTGCTGATACGATTATACGCGGATTATTGAAATACTGGCCGATAACAAATAGCACTAAGGAGGGTATGTTCTTAGGGGAGCTGGAAGAAGTCTTGGAAGCAACTCAACCTGCAGAGTTTCAGAAATGTATGGTGCTCTTATTTCGCCAAATAAGACGTTGCTTGAGCAGTTCACATTTTCAGGTTTGGTAAATCTAGTAGTTTTCATCAACTTGCACATTCTATATTTTTTCTGTTACTTTCTCAACCCCTCATAAAAAAAAAAATAGGAAGTTTGTATTTTGTGCCTGACATTGTTGTCAATCGCGGGTCGCAGAAAATAGAGGTTTGTTCAAATTCCGCTATGCTACATTGCTATAGTGTTTCCATAGCCGCTATTCGACAACACTAAGTAATAAATTGTGTATCACCGTAAAATAGTGGTCTATTAAAATCTGTGTATCACTACAGCGTTTCTATATCCTCTATTTGACAACACTGGTGCCTTATTTTTCCTTAGGGTGGTAGACATTCGATACAGAAATCATTATCCATATTCAATTAATACCTTTCTTGTTGTCTCATAAGATATGAGACATAGGCCTCATTGGATAACAGGCTAAATCATAATGTCATAAAATGATCAATTTGCGAAAGACATTTATATAGTTTCCTTAAGTGTGTGTTTATGCATCCTCTCACTCTATTCATAACATGACCTTTGATTTTAATTTCTATGAAATTTATGTTTGAAAATTGATGGAAGATATCGTTGAGCATGATATTCTTTTGTTACGCTGTTTCCAATTTTTGTGGTCTTCTTTAGGACTCTCTTTATACGTTTCTGGTAGATTTTCAGAGTGCATGAACATTGGTTTTGGCGTTTGTGATCTGTCATTGCTTTGACGGTTTATTATACGAATGATGCCATATTTGTGGCCATTCGGATAAATTGCTATAGGATTCTCTTTCTCCACATGGGGGTGTTGTCATTTGTTAATTACAGATTGTGAAAAATAGGGGGTTGTTCAAATTCCACTATGCGACAGTGCTATAGAGCAACTATAGCCGCTATTTGACATCACTTTGTACTGAATAGCTATCTCGGAACAGTAGTGATTTATTCAAATTTCTTTACGCTATAGTGCCGCTATAGCCTCTATCTATTTGATAATATCAACTCAACGAGAAAGAGAGTCTTCTCTACCTTTTGCTTTCTTTAATGTAAGCTTCTGTCAATGTATTCAACATTCCTCAAAGTTTAGGCAGGCATTTATTTTGAGGATATGATTGCCAGAATTGTTCCACTTGGATCATTGACTGTATGTGTCTTCAGTGGATCATCAAATTCATAAAAGCTATATTAGTTATTTGAAAATAATGTATAGTTTTGTAAAATTATACAATAGGATTAATGTAGATTGTAGAATAAAATAAGGGTGTGGTTACTTTCAAAATCTCACTCAGGTGAACAACTCATAGCTGTGATATTAACTTTATAATCATATCTCTCTTTTATACATTTAGTAGAAATGTAATCACTGTGCTTAGGGCATATCTTGCTACTGGAGCTTCCTGCTATTTACTCATGCATTTTGCGATGTCATCTTGTAAAACTATCCTCCTGAAGTTGCATTTCCTTAGCTTTTGCTTTCTACTCGCAAACTTCATGTGTATTTCTCAACTTTTCATCGAATAACTAGCAGTGCAGAATTAGTCACTTAAGATTCCTGAATTGAAAAGGAAGGTGTGTTACGTGTTGCATCGGGAAAATAATATACATTGGAGAAATCATGTTCAGGAAATGACAACTTTTCTATTTTGTTATTGTTCGAATTAAAAATATGCACCTGAGATCATTTCCTTTGGTTTTGTGCTTCTGCCATATCAGTTTAAAATATTTGAAGGATTTATAAGAAAAAATTGTGACAAAAAATTGGAGTTTTCATAAGAGTCCCACATTTGATTAGATATAGTCTGAAAATTTGTTTATAAGTGGACACTAGACAGTCCTCACTCTACACTAGAGTCCCACATTTGATCCTATTCGCTTTCGATCATATTCTTTTTCGTTACAGCTTCCAACACAGACACGCTCTGATTTTGATTGAATTAAGGATGTTATATGTTATTTATTTTGTTTATGACTTGAGTTTTGAAGTAGAAGTATCTTGAAGTTGATATATGATATTTGAAGTATTTTGGAGTTTATATATGATATTTCAAGTCATATGTTTTTTGTTCATGTATCTTACGATACACGATTCAAAAAAGTGGTTGAACGATACACGATACGTATCCAGATTTGACTACCATGGTAATGAATCCTTCCTAACTTGTTGAATCCTTAACTTCCGCTGGGAATGTACAAATAGAGGATGTTTTTATAAAGATAGTTTGATGCCAAAGCAAGGTTTAAGAGTGAATATACGTGGATGAGGGGTGTAAGGTTACCCCCTATTTATAGTTGTTCTGTGATCCTAGGGATGTCCTTATGTTGCCTAATCTGATTGGTTTTGATGATGTATCAACATTGGGTTCAAATTCCCCTTTATCTTACATTTTGTTAATAATAGTATCTTCTTATCTAGTTTGGTTAGTGTTGAGTGTTTACGTGATAAGGGGAACCCCAGCCGTGATAAGATAATTATCCTCAGAGGTCAGTTGCCTTCAAGGTCTTCTTGTAGAGACTAGGGTTGAGTTTGAGCCTGGTGGGACTTATCTGCGATTAAGGGCATGACTTGGCTTTTGGGCCTCAAAGCCTTTTTTTCATGTACTCATCGTGAATCTGACTTGAACGTCACATGATGGCCTTTTTATCATCCCATAGTCCATCCCGGTACAGAAAACAATATTTGTTTTTTGTTTTCATTACTTTCTATACACGTCTTCATTGAAAATAAATGAAACCATTTAGAATATGAAAACATGTCTTCCTTGAAAATTTAGGAAAAAAAAAGCTTTCATTTATTTTTTTTGAAAGCTATGATGCATTATTCTGTATGGTGGATACTTTTACCATAACTTTATTCTTTTAATTTATCAAATGATTTAATTGCGTCTGAATTTGCAGGTAGCGGAGAGAGCTTTGTTCTTATGGAATAATGATCATATTGAGAACTTGATCAAACAGAACTACAAAATTATACTTCCTATAGTCTTGCCTGCTTTGGAGCAAAATGCACGGAGCCACTGGAACCAAGCTGTCCGAAGCTTGACAATAAATGTCAGCAAGATCTTCTCGGACACTGATCCTGCATTCTACGAGGAGTGCATGACCAAATTCAGAGAAGATGAAGCGCAAGTGAATGATATGAAGTCAAAACACGAAGCCAGGTGGAAACGCTTGGAAGAAATGGGAGGCATGAAAGTTGCAATCAATGAACCGGTTTTGGTTTCTCCAAGAACTCATGCAACTTCTGGCAAGGCGGCAAGTAGGCCTCAATTGGATTGATCCTTGAATTTTTCGGCATTGCAGGGTGGAAAAGCATGAGAGCTGTTCTAATGGTGATAATATGCTGTTTTTTGTTGGTTCTCTTGACCAGATGAAAAACTCTCCAGGCCAAATTTAGGGTACAAAATAGCTCCAACTTTGTTTTACAAGCATGTATATATTGAATTGCACGAGACTTAAATGGATGTCTCAAGCCACTGTTTATTTTTGAATTTGCTTTTTGTAGCCGGCCTTTGAAGTTTGATCTATGTAGCACTGACACGACACCGACACATGTGCTTACATTCAATTATTCTATTTTCTCAAATTATTACCGGTGTCAACATGTCAGTGTCAGTGTTTCATAGAGATTGATGCTACCAAGAATCACAAAATGGCTTGAGTTACACGTTTAATTCGCTTTCATACTTCACTTTAATGGAAACATGTTCCATTTCTGTTTCCAATTTGTAGTGTTAATTTTGGTTTTCTTATGTAGTTGAGTTGGTTGTTTAAGGAAAGTTGATAATTAGGTGTTATCTTGTAATGAATTGTGGTTGTTTTATATATATTCTGAAGGCAATTTATTTAGCACATTTGTTCTGTGACAAAGAATTCATGGAATCTTCTTTCTTCTTTTTACCCTTTTCCCTTTTTTTTTCTTTCCTTTTAACTCCCTGCAGGTATAAATGTTTGTGCCTTGAGTTTCGGTTTAAAAATGGTTGTCTTCTCGTCAATGTCAAAGACAATTGTAACTGTTGTCTAAATCTTTGGTTGTTTGCTCAATAGGCATCTCAGGATTGCTCACTTGGCTGAAAAAGCCGATCAAGAGTCACGACCCCATCAGAATTTACACAAAAAACATACGATTGAGAGTTACAATTCAATCGAGAGGAAAAAAGAGGTGTCTATTGAGTAACTTTCAAGTCTTTGCGTTAGCACCTGTATGGGATAGCGTTAGTTCACCGCCAATGTGTGTTCAAAGCCATTTGACCGTGAGAATTCAGAAGCTACTGAATATTATTGGAGTACACACACTAATACGATGAACCACTCTAATTTTACAAAATCACGGTAAATTAATAAACTGTGACTTAACTATATATCACCATTATCAGAAGAATAATACATATATCAAATATTTGTGCATTGCACAATCCACCCTGTAAATTTAACTTTCATGTAACCATAACCACTTCCTCCCACCCTCAAAAGGCCACAACAGTTCACACATGCAAATGATGTATAATGCATCAAAATCAAAATAGAAAATTATGAAAACATGTGCTAAATTTTTGAGTGAATAGGCAATTGATTCTTGATATTATAAGTTTTTTTTTTGTTGATGAGATGATATTATAAGTTTCAGTTGAATAGTTTATTATTTTTACTAATTACTAACATATATAAGGGTCTCATTTGCAATTTTCATGTCTCAAATTAGTTGTCAATTTGGAATAATTTTAAACGTTAATTATGTATTTCCAGTAATATGAATTAAATTATTGTATTTCAATCCACCAAAGAGTATCTACAATGGTAGATGTTTCATATATTTAACATCACGTTGAATAGACACTCTTATTATAGAGTAAAGAATTTAAATGCCTATAGAGAATTGTGGCTTTGAAAATGCACTCTATTTTATGCAAGAGCTATTTAATTTTGTTGAAATTATTTGTGAACTCAATTTGTAATTTTCGTTTGAACCGTTGAGTATGAGAAATTGAATGTTTATTAAGTAGAAACATTAAAAAATTATAAAAATTAGTGATATTTTTTGTGGAAAAAAAGAGTGATGTTTACATGCAAAACTCATTTAAGCATCCAAATGATAAATATGGAGCTTCATTGGATGCTCTGCCTCTAACTACACTACTAATTATATTTAATAAGAGTATTTTTGTAAATGAAACTATTTTTATCTTTGAAATCAACATGATTAATAATTTTTTTAAAAATTGCACAACACAAATGAAATATTTATAATAAAAATAAATTACTTGTTAACTTATGTCATTAGAATTCTTAAAAAAAAAAAAAACTTATGTCGTTAGAAACTATGACATGACATATTTATTGATCATGTCAAATTTCATGTTGTGTAATATTTAGGCTATCTTAATAACGAATTTATCAGTTTTTGCAATTGAACATAAACTAATACAGTGATATTTACCAAAAAATTCGTCCGGGTTAGGTAAATTAGTTTCATATATTCAGTTAAGATATCACACATCATACTTC
>Ga0315913_1007230_pt1 | contig 13366 bp, 13 predicted proteins | sample MpolsnodulesMG_FD_207736 | JGI IMG/M metagenome (GOLD analysis project Ga0315913, IMG submission 207736) | Medicago polymorpha root nodule microbial communities from Los Angeles, California, United States - small nodules | ecosystem: Host-associated > Plants > Roots > Nodule | place: USA... | reverse complement strand
AAAGGAGATTAGGTGTGATTTTGTTGAGAAGGAAAAAATAGGGTTAATAATTAAACAGGGGTATTAGAGTAAAATTAACCATTATGGTTAAGTTAAAATTAGGACAAACATTTGCTTCCGAGTTAACTTTAATAAATAAGAGATACCAAAATGGATGTGCAGCTTAACCTTTCTTCGCATTTCAAAGTGGAAAGTTTTTTTATGTGGGACCCACCCAAAGAACACTTTCTTTCCTCTCTGACAGTGTAACCAAACAATGGAAACACAAATTTTGATGAACTTTCTTTCCTAGGTGGATACCTTCCCTAGAACCAAACAATGCCTTAGAGTTGGTAGTTGTTGTGCATTTTGTTGAGATATCTATGATATATCAAAAGAAGTTAATTTTGCAAAGATAAAAAAATTATGGAAATTAACATGAAAGCGGTCACATGCATAAAAAACAAAATATAATTTTTAAAAGTTAATTAATATTAAATAGTTAAATTAGTTGAAAAAAATTGTTAAAAGAAAATTAGAAATTAGGAAAATTTATTTAAGGGTTATGCTAACACGTGCCCTTAAGGCACTTGTTAAGGATTCAAAAAAAGAAATAATTATGAAATTTCATGAAGAAAAAGTTGTTTTTTAATCTTTCAATAGGTTGAATGCACAATTTTCAAGATAAAGTTGCTACTTTAAGCTTTTTATCAAGTGCCCTTAAAGCACTTGTTAGCATTAATTTATGAGTATTTTAGAAAAAGTATTTATGCCAAATAAATATTAGAAATTTTAATTTTTTTTCTTAAAAAAAATATATTTATGCCACATAAACAATCCCCGTGAGCATAGCTCAGTTGGCGGGATATTCATTGTTATATGCAGGGGTCGGGGTCCGAACCCCATACACCATACTTATTCACCTTGAAAAAAAGTTGAATTCTAACCAATAGGCTATTTGACAACAAAAAAAATCAATTAAACATTTTTTATAAATAAAAAAACAAAAAATTTAGTTTTACAAAGATAACGATTATTGAAAATAATAACACGGTAGCGTCCACGTGCCACAATTTCAGTAACTTCTCAAGGTACTATCCATCAACTGTTTATGCTTCAGCAAATTTTTGTCGCTAGATGCACGTTGATAACCCCTCTTGAAACGATACACTTCAATTACACACCGAGTACTCGTAAGAACAACTATTGTGGAAGACTTTAGCGGATTTTGCTGATTATTCATTAAAAACAAACTATTGTGCAAGACTTTGGCGGGTTTTCACTTGGAAGTGAAGAACTTCCGACTATTTTCCGAAAATACTCTAGTCCAGGTAAGGAACTTGTTGCAATACTCGAACCAGCTAATTAAACAAAGCAATAATTATTTGTTGTGACTCTTTACTTTTGCTAGATTTTTTTTTACAAGACATTGCAATAAAGTTAAATTTTCTATCTTTAACCCCTTTTGTATTTCCATTGATAAATCTGTATATGAAAATTGCACTAATATTTTATACGTAATTATTTGTTAAAATCAGTGTTATTCAACCCGGTGCCAAGACCGGTTCTAGTTGCTTATGCACTAGACCCGGTACGACCCGTCTAGTTCAGGCCTTGAACTAGTGACTCGGTTGGGTTGAATGACCTGGACAATCTATGCAACAATGAATTGTACTATTATGTACTAGCGGAACGTATGTCCGCTTTTTTTTACCTCTAATGTGTGTGTATATTTTATTATGTTTTTTTGTATAATTTTGACTACAATTTTTAAATATTAATGGAAATTATTCATACATCAATTTATCTTACAAATTATTCTCAAAACGTATAACGAAATTATTTACCAACTCGTCATATTTTGGCTTGTTTGTATATAATATAAAATCAAATAAAATAATGATAATTTTTTATTAATTATATTTATAGTGACATATACTTGATCTAGTTTGTTACACTTTTTTTTAATGATTAAGGAAATAAACAGGACATATACTCATATCTCATTATCTTGTTTGTTACACGATATATTTTGTGTGGTAATAAAAAAAAATTGTGATTGTTCTTTTTATTTAATATTTGAATTCACTTTCATCCATTATTATTTTTAAATGATAAGGAAAAAAATCGGACATATATAATTCGTTACATTTTGTTTTAATATTTGAATTTACTCTTATCTATTTGTTATATGTGTTATTTGCATTGAAAGTTGAGGGTAATTTTGGAAGGAAAAAAATCAATCTAAAAGAGGCAAAAGGTCCTATTTTCTTTATATATAATATAGAAGTATAGATATTAAAAAAGTAATCAATGGAAATCAAGTCGAACCCAAGCCAACTTGAGATGAATTACCCTGAAATAAAAGAAACAACGCAGAAAGAGGAAACAAAAAAAGCATTTTATTTTAAAATTATTTTAAAAAATCAAACAAAAAAAAAGTAAGCATTACTGGCGGAAAATTCCCTAGTAATTTTTGGATATGACGGCAGTAGTGGCGGAAAAATCTGATAGTAATTACTGATAGACAAATCCGCCAGTAATTAGTGGCGGAAAAATCCGCCAGTAATCCCTTTTCAGATGCAGATTGTATTAAAGACAGAAAAATCCGTTAGTAACATTACTTTTTTTTTTAAGAACGCTAGTCACATTACTTTTTTTTGAAGAAGGAGAAGAAGACGCTAGCAACATTACTATAGTTGTATTATTGAAGGATTTCTTTTGTTGCTGTTTCGCCAGTAATCTTCATTACTAACATATTTTAAGCTTTATCGACATATTTTTTCCGCTGGTAATGACGGAAATTCTTGTAGTGTAACCGGTAATTTGTTAAATAAATTATTAATATCAAACCAAAATATGAATTTAAATTGGTCCTGTAAATGGATGGTGGGATTGAACCCCTCATATTTGTTTGTCATTGTGTCGGATACCGAGTTTTTTTTTCTAAAAAAATAAATAAATCCTAGTTATCTAAGTTGAAAAACTAACAAGAGTGCGTGTTTAGAATGAAAATAATAAGCATATGTAGGAAAACAAAATTATTTTCTTATAAATATCTAAAATTGATTAAAATAAATAATTTAATCAAATAATCATCTAAAATTTTCTCTATCAATTTAATATTTAAAAAATGGATGAATTGTCTATTAAATTTGACAAAATCTATGCTAAGTGAAATATTATTTAAAATTAAATTTAATAAAGGAGAAAACTGAGAAAAGAATAAATAGTTTGAAATATGGACAAAACTCATGCGAATTTCTTTATGTGTTTTTCATATGATTCTTAATTAAAAATATATTTTTCATGAGTAGTTTATTTAGGAACCAAATGAAAAGCACACAAGAAAATGCATCCAAGTTTTTGCTATAATTAAAATATGGAAAAAACTTAGATGCATTTTCTTAAATACTTTTCGTGTGGTACTTCACATAAAATACACACAACTACCTATTCTCAAATCGATAATTTTTAAAAGCTTGTTATAACCACAAAAAATAAATTTTAATTATGTGAATAATCATATGAAAAACATGTAAGGAAAATGAAAATAAGTTTTGTCCTTGAAATAAAAAAAAATTGAATGACAAATATTAGTAATTAGTTGTTAAAAAAGAACACAAAGTATATAAATAAATGAAAAGATCAAATGAATATAATATTAATTATAATTTATTTTGTAGTGCTACAAAATGGAAGAGTCGAAATTAAGTTCCAAACTTATCTTTGGATGAGAGATTTCATGTCAGACGGATGACATAATTGACTTATGAAGAAAAAAAAATAGTAATAGTAATAATAGACTTATGAATTTTTTGAAAAAAAAAAATAGACTTATGAATTATGTGTTTTCCTCCGAACAATGTATGTTCCAAACTTATGAATTATGAAGGTATCTTTGTGTTGGCTCAAACTATCCCGCTCTCTCTTGTGTATTCTGTTGCAGCGGGAGAAGCCTTGGGTTTATTCCACGCCTTACAATGGCTAAGTGACATGTAATCTGACGACGTTGATGTCGTCTTGGATTCAAAAATTACAATAGACGCCTTCCACCATCGTCAAGTTGATGTTACTGAATTTGGACAAGTAATTTCAGCATGCCGGAGTCTTTTCAACACACACTTCTCAAACTCTAAGGTCGAGCTCAATATGCGACAAGCAAATGAGGTAGCTCACACCCTTGATGGGGTTGCCTCATTAACCGCTAGTCCCATTATTTTAAAAAAAAAAAATCATTGCTCCTATAATAACTTTCTACTTTTTTTTATGAGTATCTACTTTGACACAACATGACTAATAATTGGGATTTATTAAAATTGTTCTTTGGAGATTAAGGTAGTATAATTCTGTGTTACTGTCGTTTCTGACGATGTGACTGTAATAAAACACCGTGTTAAGATAATAATAGCATCGCTGAGAGTTTGTATAGTACTTTCTTATCCAGAAACAAAAATTAAAAGCAAAGGATATACACTTTTTTTTTCCTAAATATGCTTAATGACAAATATATATGTAGGCCACACACAAATCGTAGTAGATACTCATAAGTTAACTAGAAATGGTGGTTAAGCAAAGTCTTCTCCAAAATGTTGACTTCAGAAATAATGTTTCTCCACCAAAAGGCTAGTGAGATGGTTTTGATTTGGTTTCTACCGAGTTCTGTTATTGAATTTCTCTGTATTTTGACTCTGTTTTGGCTTGAGTACACCTTATGTTCAAGTTATTTTGATATATTTTTTTTAATAAACCCCGTTAGTTTATCTTACAAAAGAATTCAAATATTTCTTACCAACAACGATGATTTCTACTACGGTCAATCACTATTGAATTGCCAGGATTATTCAAAGTGTACATACACCCCACATAGTTAGAGTCTGTTTCCATACTCATTTCACCTAGTTTATAACTTTTGGTTATGACAAAAACATGCACAAAATGGATGGATTTGGTTGACTTTGAATACCCCACATATTCTTTCTGGCTCTAAACTGAAACCAAAATACCCAACATAGAACAAATAGGGTATTTCAAGAAAGTGCTTCATTTGTTCAATGCAATTATGCTCTTAGAAGTCCAAAAGTCACACATAGCCTCAATTGTTGTCCCTGATATATGTACAAGAATATGGTCTGATGGTAATCATTGCTCCAAGTAACTATTTCGAGTCGCAGAGGCCTGATGCTTCATCGCAGAAACCATCCCGATCTAGTAGTTTCTGAGGTGGAGCACTCAGCAATGGAGATGATGGGGTGCCATAAGCATTTCGTCGTTTGTTCCCGCAACCTAAACTCACTCTTGTGCTTACTCCTGTCACAGGATTTGTGCCACTAGCGTACTTGCATAAAGCCTACATAAATTAATCAAATAATATATGTAATCCTCGGTCATAAGCTCGAAAAGTTTTATGCCAAGAAAGTGTTTTGACCGCATTGAAATACATTATATGCAATTCAACCATGACCTTATAATGTGAAAGCTCAAACAATAAAATTTGGTTAGCCATCGATGCAATCAGTGGTCGTACCAGTTTTTGGGGAAGGTCCAACACAGCATCACTAAAATCAGCACCTTCAATGATGGCGCCTCCAAGGTCACTCCGTGTGAGGACTGTTCTAGAAAGAATGGCATTTGTGAGGTTGGCTTCATTAAGAACCTGTATATATAGTACACCCCAAACATGAAATCGGATCTAAATAAAATGAATCAGTTTTATTTCATGTACTAGTAGTTACCATGCGATCCATCAATGTATCACTCAAATCAGCTCCTAAAAAATGTCGCGCAGAAAAAAATCAATGAAATTATAATAATTGACTATCTGAAATTATAATACATTGAAAAGGCGTTGGATACTTTTTAGATATAGAAATCCACTATTAACTTATACCTGTAAAATTTGCTTTGAATGCAACAGCTTTCTCCATGTATGCACCATTGAAAGTAGAACCGCTAAAATCTGATTCTCTCATATCAGCAGATGTGAAATTGGCTCTTCTGTATAAGTAATTTAGATCAGCCATGAATAGAGGTCCCTAAACTTCTATAAATAATAACTATATTCAAAATAATTTGCTATGCTAGATTGCTGACATATATACAAGTGGACAATATTACTAAGTTATTAATCGAACCTGAGACCTTAAGGAGGAGCAGACTTCAAGGTCTCAAGTCAACACCACCAAGCTAACCCAAGTGGGTTAAATTAGCTACTTTATTACTATATTGACAATACACTCATCTTCTAAGAAAAACTTAAAATAACACAAGGTCTAATTTAAAGGTTACCTGAAATTTTCATTCACATGAACTGTTTTCCTGCAATATAGTAACCCTAATGAATTAGTAATTATCATTCAACTAATATATTAAATGAAAGAAAAAGAAACCAACTTGAGGTCTGCTGATCCAAATTGGGCAGCTGATCCAATACCAAATTCACCCCTCACTTCAGCTTCAAATTTGTTAAGATCAGCAAGGGCAGACATGTCAGAGCTGAAAACAATAACAGCAGCTGCCAACGTGGCCGAAACAAGTTTCCCCCAGTTCTTGTTGGAATCTACATTAGCACATGGCAGCTCAACCTAAGTCAGCATTGCATTACAACACTAATTAAAAAATTGAAAGTATAGTGTATAGTACTAACCTTGAGGATGATCATTGTTTAAGCTCATTTTGCAAATAAATTGAGATGACTTTGAGTGAAAATGCATTGTGTTTGAAACCTTGGAACTTGAAGGGTAACAAGAAACATGGTGAGAATTGATTGAAAGTGGTGTGAATGAATTGAGTGCCATCATGTATAAGGAAGATATTTAGCAGCTAGATTAATTTGATACTCTAATGAGCAATGGGGAAAGAAAAATTAACAAGTGCAGGAAGTGATTGTGGTAAGTATTAGCACACGTGTTCTAGTGTTATCCAATTTTTGGTAACGACACATGTCAAAATTCTAGTTACACCCCCATGTATTTCTAGTTACACCCTTAAATGACAAAATTAACCTTTATCAAGAAAAACCCTTCCTTCCTTTCCTTCACTTGTTCTCTCTTCTCTCCACATTTCACAGCAAGATTTATCCTTTTCTATCAAGGTTAGAAAATTGTGCTCTTGATTCATTTATGATTTTTTTACCCTCATTTCAATTCATGAATTTGATTATTACTGTGTTCTGGGTTTGTTGTATACAAGTAAATGCGGAAGCGTCAATGAATGAATAGAACACAAATCAATTGAAGCAAAACAATCAACTACAATGTGGAGATCACCTCGATTTTCATATCTCGTAAGTTGCTCTTTCTTTCTCTACAATTAACGTTGTTGAAGCTTTGTTTTCTCATGAAACCCGTGTGTGTTTTTCAGGTTACTAGATTGAGACAAGTGAACATAAGTGATGTTCGGTGTTGTTACAGTCAAATGTTGTCTCAACCATCTTATTCTCAGACAAAATCTGAATCTGTTCCTTCTGAACAAAAAGCTAGTAGAGAAATTCCAAAGCATTATATTGGAGAAAATGTGTCTAGAAAAGATAGAACCAAATTTCTTCTCACCACAGTAAGTATAATAATGTGTGATATCATAGTTTTTTATTTTGGGGGGGAAACTCGGTATTTGGTCCAAGGATTGACTAATCCCATAGAGGGGGCTCAATTGAAGCGAAAGCAAAGTTCTATATGGACTAGCCCAACACAACCTGAGACCTAGTGAGTAACACACTCCTAGGTCTCGAGCCTTCGCCTTGCCAACCTTTAGGGGTGAAGGGGTTTCAATGTTATTTTGATAGTTTGAGTATGGTGATGGGGTTTCAATTTTTGTTGTTCTGATTAAAGCCTTAATGATGCAGCTTCGTGATATGGATGATACTGATAGTAAGGAGGCTATTTATGGTGCTCTTGATGCATGGGTTGCTTGGGAGCAAAATTTTCCAATTGGTTCTTTGAGAAATATATTGCTTTGTCTTGAGAAGGAACAACAGTGGCATAGGATTGTTCAGGTATGTTTCACTTGTGTGTGTACTTCTTTCTTTTTTCTTCTCATGCATTATTCTTGTTAAAATAAAGCTTTTCAAATGAAGAGGATTAACAAATAGATGAAATTAGTGATTTTTACAAATGAAATGGAATTGGATTGTATAGACTTAGCGTAATGCTATTTGTCACTGATTTCTATTTCTATTTTACATTACCTAGTGATCAGATCTCCCACAACTTGATTGGATGCTGTATGATTTATGACTTGGTTTCCGATTTATGAATGGATATCCCATCAAACAACAGATTGGTTGCTACAGTTCTGTTGTTTTTATTGGATAGATTTCCTCTGTTTCGGAACTGTATAAGAGATTTGACACGGGTCTCCTGGGGGTTTTTTCTTTTACATTTTTTTAAAAAAAAAAAATAATAATTTGTTACGAAAGATTTATACAAGAGAAGAATGCATAAAAATGTGATATTTGACCAATTAGGTTATGGCTGATCATACATGCTGAGAGTGGGTTGTTATTATTTGTAAGTGTTGCATGCTGCCGCACAAGATTCTTGCATTTCTTGTGAAACTTCTCTCATAACAATAAGCACTTTCCATAGACTTATCGTGGGCCTCTAGACTTTTCATCATAAATTTAGTAGATCAATTTGTCCTTCTAAAAGGATTAGTTATTGTTTTTGAAGCAAATAGAACTTAATACAATCACTAAAGGCTCTAGAACTCGTAAAAAATTACAAATATTTGATGAATATCTGTCATGATGGTAAATGCATGTCGACAAAAAAATGAATTGCCATCAATCGATTTAACATTTGATAATGTTGACAATTTGAGTTGAGCACCATGAAGATAAAGTTTGAATGTGCAGAGAAAAATGAACCAGAGATTGGACAGTTTGATGGAAGAGGTTTATATTCAATAAACTCTCCTTTGGCTTGCATAATTCTCCATTTCCCAACTTAACTTTTGGTTGAATTGATTGGTTAATGGATGTAACACCTGTTAGACATTGAGTCATGTGACTCATACAACCGTTGTAAATGAGCCAAGTATTCAATTCATGTGAATCGAGTGCTTGTGATTCAATAAATAAATGATCAGCGCCCACATTTACTTGTTTTTCAGGTTGTTGTTGACTTGAGATACTTTTTCTTTATTCTGCACTTAATCACTGTGGCCGAGTTTTTTTTCTCAAAAAATCACAGTGAAAAAAAGGTTTATCTTTGAAATAACAATCTGTCTCTGTTATTTGTTTGTTGGCAATAGGAACAAGGGAAAAAAACCCTTTCTTGAAGAACCTTCATTTTCCCTGTATCTTTATAGAAAGACTGGAATTTTCAGAATGCCTTCCCTTGTTTTTTCTTGAAAGGCACCTTCACTAACTTTATTATCTTTTCTTGAAACCGTTTTCTCTCATGCATGAAGCTTGCTGGTTCTGTATTGTGAGACTTTGCAAATCACAAGACTTTGCAAACTTTTGAGGCACTGAAACCATGATCTTTGCTACAACCTTTTTATCTGTAAATGCCTCACCAAGATGCCACATTTGATTTACCGCTTCCATTTACCTGCCAGAATTATCTTTGACAGATTCTTTGTCCATCATCTTCATCAATTCAATTTCTCTCTGCAATGTGAGGATCCTAACAGATCTAACCCTGTTACTGCCCTCAAATTCATCTTGGACCGTGTCCCATACCTGTTTAGCTGTTTTCAAGTCCATGGTTTTGCTAAAAATATGATCTGTCAGTCATGAATGAAAACAAGTGATGGCTTTGTCTTTCTTCAGTTTCTCCTCCTCATCAGCTTTTATTTTAGAAACGGTAAGGATTCTCTCTCAATGGCGGTGAATCAGCTTCAGAGATCACAGCATTCCGTAAAGCTTGAGACCTCAAATAAAACTTCACGTTGACAGCCCAAATGTTATAGTTTTCACCATTGACCATTGTGATTGCAGATGAAGAATTTTTGGAAATAGACACATTTGCACCACAGTTGCCTACAAGAAATAGCTCAACCTCATTGTGTCTAGCCCTCAAATAATTAAGAACTTTTCCTCACGTCCCGAAAGAAAATGGCTCTTTGATACCATGTTGACCATTTGAGTTGAGCCCCGTTTGAATGTGTTGAGAAAAATAAATGAAAGATGAACAATTTGAAGGAAGAAAGTTACAATAAAAAGAAAATGCCTATAAATTGGTCAACAAGAATGACTAACTGAAAGTAGAATATAAAGAATTGCACATCTGCTACAGGAACAAAGACTATCTAGATTTTATCTCAAACTTGTTCAAAAATAAAAATTTCAAAAAGAGCATAATCTCATCAATCTAAGAGATAAATACCTTTCTTTTCATATACGTTTATTGATTGGTTAGTTAGATGATATCAAGCCACAAAGTTTTACTATTTTGTATTAATGATTAGATACTTTTTTGCTTGTAGATGTATTATGAGTTTTTATTACATAAAGATGTTTGTGGCTAATTTACTGGTAATTATTTTTGTGAGCAAAGACATTTACTAGAAAGAAATTTCAGTTGACCTTTTTTTTTATCAACATTGTGGTTGACCTTAGTATTATTTATTCTGATGCTTTAATATCTTCTCCAAGGTAATTAAATGGATGCTGAGCAAGGGACAGGGGACTACGATGGGAACATATGGTCAATTGATTCGAGCGTTAGATATGGATCATAGAGTTGGAGAAGCACACAAATTCTGGGAAATGAAAATTGGCACTGATTTGCATTCTGTTCCTTGGCAGTTGTGCCATCTCATGATATCAGTATATTATCGGAACAATATGCTTGAAGATCTTGTTAGGGTAAGCTTTCCCAAATAGTGGAATATAGAAATTTTGGTTTTCAATTGATTCCCATTCTAATGGTGTTATTAATCAATGTGGCTGATTGCTGACCTCATTTGGTAGAATAAAGCCTGGTTATTATGTTGTTGCATGCTATTATTAGTTTCTTTTGGTTCTACTATACTAAATTTATTGGTTGATGGGACAAATCTTTTCAGTAGCAACAAAATGATAGATGCTCTTCATTTGTTGAAAAGATTGATTTTAAAAATATGTCTCGAAATGAATTGATGAAGGCTTAGTTAATACAAAAAATACTGCAGTGTCCCTTCAAACATAGTTACTGGTATTTTCACTACAATGCGTTTTTCTCCAAATTAGCAAAATTTTGACTAAAATGAAATTGTAGCAGTCGAGAAGCAGAATAGCTACCACATAATCAATGAATACTGGTCATAACTATGTTAAATATGATCAATGTCAGTGGATAACAAAATAATAGTTTAGCACTGATGAATTTTTGGTATTAATGGTATGTAAAAGAACAAGATTAAATACTTTACTCAGTCATTTTGAATTTCTATTGAGGCAACAAATCAAATAATGTTCTTATCTCAGTTGATCATGTTATTGTACTTATATAGGTAGTATTTTGCTAGCCTCTATTACTCTTTGTTGATGGCTATATACGGTTATAGTTCAATTAACTCAGGTAACCTTTATTTCATGTCTTGATTAAAAGCTTTTCAAGGGACTGGAAGCTTTTGATCGTAAACCTCGGGATAAATTGATCATTCAAAAAGTGGCAAATGCATATGAGATGTTAGGCTTGATTGAAGAGAAAGAGAGAGTAATGGAAAAATATAGTCATCTCTTCACAATCAAAGAGGAAAGACCGACCAAGAAAGGTGGAAGGAAGTCAAGTGCTAAAAAGAAGAAAGGGGAGCCCAATGAATATAGAAAGGACTCTGCGGACAAGTAACGGTAAGGTAGTATCATATGCTTATTACTTGATTACACCGATAAAATTGTTTGGTCAGTTGATTTTTAATCTTGTACTGATACAGTTACAAAATATTTCAAGAAAAATTTCAGGCTGAGCTGCAAGACAAAATTTAGTTCCGTTATAGGAAAAAATGGATTTCTGTTTCTGGACATAGAACTGATTCCAATTTTTTTTGTTTTCACCAGTTGAATTTTATGAAGATGGAACCTGAGGCTGTTTATTTTTTTACTATTCTTAAATCAAGCTTTCCATGGCTTGCAGCAGGATGTAGCATTTAATTGTTATAGTGCTTTTAACAGCATCAACCAAATTTGAGAAGAGATTCAAACCATTCGTTTTGTTTTTTCCCAAGATTCAAGTTTAAGCAAAACACACCATGTACCTGGGACACATGTACTGAACTGCTGATCAAGTCTTCAATGTGTGGATAAGAGTATAATGAGCTGTATGGACGCTAGAATGTTATTCCTTACATGGCAGAACAACAATTTCATGAACTGATGTTACAGATTAAGTGTACTGATACTTTGATATCTTAGATTGTGTGCTCTGGTTATGCATGTAAATTAACAATTCAACGTTCCAAAACCAATCTCGACTAAATCTTGCAAGTACGGTTTATAGTTATGGATAATAAAGTCTTGTGACTAATGTTACTACATTAGCTATTGTGTATGAACATTCACTCAATTAATTTTCATTGCAAATAAACAATTTCATGCCCTAGTTATTTACATCATTATCACAAGTTCATTAAAGAATTATTCAAAGTATTCCAAACATATATAATTTACATTCTTATTTGCACTTTAAAGCTGACTTTTGATCGTTAAGAATAACACTGTACTAGGTGTATGGCGCATGAATGACTTGTACTTGATAAATCTCAAAACAATACAACATTATATATGATAATTAGCAAATTCATGCTCAGCTTGTTGAACAATGTCATCATCGTCCCACTCGTCACGATAAGTCTCAGGTCGCAGGAGCCTGTTCTTAGATGTAGCCATATACATTTGCCTTCTCCATTCTTCCATAGCAGGAACACCACACTGATCTGCAAGCCAGTTATTGTAGTCCCACTGCAATAATGCACATTCCTTAACATATCAGGCTTCCATTAAAGAATAGTTAACTATTTACATCTTTTTGCAGTGTTTCATGCTTGATGCATTTTGAAACAGAACATGGTAAAAAAAAAACAGAATATTTTAGCGCTATAATTGCATTTTGTGGACAAATGTTACCTAAGTCTGAACAATTTAGAATTAGATACACATATGTACACTATAATACAAGAAGAAACAACCTAATAAAAATTTGATATAACAAAATAAATATAAAGGCACCTGAACATTGGCCGGGCCTGTGCCCATATTATGAGTGTGCCACTTAGGAATGCCAGATTCTTCAAGTGACAAGTAAAAAGCTTCAATATCTTTAGTCATCTCCTCTTCTGAAGGAAGGGCAATGCGATTAGACAAAACTCCAGCTATCCACTTGCTCTGCAGTTCAAACAAAGGGAAAGGAGCAACCTTCCAAGGTAACCCAACAAAGGAAAGACATGGAGCTAATGCCGGTGG
>Ga0315913_1007224_pt1 | contig 13372 bp, 6 predicted proteins | sample MpolsnodulesMG_FD_207736 | JGI IMG/M metagenome (GOLD analysis project Ga0315913, IMG submission 207736) | Medicago polymorpha root nodule microbial communities from Los Angeles, California, United States - small nodules | ecosystem: Host-associated > Plants > Roots > Nodule | place: USA... | reverse complement strand
TTTCCATTCGTCCCCCCCCCCCCCCCCCCCCCAAATGATCTCCTCGGCGTGCTTAGGGATGACGCCATGGGAACCTTCTTCCCTAGAACTCGAGTTTTGTTCTTGCTTTCAGTCCTCTTTTTAGCTTTGTAACGAGAAAAAATAAAATTACACACTAACTTAGGTTTTTACATAAAATAGTTGTTAGTTTAACTTTGAATCTCAATTTCAAATTTTCAAATAGTTATATTTTTATTAATAAAAAATAGTTACAAAATTTAAATAATGAGAAACATTAACGATATAAATAAAATAAATAAAAAAAGTTATACCACAAATACTTTAGGCAAAATTGGCGCAGAAATTGAATTGGGTGGTATATAGGTCAAACGGGTAAAAATTCCACTTAATTTCTTGAAAGGAAAAAAAGACGTGAAATTCTTTTCACACCCCTACCTTTTGATTGTCCTATCAATTACCCGTTTATCTCGATTCAGACACCATAGAAGTCGAACTTTCTCTCATTAAATCTGAACATGTCTATATATTTCGGATTATAGAAGTCGAACTTGTGTCAAACCCCCAATTCACCGGTCTTCGAAGATACTTGACTTCAATATATTAACATACCACGGATTCTATAAACCGGACGCATAAATTACTAGTTCGCCTTATAGAATATGAATTTGGAATGCACAAAAAAGTGTACATCTCATTAATTAAATAAAAATGCTAACATGTTGGTTAAGACACAAGTTAGAAAGTTCCTTAATTTGAAGAGGAGAAAGCTCCTTAATTAAATTACAAAAATGAATTATTTATAAAGTGAAACAAAAGTTTTTATGTTTTCTAGTAGGTTTCCTCTAAACAATGGAACTTTAAATTATGGACAATTTGGTGTATCCACCCAAAGAGTTTCCTCATTGTGATCATCATGGCAATGAGGTCTCTAGTGTTCTACTCATCGCAAGTAATATCATTTTTATTTTTAATCAAAATCAATTTTATGAAATTATTTAAGGTAGAATCAAATAAACTTAATCCTTTTCTGTTAATTCAAATGTTTGTCACTATGAAACCTGAATACTCTAAAATGGAGACGTACTTGTATCATATATGTATTGGATACCGATACTCTACGGATACTCGCGGATACGTACCATGAAATATCGAAATTAATTATTTTAATTTTTAAAAAATATTTTATCAGATATTTATATGATGCTCCACATATACATAAAGAAACTTCTAAAATACTTCACAGATACGTATCCTAGAAAAAGATAAAGGGTAAAAAAATGAAACAAGGTTGTAACAATTTAGTAGAGATGTATATAGTTCAATTTTAGATATGCATCAATAAAATTGTTTCTCGATTAACCACTTAAAATTATAATTTTTGTGGATGAAGGTAACGAGATAGGTGATTCAGCTAATCAACATTAGATAAAATTTGTGTTGAGTTCTTTTCATTATGCTTCTCTCCATATCCCAACATATGAAAATATAATATGGTTTATAAGAAAGCTTTACATTTTTTTTTTATTTTGATCACATCTATTATTTTTTTTAAATTGTGACTTTCATAATAAGATAATTGATCGTACCTGGTCAGAACGTGACTGCTGGTGCTTTGAATGCAGTGGTTTGAATGGTGGTAGGATGCTTCAAGAGTGCTTCTTGGAACGGCGGGGGTGTGTACCTGTTGGCGCTCCGACGCTCAAGTCAGTAGAGATCAGAGGGTGAGGGTTTAGAGGAAGAGAAGATTCTACCTTGGGGACTGCTAAGAGTCCCCTATATATAGAGGTGGATGGCTGCAGAGCCGTTGTAGTGACACACTTGGGTCTGGCGGTTACGAAATCGTGGGAAGTGTAACCGTCAGAGAGTTTATTGCGGGAACGTGCAAAGAGACGTTGTGGTTCGTTTGAACCAGTCTTGCATGCTCCGTGCACCCCCTTCGCGATGGAGGGGTATGTCGCAAGTAATATTGCCAAAACTGGTGTTTAGTCTTCGGATTGTATTGGCCCTAAGTAAATGGGCCTAAGATCCTTTTGGTTGGTCCAGAACAATAATTATGAAGAGTAATCAATGTTTATTTTCTTTAAAATTTTTGCATATATTTAAGTTTTAGTATAAAAAAAAAATTATTAACGTATCATAGTCATATTGTATCCTAAATTTTAAAAAAAATCGCATATTCAGATATCCGTATCGTACTCGTATCGGCACTTATATCCAAGTTTCATACGTTTGTCATGATAAATATGACAAAGGGCCCTACAGATTCGCCTATGTCACAAGCAACTAGCCAACTACAACTCATTTTTCCATTGTTTGTTTGACTGTGAATCCTTCGGCTCTGCCCCTGCCCCTCTTGCTTCAATATCACGATATTCTTAATTTCTGTGTTTGAAAATCTCTTAATTTCACGTTCGTACCATATACTTGAAAACAAAAAACTTACAAATTAAGAAATTACATAACATAGATGAAGATATATATGAATTGTGAAGTAAATTTCTTCAATACATGAATATTATATGTACAAGGAAAAGCTAGGTAGACAGAAAAAGCATGAATAACGTAATTAATTAAAACAAGACGATCAGCTAAATAAATTTGATGGTCCATGAATGATGAATGCAAGATTAAAGAGCAAGTTTGAGGTCAAGGGTATGTTCCTTCTTCTCAACTATGTTATTTTCTATGATTGTCTCATTTGCAACTGGGTTGAGAAAATTCAAAGGGAGTTTTCTGAATTGAACATCTGTAGTAAAGTCCTGCAATTCAAAACAAGGCTCTGTTTTTATCTTTTTCTTGTTGCTTTCGTATTTTTCCAGCTGATCATGTAATTCTAATTCTCTTTGGCGTAGTCGATCACGAGCGTCACGGAAGCTTCTTAACAGTGAGCAAAACTTCTCTATCTTCATCTCTTCTTCTTCCTCCTCGTTCTCATTGAGGACATTATTTTCCTCGTTTTCCATATATGAAAAAAGAAAAAAAAAATAGTGGTTGATCAATGTGTTAGAAGAACTTAACTTAAATTTGGGTTGGTACTAGTTGGGTATTGACGTTGGGTAAGTAATGCCGTGTCGTGTTTAAGGTCTGTAGTGTGATGATTTTATAAGGAAAGATGAGTGAGCGCGTACATCAAGGACGGTGTCAAGCAATTGGTGAGTGGTGACGTTACAGTAGTGACGTACACTTGGACGTGTGAGACTGGTTATAATGTTCGTCATCATTTTGACTCAATTATAATGCCCAATTCCACCATGTCCACTGCAGGCAGACTACACGATTAATTTTTAGTATTTGTTTTTAAAAAGTCATACTAACAAATGTCTATGGTATCCTTCAAAAAAAAAAACAAATGTCTATGGTAGATTTGAAAGCCATTAATTTAGAATTTTTTTCTCTAAAAAAAATACTCACTTTGTATGTCCCATATTAGATGACATTTTTTTTTGTGAGAGATGCGTATTTTGATAAGAGGAATGCTAGTAACACTCTCCTTTGAACACTCTCTTTAACATTCACTTTTATATTGGATGAAATTCATGCATGTCCTACCACTTTGTGTGGGTTCTATTTCCAAAGTGTACACTCACAATGATTTAAACCAATAAAAGAGTGAGTGTTAAAGAGAGTGTTCAAAAGTGAGTGTTGCTAGCATTCCTTGATAATATACACTTTTGACATGACATACTTTGACCATATTTTTTATTATTAGGGTCTTGTTAACGAGTGCTCCGGGCACTCTTTAAGGATTCCAAAAGAAGAAATAATTTTATAAAAAAGTCAAAGATTTCAATTTCCGATGCATTGATTACATATATTTTCATGATAAGTTACTATTTAAAGGCCTTAACCAGTGCCCTCGAGGCATTCGTTAACAAAACCCTTAAAAATATTAAAGATAAAAAACATGCACTGATATGTGTGTGTCAAAGTCAACTAAGTTATCTAATATGAGACGAAGGGAGTATGTGAATTTTTTTAAAGGGTTAGGTGGATGATTTTTATTTATTTTTTGTTTAGAGGAGGATTATACAGATGATAACATTGTCAAAAGAGAAATGTTAACAAAGACATTTGCTAAAAAGTCTAATGAAAAAACTTTATCTTAAAAATTGTATTTCTATTATGTTAAAACTTTAAAAATTTACTTTTATAAGTTTATTACAATAAACATATCAATTACAAAAAAAGAAATTGGCTTAACAAGTCGACTTCACTTACAATTTTTATAGGTCGTAAAGTTTAATACATTTTAATGATGAGGTCGTCCACATAACTCTATAAAAATAAAGATTTAATTGCACTTTTGACCTCTCAAGTTTTTCAATTGTATAATTTTGACCCTCTATTTTTTTGGAGCTATTTTGGCCCCGCGCTTACAACTTTATGATTTTAAAACCCTTCACTTATATGTGCTTGGATTTATTTGAAGTCTTTGATAGTAATATAGACGTTACATCTAAACATCATCAAATAAACAAGGGGGTCGTGTTAACTTGTGTCATAAAGGCAAAACTCAAAAAGAGTAAATTTGCATTGGAAAATATAATAATTTAACTTTTAAGAAGTTGAATACACGACTTTTGATACATATGTTTCTATATTGAGTTTATTAATATGTGTCTTTGAGGGCACAAGTTAATATTTGTCATTTTTTATTAATTGAATGCACAAAATTTAAGATAATATTTCTACTTTTTGGTTACTTAACACGTGCCTTTAAAATACATGTTAGCATGACCCAATAAATAATAGCAATAAACAACTTAAATGAGTTTCACTTTTCTCATAAACAAAATTGACAAACAAAATTTCACCTTTTTGACCTCAAAATCTCAACACAGGATCGAAATTCGGAATTCTTCACACCGATGGAAGAATTGATTTTTGTTTTTTTTAATTTTTTTAATTTTGAATAATTGATCACACAATTTTAAATATAATATTATTATATTTGACTCTTTAATAACCTCTTTTGAACATACTGATCAACACTTTTATAAAATAAAAAAAATAAAAAACTCTAGCGTATACATATTAGTATTACTTCCCCATTTCACAGCATTGTCTCTTTGCACAAAAGGAGCCAAATATTCAAAAGGATACCTAAAACTTTTAGAGTAGGCATGGTAATGGGGCGGGGTGGGGACGAGTTTTACATTCCCCGTCTCCATATCCAATTGTCATATACTTATCCGTTACCCTACCATACTCAATGGGGATGAGAAATTGAACCTCATCCCCGTCCCCGGCGGGTTCGGGTATCCCCTCCTCATCCGCATCCCCATATTGAATAATTTTCTTGATAAAAATAGAAGTTTTTTTTTGCAACCCCTAGAGAAATGTTTTAATGCATTATCCAACAATATGCTCATTTAACATTTGTTAGAAAGATTGATTTAGTTGCTCCATTAAATATCAATGGTAGTTTTTATAACACGACAATTACCAAACAAAATAACATGACATATCAACATAAAGTAATTTTCTGCAATTAGGACGAGTTTTGGTATGGGTTCGGGGTGAGTACCTATATACCCATTACCCGTCTCATACCCGTGTTATGAAATCGGGGAAAACCCCAAACCCAGTCAAAACGGGGAAAACCCGTCAAATTAGGTTTGGTTCGGACGGATAACCACGGGTATGGGTTTTGTTGCCATGCCTACTTTAGAGCAACAAACTCTCATCAAGTCTCCCAAAAGAGGAACAGCAAGGATATATAGCACAACATTCAAAACTTTAAATTCACTCTCTAACTTAAGATTATATACTTAGACAAAGACTTGTGCAACTTGATTGGCACCTCGATACATGTTTCCGCTGGACCTCTATGCTAGCAAAAATTGCATGAATTTGTAACATGTTAATGGTTGCCACCAAATCATTCTCTACCTTCAATTAACAAAAACTTCTTTGGGTAACAAGATGCACTCCGAGATAAATGTTCCACACCACAACAAAAATAGAGTGACAAAAAAAAGACTATTGTCATCACAAATGATTCCTCCCACAAGTCATATTTCCCAGCGAATGGTAATAGACCAACCAATATCAGACGCAGAAGACGAAGAAACCCCGGCTAAATCTAGAATACTGCTACTCTACAGATACCCGATACAACTAGGAATTGATTAAATCATAGGCCAAGGGATATGCTAAATGATATGATTACTACAACATCTATAGAGAGTAGAGACCATCAATAATACTCCTTCCGTCCCGTTTTAAATGACCTAGTTTAAAAAAATGTGCTATTCATATAAAATGCTTTGACCCAATTTTTCTACTAATATATAAATACAAAATATATCATATAAGATCTTGTTGGATTCGTCACGATGAATATTTTTAAAATATCAAATTTTTATAATTTTTTCTACTAGATTATTAAAGATATTTAAGTTCATTGGCATACATGACGGAGTCAACTAAGTCATGTAATATGGGACTGAGGGAATAACATCCAGAACTCAATTAAAGAGAATGACCGCTATTAAATTGCCTAAAAAAACAGAGCTATAACAAATCTTTTAAATACAATTAAAAATAAAGGGTCATGTACACTAATTAAGAAAGTCAAAAGAGGAAATTTAAAGTTGAAAAATATATAACAGTATTTGAAGGCGTTCGTGATTCAGATGGTCGGTTCATGACGGCTCAGATGCAACAGGGACATGGTCATATGTCGGTGTTTAATTTGAAGGCGAGGCTTTAACTTTTGGTGGCATTTCACATGGGAAAGGTGAATCCTTTCCCACCATGGAAAAGTTTTTTTTTAACTATTAGATTGAAAGGGAACACTAATCTTACTATAGGTTGTCTACACTATATAGTTTTTCTCAGTGTCATCAACCTCTAAATGTCATTCACTGTGTTAGCTTTCTGCTTCCATTCCTGCCGTATGATAGAATGATGCACAACCAAGCTCAGCCAAACAAACAATAATAGCGACTCAGCCAACAAATTCAATGGCATAAGCCGGAGAAGATGACCGAAAATTTACCGGCGGTGGCTCTCCGGCGAAGTGCCCAGAATGACTGAAGAAGTGGTTCAATATAGAGAACTTGCGACGAGGATCACAGATCCGATGTTTGTTTTCCTTCAGCAAGTTCAAGGTTGCCGAAAATAGCCTTTGAAGGGGATAATTGGTGGGGTTTTTTTTTTGTTGTAAATGAGGGTGGTGGGTTTATTGGTGAGGTTGAAGATAGTGAGAAGAAAGATATAGTGTAGACAACTTATAGTAAGATCAGTGTTCCCTTTCAATCTAATGGTTAAAAAAACTTTCTTATGGTGGGAAAGGATTCACCTTTCCCATGTGAAATGTCACCTCAACTTTTCTTGAAACAATCCGCTTCAGTCGTACCAAATGGCGCAAATGTGTGATTTTTGAAAGAGATTCTCAAACGTTGGTGGCATCTCTAAAAGACAAGTATTGTGGAACTTTTGAATTTTTTGTTATTGTTTCTAATATTATTTCTAAGTTAGCTTTACATTCCAACTTTGATGTGAAGTTTATTATACGACAAACAAACATATGGTTACTCATACCTTAGCACATACGACATGTTCTTAGGTTAGCCACCATATTTATTTTTTAGATTTCTTCTATTTGTATTGAACATTTGTTGATTAATAATATCAGTTAAGTTTGTTTCGTTCGAAAAAAAAGTTAGACCTTTTTCCGTAAAATGTTTGAAATAAAGATACATTAACATCTACATATCATAATTGCTCTCCAAGTATAGATAATCAACATGGTATATTCATTCTCATTCAACAACAAAAAAACATGGTATATTCCTTAAAAAACAAAAAATATGGTAATACATTTTTTGATATATGGATTGTTGGAACGATACAATGACCGTGAATAACTTTATTCAACAATATATGAATGAAATCCTTATGTAATACAAGAAAAAAATTCTCTTATCTTTTTTTTTTTCTTTCTTTTAAAAATTCGATATTCGATCCAAAAACCGACTAATCTGAAGAGTCTATTTTTTTTTAATCTTTTTTAGTCTACTAGATTAGATTTATGTTCCCTAAATCTTTTGTTTTTATTGTTCCATAAATGAATTTCTAACTTATATAAAAAGCGTTTTATATTTTCATTTTTAACACCATAAATGAATCAATATTCCATAATTTATCTTTCACGTCATACTACATTTTATTGACAAATGAAATTATTAAATCATTTTTGTGGGTGGCAACACTTATTTTTTAATAAGAAAATTTTAATTATTCAACAAAAGTTGCAATTCAACTACAATACTTTTGGCTCAAGCATTCCTTGAAGCGGGTGACTTTCCTGTTCTGATTTTTAGATATAAAATCAGGATAAGAAATTTATCAACTCAATAGTAATTACTACATCTATCCCACAATATATGACATTTTATCAAAAAAATTGTTGTATTTTATACGTCCTTTTACGATATCAATATAATTTTAATGATTGTCTTCATCCAAAAACATCTGGATGAGATAGTAAAAAATCTCTTTCAGTTTAACTAAAGGTCATGAGTTAAATTCAACTCTAAAAATACAACAGTGTTAAATTTCTTCATTCACTGTCCTTTTTTGTTGGGTTCTTGGTGTTGTTGTAGGGGCGTTCTTTCCCTCTTAAGCTGTTTTGTGTTTATCTTTTCGTATTTTTCTGGGGTGTCGCATTTTTGTTTGATATTGGTGAAGCTAGGTTTTTTTTTTATCTTCTGGGTTCCTTTTTGTTGTTGGTGTTCAACATTTGTTCTCCTTTTCTTTTATATATATATGTCATTAAAAAAGTGTCAATTATTTTAAGAAATTTGTAATTTATTGTGGTCTTACCAACTCGGAAATTTATTCTCTACGGTTTATCACTTGGAATACCAGTTCAAAACTTTCTTTTTTTCTTTTCAATTCTTTAATTTTTATTTTTCATGCCAATTATGAATGATAATTCTATAAAGTTGCTCATAATTTCTCTTCGCCATACAAATTTAAGTGCATGTATTGATCTATATGAAATTGTTTAAATAACTTCAATATGGTATGGAGTGAGAACTCTAGCTTCATTAACTACGAATTTTGATTGAGTATTTATTAAACTAAGAGCATAAACGACTGTTAATTAGTGAAAGAAAATTATAGATGATGCAATGATAAAGTACTACAATAGCATACTGCACAGTACCCACATATAAATCATATGATTAAATTAAACTATAAATCTACTTGTTGCTCATATTGGCAACTAATTAGTTAGGGAAAGACATCACATGAGAAGGATCCATTACAAATTTACAACACGCAACATAAGATCTAGCTACGATCACTTGATGCATGTAGCAACAATTTCAAAGTGAGAGCTTCAAGTTAATACCTTTTTCAGTGTCATCTTCCTTAATAATATTAACACAGTTAATATTATTGCTCTTAGATGCACCCTCTTCAGCGAAATCTTCAAGTTTAAACGTAGGTTTCCAAACACCAACAACAACTTTATTTTCTTCCTTAATATTTTCACTCATTTTGTTCTTCCAACGGTCACGTGTCTCACGCATGTTTCTCACTAGAGCAAAAAAAGTCTCTATTTTCTCTTCCTCTTCCTTTTGTTTTTCTTCATCTAATTCTTCGTTGCAAATCTTCCTCTTCTTGCTGCCATTGATCTCCATGTTAAAAAAATGTATATATTGAGAATAAAATAAAATAAAATGATAGATGACAAGGGGAAGTGTGAAGGAAAGGGAGAGACCAAGAGCACGTAGTTTCTTGGTTGCTTCTTCGTTGTTTCTAAACTTAGTGATGAATGTAAGGACATAACTCATGGCGTTTCATCATGACAAATTTTGGCCATTGTCATTAATTAATTAAGTTAAAGGAATCTAACTAAATGACCAATATGCCACACAAATACTTTTGTTGGATCGGACAAGTCAATGTGTAAGTCTTGCAAACACGTACATTTTTTTATGCCTAGCTTCTTTGAGAGACACATTCTACCAAAAAAAAAGGTATTTAATAAAGTATATTTTAATGATTGAAAATTTTAAAACGCTAATTATTACTAACGCTATTAAGCTTTGTCCCTACCAACTGAAATAAACTTACGAGAACAATTATTGTTGACACTATTATATACAAACAAAAATGTGAAGATATTTAAAAGGGAAAAATTAGATGAAACATGTACTAAAAATAAAAGAAATGTATTTGAATGTGAAAATTCGGTTAAGCGGATAGAACTAACCTAACATGCGCAATAGATTCTCCAACAGAGTTAGTCAATGCAGTAGAAATTTTGTCCCTATAACATATATAATAACTCAAAAATATATATATAATTGTGTGACATTATCATTACAATATATTAGAGATAGAGTTTTTTTTTTGAGGAATATTAGAGATATATAGAGTTACACATCTTTATCAGCGTAATTAAAATATACACCAAATTATCATTTAATATATAGTTGTTGGTTTGATGAAAAAGGCATGAAATTTTGTAAGGGAGTATGGTTGTATAAGTTAAAGAATCTCATATGGAATAAAAGATGGTATAACAAAATGTTTATAACAAGGACAATCTTTACTTCACAAAATAAAAGATAATTTCAATTAGTAATTTTTGAGCCAAATATTATGCTTATCTATATTAATCTTGTTGTGAAGTTAGTCAGTCACACAGACACACATTCGATTCGAGTTGAAAAGCAGTGGACGAAACTCGAAAGGAAAAAAACAAAATTCAAGGAGGCGAATACGTAATAATGGAATAATATGTTTCGTCACTGCACCTATGGGCTGACGTCGCATCATTACGCATCAACTAGATCATGCTGCTTTTCATTCTTATTCTTATATACAAAGGTCATCATGCTTTTTTTTCTTAGGAAATGTTGTTAAGAAGATTGGTATAGAAACTTAGTATTGTGTAATTATTATTTATATATATATTTGATTTATATTTTTAAGATCAAATTTATTATGATGAATAAATTCTTTTAACAATTTCTAAGACATTTCTTAGAATGACATAAAAAATAAAATAAAACTTATTGAGAAAATATTTTTAAATTTTTAAAAATTTGATTAGACAAGTTTCAATATATTTATTTTTTGGACTAGTGCTCCAAAAGTTTGTTGGCATTTTCCTATGTAGATACAGTACTATAAAAAAACAAAAAGGCTTGACTTGGAATTTCACCTTACCCAAGTCAATAGAAAAATAATAGAGTGAAGCACATATTATGCATTGTTCATACCAACTGAGGTAAACTCATGAGGACAAATGTATAGTACATTTAAACACACATAAAAAAACAAACGTATAAAATAATGAACATCAATAAGGTAAATTCAATTGTTATTATAATTATTATTTAAAAAAATGTCTATTTTGTCGATATGCGCAAATACTATACATTTAGTCTTGTGACTATGCATACTAACTTCTGATAGAGGGGTACATATCAACTATTCAATTATTTAATAACATAGAATTTATATATTTAATTACTTTGTATTAATTTTAAATTTTGAATTGATTTTAGCTATGTAATATAATAGTCAACAAAACTTTATGCTATCGAAGAATTTTCTAAATAATCATGTTTGTGTTCTTTAGTTAATACTTGTGCTAATGTAAGGGTCGCACGTTGCACGATGTTTTTGGGTTAGATAAGACATGTTGTCGTTTATTTTTGAATAGGTCATAATGAGTTTATAAATGGATAAAACATCATTTTGGTCCTTAGAAGTGTAACTTATTGTCATAATCAACGATGAAACTAATTTTTTTTTTACAACGGGGCCAAATCTAAATAAATGAAATAAAAAATATTTCCACTATTTTTCCTATTTCTACTGATTTTTTTACAAATAAACTCTTTCAGGGTTGCTAAGCATATATCGTTGGGGTAACTAATTACAAAATATACTAACTTAGTCAAAGGGAGAAAAAAAAAATTGGGTAGCAAAAGCTACCCCTTGGATACAAATAGTTTTGCCCCTAATCATTAAAGTCTCAGACTCACACAAAAACACAAGATCATCGGTGCCTCTTTATTCTGTTAGTAGTTTTTGTCCCCTAATATTAGTTTTGCATGTTAACTCTGTAAAAAAAAAGTCACACTTTATGGACAATTGGCTTGATGATGTGACTTTGGGGACCAAAATGAAAGAAAAGGTGTCTTGGTTTTATTATTTATTTATTTTTGATAAATAGAGTTATATTTGGACCATGATTTTCTGCACTCGGGCAGATAATACAGTCACGCAGTCAGAGTATTGTTGGTCTTACGATTGAAATCGGACTGTAAATATTTAAAGATCAGAAGTGGAATAAAATTGGTTCCAACAGATCAGACGGCTGATATCATTTTAGAGTCACTATTTGACTACAGAGAATCATTTTCTGTTATATTTCATTTACCAAAAACATATATTATAAACTTTACGGCAACAAGAAACCATAAATAAAGAATCTCAAGTTAAGCTCTCACAAGACAAGAAAAGTCTAATGCCTTATAAACTTAACATTAGGTGCTTTAAATTTTTATATTGCTGATGAGTCAATAATGAGTTATTAATTAGTGTCTTTTATTTAATATTTAAGTTTATTTTAATTAAATTTAATATGTTTTTATTTCCTTCTATAACTATTTTACTTCAATTGCAAGTTATTTTATTTTAGGAACAAATATTTGAAAGATGGAGTCTTGGAGCAAAAGAAAGGAGAATTGGAGCTGATTTATGCCAAAAATATGTAGATCTCATACAAAAATATCTTGTGCAAGGATTCATGTCAAAAATATGAAGATCTCATATAAAAATATCTTGTGCAAAGAATTTGAAGATCTTGTACAAAAATATAACAAGTGGCGCGGCCCTTTTGCCCTTTTGCTGCTTTTGCTTCTTCGGCAAAGCTGCCTATTTTAGTAATTCTAACTAGAGCCCATGGTTTCTTGTGCAACACTTTAGTGATTTAATTCTTGGGGCTCAAGTCAATGTTAGACTATAAATAGAGCAGTCATCTAGTCTGTAAAACCATCTTTTGTTCTTGGAATAAAAGTTCACCTTTATTTCATTGTTATTTACTTTTATGGTCTTCTTCTTCTCTTCTATGTCTACAATGAACGTGAGTGTATAGACTCTTCTTGTCTTGGAATTGTTGGATAAGTCTAAATGACGTAATCCTAATCAAACTAAGCCTCGAACCCTAATTTTATATAAATCTATTTTCTAATCTAATTTCACTGTTTATACAATGAAATAACAAATACCAAATTCATAAAGCGACAACGGAGGGTTAGTATTTGTTAATTCTGAAGGTGAGAAAAACACAAGAGGGGGGGGGGGGGGGGGGGGGGGTTTTGGGTTTTTTTTT
>Ga0315913_1007219_pt1 | contig 13377 bp, 8 predicted proteins | sample MpolsnodulesMG_FD_207736 | JGI IMG/M metagenome (GOLD analysis project Ga0315913, IMG submission 207736) | Medicago polymorpha root nodule microbial communities from Los Angeles, California, United States - small nodules | ecosystem: Host-associated > Plants > Roots > Nodule | place: USA... | reverse complement strand
AGTTGATCATAACTAATGCTTGTTTTTTTAAAATTTTTTTATAACTAATCTTAAATTAACTCAGCTAATTTCCTAGTTGTCAAAAGTCTAATTCACCTAGTCAATAGTCATGATACTTGTTTGGAAAGAAAAAAAATGTGCAAGCAAGTCAAACATGTTTATATTGACTAAGAATAACCAATGAAACAATATTTTAACAAAATAAATATGATGGTCTTATATAAAAAAGATTTATGAATCATGATTTTTCTCACTGTTTATTTATGTGAATTAATCTATGACTAGATATGATATAGTGGAGCAATTAGCAGAGCTAGGGGCCACTGTACACACTTGTGCTAGGAACGAAGCTGAACTCAATGAATGCTTACATCAATGGGTCACAAAAGGATACAAAATCACTGGTTCAGTCTGTGATGTGTCATCTCGTGCACAAAGAGAGGACCTCATAGCTAGAGTCTCTTCTGAGTTCAATGGCAAACTCAATATCCTTGTGAGCAATTACATGAAATTGAAGTTACTATTTTTTGCACCTTTTTATAGGATTTATATAGTTTGTTACATTAGGTGTACATTTATTTATTTATTTATTTATGTATGAAATTTAGGTGAACAACGTGGGAACAAACATACAAAAACAAACACTAGATTTTACGGAGCAAGATTTCTCGTTTCTGGTGAATACAAATCTTGAATCTGCTTTTCACATAAGCCAGCTTGCACATCCACTACTCAAAGCTTCAAACAATGCAAGCATCGTTTTAATGTCCTCCATTGGTGGGGTAGCATCACTAAATATAGGAACTATCTATAGTGCAACAAAAGGTAACTTTTTCATAGTTTTAATTTAGTAAAATTGACACTGTAATATTTTTTTTGTTGAAGTAATTGATACTGTAAATTTTTAATTTTAAAATATTTATGTAATTGACAATACAGGAGCAATAAGCCAGCTTACAAAAAATTTGGCATGTGAATGGGCTAGAGACAACATAAGGACTAATTGTGTTGCACCAGGGCCAATCAGAACCCCTCTTGCTGCAGAAGTAATTTTCTATACTTGTTGTTTGAGTATAATGATTTTACAATTTATCTTAAAAATTGTTTTGCTCACAATTATCTAGTTACATCACTTCATGTACATATTTGTTGAGAAAATAATATCATATGATGATATATAATTCTTAAAATTTGTGTTGCGCTTAACTCAACTCTATAAAATTAGTTTGTCCGATGTGGGATGATTAGCCCGACTCATTAGTCAAGTACCAAAAAATTTAGATTGTGTCTAATCCAACTCCTAGAAAATCGGCTAATACACTGTGACATGTCTCCTACTTATAAACTCATTTTTTAGGTCATATTTCATTCAATATTGGACTTTTAATAATAATTGAATGAATATGCAAAAAGGAAATTACATGTTAATGCATAGTTATTGAAGTATTACATCTTTTTGTTAAAAAAATCTGAAATGAGAGCATCATGGCATTATTTATTTCCTGCAGCACTTAAAAGATGAAAAACTTCTGGATGCTTTCATTTCAAGAACCCCTCTTGGACGTATTGGAGAACCAGAAGAGGTGTCTTCCTTGGTGGCATTCCTCTGCTTACCTGCAGCCTCTTTCATAACAGGACAGACCATTGCTATTGATGGTGGATTAACTGTCAATTGTCTCCTTCTACAATAAGCTAGGCTTGCAAACATGACTTTAGTTTGAAAAGCTTTATTATTTTAAACTAATGACAAAAAAATAATGTTGGTGGTTATTATTACACGTACACATAAGTCGTATTTTCATTTTATTTCAATGAGTTTTTAACTAGTCAAACTCACTACTTGTAATAGTTGTATTATTTAAGTTTATAAATAAATTTTGTATTATTTACGTTTTTATTTATATCTTTAGTTTTTTTGACAAAATTTATATCTTTAGTTGGTGTCTCTAAAACAAGCATTATATGTCTTTGTGGGAGACTAGAGACCAGATTTGTGTTAGTTTGTTTGTAATGTCGTCCAAATGCAATTACACAAATTGTGAGGGAGTACCTTTGAATTTGATGGTGTAAAATTTATTTTTTTTAGGGAGTACCTTTGTTGTTGTAAACAAGTACTTGTAGTTTTTGAATTTTTAAATTTATATTGTGATGTTTTCGTTGTAAATTGAATAATATAGCATTCTTATGTTATGAAATATAAGAAAATTCATGTTTTTTATTAGCATACATACCAATACCTTTGTTTTTTAAATTCGTCGTTACTCGTACTCGTGCATCATAGAGTCTAATTTTTTCTTATAAAAACATCTTGTAAATGTAAAGTATCCCTGATTATAAATAGGTATTACTTCTTTATTTAATGACTGACTTAAGTTTTCTATTGAACAATATGAGGTGAGAAATAGAGAAATGATTGTTTGTCTGATGATAAATTAAAGGAAGAATCAACATTCCATGATTGCAAGACGACAACAAACTAATGGTAACCAGATGCATATAAGAATCTGACGATTTTTGTGGTATTGGTTGGTGATTCTTGCCATCGTTAGTGGTTGATGGCTTGATGCAGAGGATTATTGCATAGTGCTACTTTTTAGATTCTATTAGTGGTACCATATTTTATCTAAAGACAAGGATCTCCATTATTCCAAACAAGCCAATATGGGAAATATCAACAACAACAAAAACAATTTGGGAAAAGCTCTCGGGAATTTGTGCTCTATTAGTTGCATATTGCTACTTTGCGGATTACTTGTACAAAAGCTCTCTTTATTTTTTGGGTAAGCCGTTCATGAAATTTGGAATGATATGCTTTATTACTATCTTCTCTTACCAAACCAATTTGGGAAAAGAGTTATCTTTTACACTTACGGGACAATCGATCAATTTTTTTACTATTGATAGAATTATTTTTTCTTTTCTAATAGTAGCCTTGATTATTTAATATTTTATTTTATATATTTCTTTCTACTTAAGTAATAACTAAGTATAATATTGATAAAACAATAATCAATATTACATTGAACTTTAAAAAAGACAAATAAATATGAACAAATATTTTCTATATAACAATAGATTTTAATCTCTAAGAAACATAAGCTTCACTTCACACATCATCGTTCCTCACCTCCTTGGACTTAGTTTTACACTGTCGCAAATCCTTTTATACTCACTTATAACACAATATTTCTACTGTTTTTTATTTTGATGATCTAAGTTCGATACTTTTACACACCGAAAACTAGTTGGCCATTATGTCACACACTTATCGGTCTCGTCCATTAGATTTAAATCAACAAAACCAATGTAGTTCATTTTTGAGTGAATCATCAACTTCGTCCTTGAATTTGTAAGGATTGGCCAAAATTGTTCCCCAATTATACGAAATATCAAATTAGTCCTTGGATTTGGCATATGTCAATCAATTTAGTCCTTCCGTCCAATTTGGGTGTTAACGGTGTTGACGTGGCCGTTAACCTCTCACATGGGTCTGAAGTGATGCGTGAGAGGTTAACCCCTGGATTTTCAAAGAAGTGATGCTTGATGGAAACGTATTTAAAATATGCTTTTGAAACGTCAAACATCACTTCTTTGAAAATCTGGGGGTTGGGATAAACTCCATGAATTTAGATTGAGTCGAACCGGATGGACCATAACTTGGATATGGTACTCTAATAACGTCAGGAACAGTTGGATGTGCTGGTGCAGAACCTCTCACTGATTTTTCTTAGGCCTCTCATTTGAAATAATTGGTCCTCTAATGCCATACCTCCTTGTAGTAACACCCTGCAATTACATTTTCAATCAAATTAGTCTCTAAATTATAGCATTCAATCAAATCAGTCCTTAAACTATTACACTTAGTAGCAAATCAATCCTCAAAATTTAAGAGTCATACATGTCCAAACACTACTTCATTTGCAACAACATTGTCAACATTTTGAGCATTTGCAACAACATTTCCAGCACTTTCTACATTTCTTGACACAACATTTCCAATATTTTCTGCATTTTCTCGCACACCATTTCCAGCATTTTCAGCAACAACATTTTCTGCATTTTCTTCTTCTAGCTCAATATCAATCCAGTCTTTTGGTAACCAACCAGAAAAAAAGAAAAAAAATTTAAGTCTTAAACTGAAATCCCTAAAATGAATAATCTAAACAACTGTCTCAAAAATATAACAGTCACAAACAAACAACAAAGCAAGCATCAAATGAAGTTTAAAGTTGAAAACGAAGTGATAAAAACTGAAAACAAAAATAAATAAAAAAACTGATAAAAAATGGGTGAAAATGAACAGAGAAAAAGAAAAAGAAGAGGAACGACGTTACCTTAACCACAGACGAATACTTCCTTCAAAAACGTTGATCGCCGGAGATGATGATGATTTTGGAGAGGTGAAGATGGTAAAGGTTTTAGCGGGAAGGAGAAAGGTCAGAGACGTGTTTGATGTGTTTGAGTGAAATGTGAGGATGGAAGGTATGGGTAATAAATGGGTAAAATTGGAAAAATAGAAGAAGAAAAATTAAATTCAAAGTTAAAACTTTTTTTTTTTCATTTCCATCAAATTGGTCCTTGTACACGTAGCTTCCTTATTGACACGTGTACAAGACAACAGAGCATGCAAGGCGACAGATCAACAGCAGTAACAGAGCATTTGGACGGAGAGACCATTTTGATGGACGTCTGACAAATTCAAGGACTAATTTGATATTTCGCATAATTAAGGACGAATTTTGCCGATTCGTGCAAATTCAATGACGAAATTGATGATTCACTCAGTTCATTTTTTTTATGAGTTAATTTTTTTTTCCTTGTAAAAACAAAAACCGAGTTAATTTTTTTTTCCTTGTAAAAACAAAAACTGAGTTAACTTTTTAATCTAAACCGTCGGATCTCAAAATAATGGCCAAGATTAATTTCAGTTAATAAAATCCCTATACGTTTATCTTTCTTTTTTTCTGAAAAAAAATCCCTATATGTTTCTATTAAGATTTGGATTTCCTGTTGTTACAGCAGGGTGCTGTAACAGATCAGGACCGTCCAATTTAAATCAACAGCTCAGATCATGCAACTGTGTTAAACTGGTGTCTAATTTGAACCGTCCATTTTGATATCAATGGTTGGGATTTACTGCAACACCAAATTGTGTGCTAAATCCGGGTCCGTTTCTATTAATACATGGAATCCGGATGATGTTAATTTAACCTGCAAATTGTTGTACCAGAAAAACTAGAAGCTCTTTTTTCTTTCCCCTTATTTCTGACGGAAATCAATATATTATTTTTTGTCTCAATTCGGATCCCAGGGAAAGGATCTCTTCCTCTGCAAACCCATATAAGAACACAAACATATTTCTTTCCAAAAAAAAAAACATAAACATATTTGTCTTTGTCTGTAATTTAGGTGATTGGGGTGCTAACACTCTGCCGATGTATGTGCAAAAGGACAACATACGGCGATGCCGAACAACCAATGTCTCAATTGCGTCTTCCCCATAATATTCTTTTTTAATTATTTATTATTTATTTTCCACCTTTTCGCTACTACATCGTTCCAACTTCATCAATATCAATTGTAGCATTCAACCATTCTCAATTCTCAATTCAATTTTTGTCTTCTGGGCTCTACACGTTATATTCTTCTCTTTTGCTGGTACAATTTTTTTTTTTTTAATTTATGTTATTAATTCTTATGTTTGAAATTTGATTCTCTCTATATTTTTCTTTACTTTACCAACTGTAACAATGAATTAATAAACCTTGGAATTTTATGTTTATTGTATGTACATTTCTTCAATTTGAATTTTGAGGTATTCAAGTTTGTGCTTAACCTACCTGTATTGACTTAAATGTGTTTTTTGTTGTTTTTAGTTTATGTTAATTTAACACGCCTTGCTTTAGTTTGAATTGAAATTTTCAAATGTGCACAATTCACCAAACCTTTGTCTGTTTTTCCATCTGATACATAATATAAAATGTTCATAGGAGATGACTTTTCTGAATGGTTTATTTGTTTTTATAGCCATGAAGCAAATGGAACACGAGAAAGCGCCTATCTCGGATGCAAGATCAATAGAGGAAACTGGAATACCTATGACAACAGTGTCACTATCCTCGCGCAACAATTCTGTTTGTCGTTTTTCCACGAAGGAAAAGAGTGTTGGGACATCGAATGAATCGGCAAAGAAACTTTCTTTACTCATAGTTTTCTATGCTATTGTTATGGTTGTTGAATTTATTGGGGGTTTGAAAGCTCACAGCTTATCTGTTATTAGTGATGCTGCACATTTGCTTTCTGATATTGGTGGATTTGCAATCTCTCTGTTTGCAGTGTGGGCTTCGGGTTGGGAGGCAACGCCTCATCAATCTTTCGGGTATAATCGACTTGAGGTTTTAGGTGCTCTTATATCCGTTCAGTTAATTTGGTTCATATCTGGTTTTTTAATATATGAAGCAGTTGGTAGACTTGTTTATAAAAATGATAGAGTGAATGGAAAGCTCATGTTTGCAATTGCTACATTTGGGTTTGTTCTTAACTGTATCATGGTTTTATGGCTTGGTCATGATCATCATCATGGTTTTGGAGACTCGGGTCATGGTCATCATCACGGGCACAATCATGATCACAGTCATCATCATCATCATCATGGTCACAGTCATCATCATTATGGTCATGGTCATGATCATGATCATAGTCATCATCAATGCAATGGAGACTCGGATCATGATCATGGGATGGAGGAACTACCTAAAATAACTGATGAGGAGAACCTTACCATGCTTTCAAATGGTAAGAAGAATACTAATGTTTTGAATATAAATATCCAAGGGGCTTATTTGCATGTGATGACTGATATGATTCAATCTTTTGGAGTGATGATTGCTGGAGGAGTAATATGGGTTAAACCAGAATGGTTTATCGTTGATCTTTTATGTACTCTAATATTTTCTGTTTTATCCCTAAGTACTACTCTGCCAATGCTTAGGAATATTTTTGGCATTCTAATGGAGAGAACGCCAAGTGAGATTAATGTCATTCAGCTGGAAAATGGTCTTAAATGTATCAAGGGAGTGCAGGAGGTTCATGATTTGCATGTTTGGGCTATAACAGTTGGAAAATTGTTTCTATCTTGTCATGTAGTGGCTGAACCTGGCATAAATTCCAATGATTTACTTTCTGTGATTAAACAATATTGTGAAAAAACATATCAAATACAACATGTAACCATACAAATTGAGTAAGGTTATACTCTTTTCTGCTCCATTATTTTCACCTTATTAATTATTTGTGTGACACATGCTCATATAGATTCACAAGACGTGCTTTATTCTATTCTATTTTGACTTTAAACAACAGAAATACCGGTACTTGAAAATGCACATGCTTCAAGGTCCCAACCAAACTAATTTATATTACAGTCGTATATGATTATTCGCTATTTGACCATTTTTTAAGTTCAATCAAACATTTCTCTTGTTCCCTTTAAAATGCAACTATTTGGTTTTGCTATTTATCTTGTTCCATTCAAAATGTAACTATTTGTTTTTGCTAAAGGAGGTACGAGACACCTCGAAAAATAGATGCGCAAGTGAGGTAGGTTGTTATGTACCAGCACAAATCTGTTTCAACTTGGATCAATAAAGTTCCACAATTGGATCAAATGAGACATGATGAAACTTTCTCTTCTTCTTGATCCAATGGTTAACAAACATTGTGCATGGTAGAACACTGCCTTATTTGTGGAGTTGGGATCCTCTCCATTTAGGTCTTTACTCTTATTTCTGCACCCATATATTAGTCTAATTGAGTACAGTAAAGAAAGATATTGCAATTGTAACAACAACAAAAAAAGATGCAAAGGGGTTGATCATACACTCTATTAAAAATATCTCAAGTAACCTTGTAACAATTTAATAAACAAAAACAGATAACAGATTTTAATCTTACAAGATCTCCCTGAAACGTCAGATTCTCATTAACCAAAGCTATATCATCAAATATCTGTCAGATCCAATATTACATCAATTCAAAAGAAACTATCACATTAAGGAAGAGATAACCAAAGAAACTAGCAACACTAGTTTTGAATCTTTCACAAGCTTTCCTCATCGCAACTCAACAAAGTAAAATGTAATCTACATGTTTATCTCTCACCCATAAAGAAGGAAAAATAAAAAGAGAAAGGAGCAAAACCAGAATTGGGGGGGAAAAAATACTATCTGCTAGTAACAATTTATCTGAAAAATGTCACATTAAGTCGAACAGCAGCCTCTCTTTGTATTGGCAGATGAATCTGCAACATTGATGGTGGTTCCTTGGCCAGGAAGTGAGGTACCAGCTGCTTCCTGAGCTGCAAGTGCTTTTTTGCTTACAATATGATAAATCTCTGTCAATATGGTTTGGAATGCCTTCTCAATGTTGGTTGCTTCCAATGCAGATGTCTCGAGAAAAGAGAGACCTTCCTTCTCTGCCAATGCTTGACCGTCATCCTCCGAAACAGCTCTAAGATGGTTCAAATCAGACTTATTTCCTGCCATCATGATCACTATGTTAGAATCCGCATGGTCCCTTAATTCACGCAGCCACCGGTTGACATTGTCAAAGGTTTGCCTCTTAGTAATGTCATATACAAGGAGAGCACCAACAGCTCCTCTGTAATAGGCACTAGTAATGGCACGGTACCGCTCCTGACCTGCTGTGTCCCAGATCTGTGCCTTTACAGTCTTACCCTCTACCTGTGGAGGAAGACAAAGAAACAACCATTGGTAACATTGAAATACAATCAAGGATTCATATACAATCTCTGCACAACAGCATATTAAAAAAACTTCCAACACAAGCAAACGAAAATTTACTCTCAATATACATCATATCATAATATTTGTTTAGGTCAATGAGTTCGTAATATTATTTTATTAAAACGGAAAAAATTAGAGTGAGGAGATAGCACTCCAAGGAACACCTTTGGAATGGTGATATATAGTGCAATGAAGTGGAATGGAATACTATAAAACTGATAAGAACAAATACTACACTTGATCTTTAGCCAAAAGGCCCCAAAAAAAGGTGGAATGAAATTTAGTTAGATTTTTAAAAATAGATGTTATAGCATTCAATTTCATTTCACTCCATTTCACCTTATACCACCAATCCAAACATGCCTTCAAGCTTCGGTGAGTATTTACCAATAAAATTACATTCACCTCGCCCCAAAGGTACTAGCAGAAAATTAAACCCGCAACATGTCGCATACAAACATTTTCATGCTTCACTAAACCAAACCTTTGGGGGTTCTGAATTCAGCATATTTGGTTACTGATATGCTTAAACACACAATATGAGTTTACATTTGAAAAACTATATATCTAATTAAGTTACAACAAGTCAAGCTTAGACATCAATCAAAATCAATATACTTCTTTCAATTAACATGAATTTAGTTCTCTGCACTTGATCACAGCAATCGAAGCTAAAATCATTCAACTATAACAAATAAGTCGCAGTTTGCAAAAATTCTAATCAATAAAAAATGAACAAAAAATTACTTAGATAACTTGGAAAATTAGAAATATTACAAGGATCAATCAGAAAAAGACGCAGTTACAAATATATGCATTCAAAACAAAACGATGAAAAATCAACAGAGAAAGGAATTGGAAGTACCTGAAGGGTTCTGGTGGCGAATTCAACACCAATAGTAGATTTAGACTCCAAACAAAACTCATTTCTTGTAAACCTAGAGAGAATGTTGGATTTACCAACACCAGAGTCTCCAATCAAAACGATCTTGAAAAGGTAATCATACTCATGATCCACCCTATGCGCCATCGATCTTCTCCTCTCCGATCTCTAACAACCTATGAGATCCAACAACAAAATTCATTCAGATCCAAATTCACACCATCAAAAACTCAAATCAAAACAAACAAAAAAACGAAGAAATAGATCTAATAACTGAAACGAAAGGAAAAGAAGTTACCGTGAGAAGAATTGAATTGATTTGGTGAATTTTCTTCAGTGGTTAGTTTGGTGAAGTTTTCGGGTATGTGATAGTGTGATTTGAAACGGTTCGGGTAAAAAACGAACCGTAGAGAAAAGAAGAAGAAGAAGAAGAAGAAGAGGTAGAAGGTGGAGGTTTTTTCAGAGAGGGGTGGAAATGGCCAATTGGAGAAAACGGAAATATCGATGAGTGAGAAAGCACTTACAACGGCGATTAAATAACGTATTATTTAATTCATGAATTAATGTTTTTAATTAATTCATTTTTTTATTTGAAGTTTTTTTTTATATTGGCAAAAAACGGTGTCGTATTGGAGTATAAGACAGAAAAGATGAAGGTGACTGTGTAAGGCATTGGCAAGCTGGATGGTGGGTGAATGAAGTACAAGGTGTCAATTGCCAGAGATTTTACACGCTTTTCTTTGTTGGCCTCTTTTGTTTCTTTCCTCTTTTTATTCGTTTTAAATTAATTAATCATCATTACTGTATATTCCAAACAACAAACTTATAGTTGTTCCTTTATCATTGTTCGTTGACATGGACAATGCATTGTTATAAGTTATTTGACGGCGTCAATACTTTTTTTTTATTTTAAGGAGGAGCCAATACTTATTATATGGAGGGACCAATGTTCAAACCTCAAATATTTCACTTGTTCACTTGAAATCACATTCTTTTCTCGAATAAGTCAAAATGAAACTGTATTACTCGTTTGTCGGAGGATACTTAACTTTTTTTATATTTGAAAAATGTGTCAGAGGTTATCTCTGAAATAGATGATGGTTGATAAAATAATCCTTGATTATAATTGCCGGTATGAGTATTACGTCCAAAATAAAATTTGTGGTTCGTAGTAAAACACCTATTCTCTCGTTGATAACAAATTTGATCTTCATAGGTTTCTCGAGATATTTTCTTACGAAGTTTTGTTATAGCATCTATAACGGCTTCCAATTTAGGTAAAACGAAAGGATTTGGACCCAAAAATCATGAGTTTGTGTCCTGTAAGAGTCTTTGGAGGAAGGTAAAGGTAAATACATGTGTAAGATCTTCCTTGCCTTGAATTGAGTCATCATCTCCTTATCCTAAATTTACTTTGTAAAAAAAATGTATGACCAACCTTATGATGCAATTTATGATGGTTAGATGCAAGTGTTATTACTTTTATGGGATGTGAATGACGAAAAATTAATATTTTTAAAGGCCAACCTATTAATAAGCTTAAATTTCATCTCAACCACTCTAGTAGGAATGGCGAAAAAATTTGTACCCATTGATATCCACAGATAGAATATGTCACAGGCACGGTGCTCATACCTTAATGGATATCCACAGATAAAATAAACTTATATTTCAATTACTTGTTATTTTCTGGATATAGATTCAGATTTAACGACATCCCGAGTCTACAGATATTCATACTTGTTACTAAACGAAGAAAATTACATAAATATTTTTACTTAAATACTCGCTTCGGTCCTAAATATAAGAGAAGATTATTTTGCCAAGTTCATAGAATAAATGATGTATTAAGCTTATATTATTGCCCATATAGCTTAGTTATTAAATGAATCTAAAAAAAATTCTTGTCTTATGTTTTATTTTTTAATTTTTATGTTTTTGTTGAATTAAAGAACTTTGTTTTTGTCAAATGTGATCAACTTTGTGTATGCTTTCGTTGATTGTGGGGTTGTTGACCCGATGAACTTTGTTATTTCAGTGGCTTGAAATGATTTTTTATGCTTTGCTGAACGTGATGAACTTTTTCTTTAGAAATAAAATGTATGAATATTATTATATTTTGGTAAAAAGAAAAAAATGAATATGATGAATTTTCATTGTGAAATTTTAGGTAATTATATTTTTTTTAAACAATCACTTAGAAGAATAATAAATGCTGATGCTTCAAAATCCATGAACTACTCGCTTAGAGGATACTCACACGAATATAGAGCGGACACATATATCATATTTATCCAATATGACACACACGCGTATCATATTATTTATGCTTGTGGATATTCATTTACATGCATACACTCAAGTCCCAACCCCTCCCTTACGCTTTTGACAAGACAATTGCGAGGACAATCTTCACACTATTAGCGTTAAGATCTCGTTTGATGAGTAGTCTTTAAGTACACAAGTCAACACTTTCTAAGATATATTGAAAATTGTATAAAGAGATCATAAGTTTTCTTTTATCCAATTATACTGAAGGATGGATGAGGTGCTACACAATAACTTTTGAGAGTTCATCATATTACTCTTTTCGTCCAAACAAGTTTAATTGTAAAGTTTTGATGAGATTAAATTGATTGACGTTGGTATGATTAGACCACATAATAATAAACTAATATCATGTCTGGATATGCGGCCAATAGCATCAAACATCAAAAAATGTGAAGGTTCAATTTAAAGAGTTTTTTCTTTTTGGTTACTCAATTTAAAGAGTTTGGCTTTTACATTGTAAACTTTGCAACGTTAGTTTTTTTATGGAACGGTAAATCAAACATATACTAATCAACTTGATAAATGTTCAAAGACCAAGCATTTTCTCATCATATCATATATAAAAAGACCAAGCATTTAGTAGTTATATACTATAGACTTTTTCCTCAAAAAAAAAATATACTATAGACTTTTTTGTTTTTGACGGTTTATATATATAAACTTGTCATCATCATCATAAAGAAATAGTTATTGACTCGATCAGATGGAGTAGTTGTCAATTTTTTTTCCATAACTAGTTGTTCGATATTTTATTTATTCTCTAAAAAAATAGTTTATTTATTTTTTGCATCATTGATTTTTTTGGACACAGAATGTTGTTTCAAATACAGAATGTCTCTTTTAGAAAAAAGAGGACTGCTCTTCTTCCATCTGTTTTTACTCATTTTCGTCCAATCTAAATTAACTCATGTTGAAAAATACACCATTAACTCACGTTAATAATGTATATACGTGAGTTAACTTATGTTTGATTTTTTTACTGAAACGAGCAATTCTAGATGGGAGAATAACAATTCTTTAGAGAAAAAACATAATGTAAAACCCATAACGTAATAATGGGGCTGTCCATATCATTGATGAACGGGTTATGGAACCCGTCCATCTTCAATCCAAAAACCCGGTAACAACCCGTTTCAAAACGCGATTTCTCATTTTCATAACCAGAAAGATTCAACAACACAACAAAGGGAAAAGATGAGGAAGGAAGACACAGTGAAGCTAATCAGTTCCGATGGATTCGAATTCGTCGTTGACAAAGAAGCTGCAATGGTTTCACAAACCATTCGCAACATGCTTACCTCTCCAGGTTTGTTTTTCTTCCTCGATCACTTTCGATTAGTGCGATTAGGGTTACGAATT
>Ga0315913_1007218_pt1 | contig 13378 bp, 2 predicted proteins | sample MpolsnodulesMG_FD_207736 | JGI IMG/M metagenome (GOLD analysis project Ga0315913, IMG submission 207736) | Medicago polymorpha root nodule microbial communities from Los Angeles, California, United States - small nodules | ecosystem: Host-associated > Plants > Roots > Nodule | place: USA... | reverse complement strand
CTGCACATAGACTCTGAACTCACTCAGACTCTGAACTACTTCAGACTCTGAACCTGAGGACAGTTATCTAGAACGTAAAAGAAGAAGTTTCCAAAAACACAATTCAACCCCCCTTCTTGTGGTTTTTTCTCACCTTCAGACATATTTTGTAGAAAATGGGCACAAGCATATGGTAAAGGTGTACGCTAGGGTCACGTGTCTGGTAGCCTTGCAGAATCGATGAACAAAAACAAAAAACGATCCACAAAGTGGGTCTAACCCTAAACAATTCTAACAATTAAGCGCAGGTCCAAAGTACCATCAACTCCCTGCAACAACGACAACAAGCATTGACAACTCTTTCGACTCCATACATTCTCATGTCAATCAACAAGATGACTAGAATACCCAAGAATGATGTATGAATCGTCTGCCAATACAGAAATGATCCACGATCCATCAACTCCTTGTAAAACAACAGTAAGCAATAATCGAGCCAAAACATCCATGAACAGGACGTTGCGATCCAAAAAGAATCAACACAAGCCGAAACTGATTTTCCCTCAAGTAACCAAACAATCTGAATTCATTCCAAAATGTTTGAGACTGCTTGAAAACCTTCCCCAATTTCTCCGTGCAGTAGATGCAAACCCGTGAGATTTGTAACCTGCAGATCTCATCAGACCCGAGTTAAAATCAGGGAACAAAGCAAGATGAGCAATACAACAACAATAAGATAAAACTGAGAAAAGTCATTAAAAGAGGCAGACAGAAAACTTGGATCAAAAAAATCTAAGGTCATGTTTTTCATATACAACATCAATCCACCACCACCGTGAGGGAAGTGGAGTTTTGATCTAGATCCGCAACCACCAACGTCACCGGTGCAAAGGACGGTAATGGAGGTCGAAGAACCAGAACGTACTACCACCATGGACAACAACAACACTGGACAAAACAAACCCCCCGAAGGAGTTTGGTGCCGAGGCTACATGGTGGTCAGGATATTTGGTGGCAGGAAGGTGATGGTGATGGTGGAAAGGTCAAGGAGCGGGTTCTAAATTGAAGAATTGAAGAATAATAGTAAAATCTGACTGCTTTTTAAAAGAAACTACCCATCCACATTTTTTTTTGTTTGAAGAATACATAATTTAATTTTTTTATTTTGACCTTGCTCTTAATTTGGATAGTATAATATATAATTTTAAATAAAATGTACAATAAATATTGAAGCAAGTTTAGTTAAATAATTCATCAAAAAATTTGTTAAATAATTATTTGTTTTTGAATTCACAAGCACATTTATCATTTTCGGGATGAAAATAATTTGAAGTAAATTTAAATATTTAAAAATAAATGCATAAAGTAAAAAAAAAGTTTATGTATATAACTTATAAAAAAATGTTTAAGAAATTAGGAAAGATATTGTGATATTGTGTCTATTTCTCGTTTATATATTATTCTCTTTCAATCTATTTATTATTTCTCTTTGGCATGGTGGAATTTTTTACAACCGCCATAGGCAATTTTATGGCGGATTTTTTACCTTCTGTCATCCTGTGATCTGCGATTGACAACATTGTTCTATATTGGACATTTGTATTTTATAGTTTGATGTTCCTTTATGCAATAACAATACAATCAACTTTCATTATTTGATGTGCTTAAAGATGTCTGCAGTGAACTTCTCTCACTATGGTTGATATCGGCGTTGTCAAATATCGACTACAACACGGGAATATGAACAAATTGTTATTGTTGTGTGATATGCTATTTAGTTCTACTTCTAAGTGTTGTTAAATAGTAGCTATAATGGTGGCATAACACTATAGAGTAGCGTAATTTAAAGTTTTAACAGATCGATTTTATTTTACAAGTCACTACTTCGTACTATTTTCTGTCAAACTGAAACTATAGTGGTGTTGTAGCATTGTAGTGTAATTTGAATTCTACCAAAAAAATATATATTCTACCAAAAAAAAGGAAAATTCTATGGTGAAGTCGTGAAAATGACTTTTCTGATGAAGTTAACACTATAACATCAAAAGTGTAGTGAGTAACACCTCACTTTTTATACAGTGGCATCAAAAGTCCAGTCCTCATAGTATCATCAATTCATCAGATTAACAAGACTACACTTAATCTAATTTTATCCTACTTTGTTTTAAGTGTAACACCCCACAAAGTGTAACACTTAAGACTATCACATAATATCATCAAATTTGTTTGCATGTTAAAGATGCCAACGATAAAATAGTACCTATAAGTCCAAGATGTTGCAAGCATTACTAGATGAATTACTATTGATCATTAATCACTAATCAACAATTTAAAAATGAATCAAACATTAAAATCAAAATTAACTTTTTCAAAAAAGTCAGTTTCCTGACTGCACCGTAGAAGCTCCCAAAAAAATCGTAGTGTAATTTGAACAAACTTCTATTTTCTGCAATTTGTAGCAATTCACTCATCTTTCAACATTTGATTTATTTCATGCCAAATATTCTATGCAGAATTTTAAATGGAACACTGAAGTGGAGTTTTGAAACTCCCGTTGCATTCTAACAGTTAGACATTCTATAGAGTTGGAGCATCTCTTTGCCTTTCTTCTGAAACAAGAACTTTGAGTGTAAGTTAGTACCTTGAAATCAATCCCAAAAGCTTATAGTCTTTATAGCACTTTTACTTCACTTTATGAAAAAGTGAAGTAGTTTTCTGACCTGAGATTGTTTTGATTTGTTACAGGTGCCTATAGCAAATGCAATCTTTTTCTGTGGCGATCGAGAAACTAGAAGTTTTATAGAAACTTTCTGAAATTGTCGTGTCCAAATTCAGTTCTTTCATCAATGCTTGGGTTATTGAAGCTTCTGTTTTAAATGACCAAAAAAGACTATGAATGCATGACATGGCCTAATTAAATGCTAGACAAAATATCTTGCATGATGTGATTCTCCAATAATAAAGTCAACTTGTTTGCATTTTTTACAACTTGCAATTATTCAATAACAATTACCACTTGGCCTAAATGCTTTCCTTTCCTGAATTTCTTTGTGATGCAGGTAAAACTAATAATCATTTATTAGGATGATTGCAAGTATTTGGTGTTCTTCTGGAATAAATGTCACCAGTGTTTTCTAATCAAACATAGAAGCTAATTAACATTTTATCATATTCAAGCAGCTGTCACAATTTGTAACACATGTGTAATTGGGAATAAGATATGGCCTGAAAATATGTTAGTAAATGGAAGGCTCAACCCAAATTTTAAGAATAACCAGTAAAAAGTCATTTTGTACAAAAACTCCAAAAGTTCATTGTACCAATCATTTAGCAAGATATATATTATTCAGTTATTCCAAATATCATTTTTTTAATGAGGGAAGAAGAAACTCTATCTTATGGGTTTAATTCCCTAATATAATGATGGATAAATTAGATATCTAGTCCCTTAATTTATTTATGGTTTTCATTTTGATCCCACAATTAACTGTAGTTATGCTTAGGTCCTTTAACTTTACTTTGATAGTCAAGTGGGTCCATTCTCGTTAGCTTTTAACTTCAATGGTTAACGTGGATCAACATTGTAGGTGGTCCACCAAAGACCTTATAAATTTTTTTAATTAGAATCCTTTGATCTTTTTTTTTTTTTGAAATGATAACCATTAGATCATATGCATGTCTGCTAAGATATTTAAGAAAGGGATTATGAATTATGAAAATAATATTCATGTTTTATGATTATGAATTTTATCATATGACCTCCTTTCTAAGTGTGAAAAGGACAAACACAACACATTGGTAATTTTATTTTTTTTGAGCAAAAAAATAAAAATAAAAAAATAAATATATTACCAATATATTTAAGAGGCATTTAGTATACTTAAGAGCTAATTTTATTTATTTTTTGACAAAACACACATTGGTATACTTAAGAGGCATTTAGTATTGATTTTAATTTTAAGAAGGGTTTAAAAAAAATTAAGTGGTTAAACTAATTGATCAATTTTATGACAGCATAAACTTTATACATTATAAAGTGATTAAATTATATCCTATTTTTTAGATGCAAAAAGGAAAAATATAGCTAAAACTCTCAAGTTTGTATATGTTCTGATTCAATTTCTTTCCATATTTCTTGTCATAATACAAGGTGGTTCTTATAGTATCCATGAAGTTAATCCTTGTAAAACAGATAATGATTGTATAAGACCTAAAAGATTTAATATCAGGTGTCGTAAAGGATTTTGTGTAAAGATCAGCATGTGAAATGAAAGGAGTTCTTGCTCTAGAAAAAAATTGTACAATATACTTTATGTTACAATGTTCCACGAGCTATCATTTAACTTTTTTTCCATGCACCAAATAATTGTATCTTTTTTTCTTCTTCATTTCATGGACCTTGAAGTTTTGAATTTATACTCTAAGATGATGTCAATAAAATAAAATAAAATAAAAGAAGTCAACAAAGAGTTTTATTTATAGTGTCTTCTTATCTTGTTAATTTGGTTGTATCACACCTTTTTTTTCCACATCTCCACCACCTATAAGAATCACTTTAATAGTTAAGTTGAAAAGTCATTACTATCTTATTGTTTCAACAAAAAAAAATTATTCATTTAAATTTGTAGACTACATTGAAAAGAAAAAAAACACAAATTCAACTTTGCCAAAACTACAATAGAAGAACTATGTGAACTTTTAGTGTATGATTTAATCTTTTTGCATTGTTTCTTATGAGGTTCGAAATCATTATTTGATGTAGGAATCTCGATATCATTACTATTATTATTATTAACTTATTCATCTTCCACGTCCTTCATGTTGTCGTGCGCATCAACTTATTCCTCTCCTGGCTATTTGTTGTTGGTATCCTTTGTCGTATCATCATCCAACTGCTCAACCTCGGGTGGGCTGAGGTTTATCTGAAGGTGGATTCCGTGGGGGCCGATCATCGTTAACTGTGATAGTTAACGGTGATAGGCCATTTGGATGAATCCCTTCACCATTTGTTTCTCCGATTTGGACTTGTCTTCCTTGTGTTTTAGGTACAACTTGTTACAAATAACAACTGAATGCCCAATAGTAAAGCAATTGGAATAGAATTCCGGAATCCTTTCGTAGACAACATCAACATAGAATGCTTAACCCTCAAGCTCCAACGTCACCTCATAAAAAATCCGCTTTGAAAGGATGTAACATATAAGATGTGATTTAATCTATTTATAGTGTATAATGAAGGTACTAAAAAATCAAGAAAGGATGGGTTTTAATTGTGTTTACTATTTTTAAATAAAAATCATTTTGTCTAAAAGTAAAAAAACAATACTCTGTTCAAAACACATTTTGAGAGACATTAAACAAAAAACAATATTTTAAGCAGTTTTCGTAAGTTCTTTATAAAATAGTTTTACGAGCAAGTTAATAAAGCATTGATAAAAAGGTATTTGCAGATAAGACAAAAAATAGTTAAAGATAAAAAGAGATGAACACATTATGTTCATAGTATATACAGTACAAATTTTTAAATTTTGCACGTAATGGTGAAAAAATTGAATACAAACCTTCAAAAAATGAGCCCCAAAATTATATTTTTAGGTTTTGAAATTTTGTTCGCAAAGTTAACAGTACATCCTAGGTGAATCAATAGGCAACCAATGATTTGATTTAGATGTTTACCTTTGTATGGAATTTTCAATGCTCGACTTCTCCCAAGTTTTTTTTTTTTTTTGAGGAAGACTTCTCCCAAGTTATTAAATTCTTATTCTTTCAAAAAAAAAAAGAAAATTAATTCTTGTTTTTCCATCAAAAAAAATATATTCTTGTTTTCTGAAGTAACTTGATTTTAAGAATATATCAAGTGTTTTGAAATTATTTTCACCTATCTTTTTAAGACGATCTTATAATACCGTGATTTTTTCTAAATGAAGGGTGAAGTTTCTATTTGCCCCAAGTATTAATTATACCAAGTTTCTATGATTTAATTTATTCTATTTTATACTGGATTATTTTATCTAAACTTTATATTAAAACATAGTGTTAAATATGTTTTTGGTCCATATAAAATTTTCAAATGTCCCTCCAAAAAAATTATTCAATTTTTTATCCCTCAAAAAATTTCTATTGCCACTTATGTTCCCTGTTTTTAAATCAAATCATATGTATACTTCACATTTTTGAATGATTTTTATAGAGAAGTTTATAATATTATAACAATTTATTCTACAAAAAAAATTGAATTTTCGAACAAGATATGAATTAAATTTGAATTTTTAAACGCTAAAAAATTAAAAATAAGATTTCAATTAGATAACAAAATAAAAAATTTAAGAGTGGAATAAGAAATCTAATGTCAAGTAAGTATGACAAACTTAAGTTTTTTTTACTAGAAAATAGACACCAATCATTATATAGTTCACAAGAATAAAAAAATTCAAGGTTAAATATGTTTTTGGTTCCTATCAAATTTTCAAATTTCAAGTTCTAGTCCTTTTAAAAAAAATTATCAATTTTTTGAAATCTTTTAACAATTGGTATCATCGTTCTTGATTTTATTATATTTTTGGAAAGAAAAAAATCTACTTATGATTATAAAGTCAAGTAATGTATTTGTATGACAAGCATGAGTTAATTAAAATCTATTGAGGAAGAATGATGAATTTAAGAAGAAGGAAATGAGTCTTGTAATTGCCATAGTTGTGTTAGGAATTATGTTGTTCATGTGTGTTCTTTTAGCTCTAGAGTTAGCTATGAAATAAGGTTGAATGTTGTTCTTATGTTGTTAAGTTTTTAAGTTGTTTTTTGTTGTAAAAAGCTAAATGATGTTAAAGTATGTTGTAACCCTTGCTTTTGGCAATTTAATGAAAATGTTTGGGTTTATAAACATATGCAAGCTACTGATATGAACACAAGATATGGAGGACATAATATAACCCATAACATATAAAATTGATATTAAGTTGCAAAATATCACATCCAAAAGAGGACTTAAGTTACAACCAATCATGATCAAACTAATAAGTTCCAAAATATGACATCAAGTTTGAATACTTAAACATTACAATCCAAAATAATTTGCAACTAAAAGAGTACTTAAATTTCATTACAACCCAAAACATAAAATAAGTCTCAAGTCATATTAATTAGTTCCCCTAAAAAAAAAAGTCATATTAAATAGCTGCCACTAATTCTTGTTAACTAATTGTTGTGTTCCAAGAGGCTCCATTTCATCACTCTTTCTTTTCACACCTGTGGTCCTGCTCTTCCTGGGCACCAATAGTATGCCTTCTCCCACAAGCAATATAATATTAACTAAATTAAAAGCTCATCGTATTTATTTATTTATTTATTTTCTTCTTCTTTACACTCCAAACACGCGAATAAAAATATTTATTTTTTAATACATCTAGTAAAGGATATTAAAATAAAATTATGAGTGGATTGAGTTTTTTTTTTGTTGACAATGAAGTCAGGAAAATGCTTTTACCGTAGTTCAAATGTTTAACCCACCCATCTAATTTACTCAACAGGGCATCAATAAGGTACAGACTAATTACATATTCCAAATAAACACCGACCTATACAAAAAGGCAGGGCCTCTTTCAAAACAAAAAAAAAGGCAGGGCCTGATCCATAATGTAATCTACTATTGCGCTATAAACTAGGATTAAAGTTTTGAGTAACCATATTATAAACACGAAGTTTACTTTGACTAATGGTAAATTCATGTCGGAGAATCTAGTACAACTATTCATGAAATTAAGCTAAGTTAATCCAAAGAAGCAAGCTTTGCTAAAGCACCAGCTGCAAGGGAATTAACATATGTGCAAGGTTCGGTTTTAGGTGAATCCGTACGTTTGTCATAGAACTTGTCGTTGATGTCAGGTCCACCTACAATAGCACCAGTTAACTTATGTGGATTTGGTGCATCTCTTTTGTAACCATTTCACAAAGCTTGTGGGACAGTTTATCTCTTCGTTTGTGACAACTTTGACACTGAAGCACCTCTATGGTGAGCTTGTGTTGGTGGATTTTTCCCAACTCCTACCATGTATGATCTTCCTTATGGATTTTCCCCCAAATATGTAATCCATTTGTTTACCACCCAAATATTAGACAATCAGTCTATATATGTCAATATTATTTTTTAAAAAATCATATGCTATAACAACTTTGGATCTTCTATAATGGCGGTATGTTGTTGTTGCAGTGGAAACTATTAGATTTAGAGAATTTAGAGAAAAAACTTCTATAAATCTAACTGTCCCTAGAGCTGCAACATCGGTAATAATTCCTTTTCAAAAAATCAAATATTAACAAATAGAAGTATAATGAATACCGTCGCCAAATATTAGAGATTAATTTCTTTTTATAACTCTTCAAGTTTGTATGATAATATCAAAACTATTATGTGGATATAAATAATGTATCATATACTTACTTGTTTTTTGGCAAATTCAAGGAGATGGGCTGAGTCAAATTCTTTATTTCGACATTCGACTTTTTGTTTATATTTGGCAAGCAAATCACTATATACAGCAAACAAGAAAGATGTGCTGGTGGCATACTGTGTATTGGCCCCATCTCTCATATGCATAAAACGACCTGCATAGTTATATATAAAATATTAATTATACACGTAAAAATGACGATTAAATATAAGCAAAAATGTGCACATGATTTACCAGGAGTGAATTTTATTTGGTTGTAAGGACTATCAGAAATGACTGAACATATGTAACTTTGACCATGTGCTTTAAATGTTTCAAGACCCTTTTGACCTTCAAAATGTAACTGAGTGAGAAGAACCTGAACTCCTGCATATTTAAGGTCCCAACTAAGTTCTGTTACATTAGCACTAATTGTTTCTTCTTGTATACACTTTCATGTACATTGGCTTCCTTGTTGCCATGTATAGCCATGTTGCAGCCCACATTAGCTCATCCTATTTATATGCAGCACATTAACTTAATTATTATTATTACTATCCCTACATCAATTCAATTTTTGTGAATTAAGAAAGATTGATTATAAAAGTGACAACATACATTATAGCCTGAATTAGAGCAGTAGAAGGGACATTCTCCATCATAGGTTCCTTTATGAGATTTTGCCAATTCAAAAAGCTGCCAGAAAATCGGGAGAAATAAATCAAGCTTTCGTATTCTCAAGTAACTAAATAATATAGTTTGTTTCAATAAAAAAAATAGGCTTAAAGGTATTGCAAATAGGCGCCATTTAAAATTTTGTTCCTGTAATCGCTAATCCTGGCGATTTACCCTTGCAAAGTTTAATCATTTAAAATTTCGTCCCTTAACCCACTTACGTGGCAGTCATATTCCAGTTCTATCGGCATTCAACCGCTTCGCCGTTCTCACTACTTCCGATTTTGATTACAATCTCTCTTCCATCGAAATCCACTCTTTCAAATCAAATCCACTTTCCTTCGAATTCCAATCTTCATGGACTTCTCCTTCACCAATCTCATCTCTCAAATCCTCTCAATTGCTTCAGAAATCAATCATCGCCGCTTCAACTTTGGAGTTTGAAAGTTTGGGTTCGATGTTGAAGGGGAGCCCCTAATATGGACCCTTTTTGTTAGGGTCCAGCCATGGTCCTTGCCAAAATACCTGCAATTGTGGGTAAACACACTTCCAATCTCTCTCTATAACAACCTGAATAACTTCAACACAAAGTAAAAACAACAACAAAACAATTGGATGAAGAAGATCACCAATTCAATAAGTTCACTGCCGCAATCTTCAAAACGCGGTGAATCGGTCTCTCACCTTAACTCGTCAATTCCTTCGGTAAAAATTGGAACCAGTTCAAGAAATCCAGATAAAATTTATTTGCTCACTTTCACATACTTGTTCCGTCATTGTGCTGATTTTGGAATCACCAATTCATGATGTTTTCTCTACATTATTTTCAAGTTTCAGTCCTCTAATCGGAAGGAAACATGAGGGAGCACTACTACAAAATATACATTTAACATCACAGGGGGTTTATTTTTCACATCAGCACAGAAAATATCTGAAGGGAAAGATACACACTGTGAGTTTTTACATCGGTTGACATAAGCACATGAAGGGAATTCCTAATAGCATATAACATTTACATCAATGGATAATTGAAATGATGGGAAAAACACGCGGTGGCATTTTCGCAATTTGGATGAAAACTTTGGCTAATTTTTTTCACATCAGTGGGTGAAAACTGCCTGATGTAAAAAACAAATTAGGTCATTAGCCTTATCCCTTCATCTATCGTACAAAGCATTGGATACTTTTTCACTCTCACCCTTTTCCTTGCTCTATCGTAAAGCTCAATCGTCCACCGTCCACCCCTCACCGTTTTCCTTGCTATTCAATTGAAACCTCTCACCGTCCAAGCTCTGTTTTTCCCAGTGAGCTCTCTCTCTCTCCTCTCTCTCTAATTAGGGTTCATGGTTCTGAAAGATTAGAATCTAAAGTTACAGAATCTGAAGGATATATTAAGATTCAATTTGATCTATTCTCTTGCCTCTTTTTCGCCGACGTTCCCCTCCGATCCCGAGTTGACTCGCTCCGCCTCTTTTTCTGACTCCACCACCGAAAACGCCTCCGCTGACGCCGCTCCGTTTCAGGTAACTTTACACTCGTTGGTTGATTAATATGGTTGAATGGTATTAGAAAGGAAGGATTTCAGTGATATCAGTGATATAATTGGTATAGTGGTCAATGTAACTCTGAAAAACATTTGTAGCACGAATACTATGTAGATTTATTGTGAAGTCTTTTTTCAGAAAAAAGGTATTGTGAAGTATTGTTGACATTCAGGTCACTAAATTTTTTTTAAGCCGAGTTCTTTTATCAGTGTATCGTAATATGCCTCAAACTAGTTCTGTTAAGCATTAAGGATTAATCGTTGCTTTTTTCTGAAGGAAGCTTTTTAAGGATGGTTTTTGACATAATTTGAAAGACATGTTTAGTAAGGATTTCAGTGATATTTGCAATATCTGTGAGTTCCAATGTTTTATCAAATAAATTGTCATTATTTATCCACTTTTAGCATTTGTTGATAGTCTATTCACGATAGCACTTGTAAATCTTTATAAGCTAACTACTTTGATTATTCAATGTGAGTCTACTAAGAAGAAAGGCATGCTAAGATGTGGGAACTCAACTACGTAGCTAGGCATTTTAATTTTATATAAATTAGATCCTTTTCTTGGTTTAGATATAAATTAGTTATTGGGTTATGTACTACATTTTTTCTTTCCTGTATAATAGCCATCGTAAACATTGATTTTAGTTGTTTTGCATCTTGGTGTATGTGTTTTGGTTATGGACGAGTTATAAATTGATGTGTAGAATGTACATTTAATTAACAAAATGGATTTGAGCTTATAGTATAATTTATGGGTTAGCGAATGTGTTCATAACTTTGTAGTGCTCACACTTTTTAATTAAAGGTGTGTCTAGTGTCTGACACGTTTCAATGTCTGAGACCAACACATGTGATTGCATTCAATTATCCCATTTCTTAAAATAAATTATTATTGGTGTCGATATGTTAGTGTTGCGTCTAGTGTCTATTTCATTGTTGTTTGTTGTGTCTGTGTCGGTGTTTCATAGGTTTGATATGGTTAGTGGAATTTGTAATGCGTGCTAAAGGGTCAGTGGCCTGTGGTGTCAACGGGAATGGTGAAGAAGAGGTGTTGGTTTCAAGAGGATAGGTACAAGTTAGGTACCGGTGGTTGTTTGGTTTGTCGGTGAAGGATCATGGATGTGGAGGTTGGGACTGTGAAGGTCTAAGGAGGGTTGGTTTTTCTCCTGTCGTGGTTTATGATGTTGCATTTTGTTACTAATCTAGTGTTGAGTGTGTGATGTAGAGAATGCAGGGAACCGAGTCCCTTTAGTGATGCATGTAGTTAACCCCTGCTTCCAATTATGAGTGCAGAAAACTCAAACCTTGGGGTAGTTTCAAGTATAGATCACTCTTAGTTTTGTAGATTTTCTAGATGTGCTTTTCTTCTTAGTTTTCTATTTAGTACTATAGATGTGTTTGTTGTTCATCTAAATTAAGATTTAGGGGCTATATATAGTTGAAAAATGAATATAGGATATTTACTTGTTCATGTCAGGTCAGCCAGGTTAGTTAAGGAATATATAATAGCAATATTTGAAAGCCACACCGACAAAGTAACTATAAAAAATGAAATTTATAGTTACTGAATATGTACATTGATATATAACTAAATAATGACCTCCGTGGAAAGTGTAATCAAGTTTTTTTTTTCTTTGGTTAATGAGTTTGGTGTTTACATGCATGAGATTCTTGTGATCTGTTGTAATATAAACCTACCTACCTAGGGGAATTGTGTAGCCCTCTTTGGCTTTTGCCAATTAAGAATGACCATGTGTTATAGATAAAAGTATCTAAATCTGGACTTCAAATGTGTGTCTTTAGACAGGATGCCTGTTATTTTGGGAGACAAGGATTCAACTGATACTTGGTTAAGTAGTGCTTCCAGTTTTAAGAGTGTGATGAAGCCATATGAAGAACCTGATTTGGTATGAGCTTTGTAGTAATAAAAATTTGAAGACTGAATTTCTATTTTCTTGATTAGCGTGGGAACTTCCTTGTTTTAAATGTTTTGATATTAAAGCTTTACTAGTATGATTCTGTGTTCATGATTTTCCCCAATATTTTAATCTCAGGCGTGGTACCCTGTAACACCTGCTATGGGAAAGCCGTCATTTGATGGACCTGAGTGTATTGAGGAGGTATGATAATTGAATTTTCTCTTGATGTTGCTGCTCATCCTGAGTGTTTTTTGCATTTTTGTATGAACCTGTCAAGACTGAACAAACAAAAGACCTCAGTGAAGAAGCCTACACATTGATGATTTTTTTAATTTTGTTGACACAGAGCTTTCGAGGTTCATCAATTTGCTCAGGGCAATAGAAAGAAGCCTAACTGGTTTCGTCCCAAAACAAGTATGGTGTAGATTCTGTCATTTTTTTACGATAATAAATGAAATTTGTTTTTTTTTTGTTTTTTTATAACTATTCACTATATAAAAATGGTCATTCATTTGTAGCCAAGAAAGCAACCTAATGGCAATGATTGTGGATACTATGTGACGAAGAATATGCTAGATATCATCTCTGCTAATATTACTAAGTCTTGGATGAAGGTATTTTAATTTTATGATAACATGTTTATACTATATGTATTGCCAAATATAAACATATCCTTATTAATATTAACCTACACATTGTAGGTATTCAATGATCCAACGACATTAACCGAAGATGATTTATATGATTTGCGAAACCAATGGGCAACTTGTTTTCTTGACCTGTATGAAGCTTAGGATTTACATGGTATGTTTCAAAGCCAATCTCATAATTTG
>Ga0315913_1007211_pt1 | contig 13385 bp, 5 predicted proteins | sample MpolsnodulesMG_FD_207736 | JGI IMG/M metagenome (GOLD analysis project Ga0315913, IMG submission 207736) | Medicago polymorpha root nodule microbial communities from Los Angeles, California, United States - small nodules | ecosystem: Host-associated > Plants > Roots > Nodule | place: USA... | reverse complement strand
CTCTCTCTCTCTCTCTCTCTCTCCAATTTTAATATCCGTTGCACTTAACTCCGAACATTGATTCAGGTTCTGAACTCTATCAGAAGCTGAACTCTGGACTTAGAGAAAAAAAACGAGAAAAAGATAACAAAATTCAACTCCCTCTTCTAGTGTTTTTCTCACCTTCATGCAAGTAAACAAGTACAACAATTTTGCATAAAAGGAAAAATCAAGAAGCACTAGTCAATGTTATCTACTCGATCGTCTTGTCAATCTACATGACAAAACCACTTTCATCTCTCTTGCACAAAAACAAAAAGAGAAACCCATGAACATTTTGAAATCACGTTGTTTTATCTAAAACTAATAATGTTTGTAAATTCTTCAAGTAAATCTGAAGTTAAAGGTTACCATGCCTTGGGACATGGGCCCAACATCCATATTCACCTTAAGAGGCGTGCAAGTCTTAGTCGCATTTATTAAAGATGAAGTCATACAATTTTTTTGAGTGTTGGATATTGCACAAGAGATTCAAAGGATGATTTTCCAACATACTTTATGAATTGGGACATGTGCCCAATAGTCATTTATGACTATTATTTTCAATTCAGCTTCTACCTCTCTTAAAAGTTATTTATGTTTCTAATGTTCTTATACTACTTATTGATGGCTACTATGATCATAAGCTAATAAACTCTTATTGTCTTGGGATTTTAGGGGAAATGAAATGATTGAATCCCTATAAATCTCAGTTCTTTATACTTGTTAGATTTAAAGTCTTTATTTTAATCTTGGTGATTTTGTTGCTTACAACTATTATCTATTTTTTTTAATGGTTTTTGATATAAATTAATGAAACAAAAGTATAAGATTGTTATCCAATATACAAGGTTGGAGAAGAGAATAAAAAGAATGAAATCATATAGATTATCTTGAGATGATATAGGATAAATGTGCTTTGATTCATTTTCATATATTTTGTCAATGAATTTGCCATGGTCTAACAATTATTTCATCTTCATGATTTGATTAATTTTTTTATCATATAATTTGATTCTGAATTTGTATTTTATGAATCATGCAAACTTGAAATGATTTGACTTCAAGTTTTGATTGAACTTGAACCTTGAATGCATTATACACTATTGTTGTTTAAACTTGTTTAGAACCATTTTTTATTTATTATATTATTTGATTTTGAATTAGTATTTCATGAATCATGCAAACTTGAAATGATTTGATTTCAAGTTTTGATTGATCTTGAACCTTGAATGCATTATACACTATTGATGTTTAAACTTTTTTTGAACCATTTTTTAAGACTTTTGTTTGATGAAAAACAAAGTTTTAAGTCGGGATATATGATAAATGTCAAATATACTTGATTTCCCTATATATTAGGGCAATTTATTAACTTGTTTTGAGAATAATCCAATGGAAATCCCTCAATTTAGCATAAATTTAAATTAATTAGGTTTCGAAGTATATGAATCAATACTATGACCTATTTCCCAAGATTCCATAGGTATTGAAGCTCAAAGATTTATCGGACATAAAAGAACAAAGAAGTGAAGCATCCATGATTCTCCTAGCGAGTAAGCAAGCAGAGGTAGAAGGTGAAAATGGCAAATTTACTCAGCGAGCCACAAGTGAGCAGGTCAGAGACTTTTTAGAATTTTGGGATTGAGCGAATCGCTTACCAAGCTGTAATTCGCTAAGCGAATTTTAAGGTGGTCTAAGAACTCAGTGTCGAGCTGGAAGAAACCCATATGTGAAGAAACATCAATTTGCTTATCGAGCTTGATTTCATTAAGATAATTCTCACTTTTGGAAACTCTATCAATAGAGATCACTTTAACATTCTTTTTTTGGTATATTATGACATTCTAAGTTAGAGAAACATAGAGGAGAAGAGGAGAAGGTTGGAAAACAAGGTGGTCCTTCATCATCTTGAAGATTCAAGTCATTGATGCTTCATTTAATCTTTCTTCATCTATGTTTGTTAGCTACATTATCATGTGTAGCTAAGTTTCTCTTTTATGTTGAGATTATGTGTAGTTAACTTTGGCCATAATGTAAATACCTGGTTTGATTGATTTGACTTCTTAAAAAAAAATTGGTCTGCCTGATTATATATAAATATAGTTTCGCTATATAGATGAGTTTATTATTGCGCTTAACACTTTTTCGACATTAAACTATGAAATTGATTTTTTGATTTAGAAACTGTTGAACATAAATATTTTATTTTATTTTTATCTGAGGGACATGTTATAAATTCATTTGCAGATGCTAGTTGCAAGACATTAGGCTAGGTTTACAATCACAAACCACTATCAAAATGTAATAATGTCTTATATGTCAATTGAACGAGACATTAGAAGTTAAATAGATAAATAAAGATTCTATTATCTACCAGACATGGAGATGTAAGGTGACCGGCATGTGAATATATAGTTAAATGTATTCAAAACCGAATCAACCTAATAGAAAAACTACAAATCGAACATACCTAAACTGAAAACCGTGTTTGAGTTGAATGTATTCAGGTCACTTTTTCACTAAGCCGTACAGTTTGGTTCAGTTTGCAGTTTTTATTTTACCATCCGAACCAAATCAAACCAAACCGCAGACTTAACGAAACACTCACTCAGCCCAAAATAGCCCCTTTTGGTTATATTTTCTCCTAGCCCTTTTCTCCTTCTTCTTTTCCAATCAACCTAAAAGCACATGTTTTTTATTCTACTGATGACTTTTAACCTCAAAACTGCACTACAAACACCCCTATATATAGTTGAAACATTAGAATTATATAATCAATCAAGAAAATACATTACATGTTTTTTTTGAAAACTCGGTATCCGATCCAGGAACCGACTAATTCGAGGAGACCAATCACGCCGCCCACTTGTAGGGGCCCATTTAAAGCCAAAGCATAACTCCGTATGGACTTCATCCACAAAAATTGGCACTAGAGAGAATCGAACTTGGAATCTTGAGTGGAGTACACTCCAAGATCCCAAACTAATCACTATACCAACCCCAATTGAGTTACATTACATAATTAACTAATGAAGCTTAATCTAAGCATTTTAATATGACATTTCGTTAGTAAACAATCAAACATTTGAATTTCTCACTTAAAACCATTTAAGGGCACTTGATAAGAAATCCAAAAAACAAAACTTTATATTAGAAATGATACATTTAACACCTCTAAATTTTAAAAATTGACTTTTTGTACCTTGAATTTTTCACTTATTTTCATTTTTAACTTCTTAACAAGTGCCCTACCTTAGGGCACTTGTTATCATGCCTTTTTAAATTTAGGCAAAATATGTCTTTTGATCCTTTATTTTGACAAACATACGAGGGTAGTCCTTTAAGTTTGTTAAATTTCAAAGTAGTCCTTTAAATTTTTTTAAGTTTCTAATATGTCCTTTACATTTTTTTAAGTTTCAAATATGTCTTTTAAGTTGTTAATTTAATGCACTTATTTGAGGTTTTTTAAGTTTCAAATATGTCATTTTAAGGATCTATTTGAAACTTAAAAAACTTAAAGGACTAACCTATGAAACTTAAAGGCAAAAATGTATTTGACCTCAAATTTATCAACACTCTTCAATTATTATATTTGCCATAATATATTTAGGAGCCGAATTCAAACTCCTGTGTAACGGTTCGGTTTGAATCAGTTTTTGGTCAAAAAAATATCTGAAGCAATGAAATCTTCATCGGATCAGTTTGGTTCGGATTTTACTATTTTTCAGAAAAGAAACCGAACTAAACTAGTTGGTTTGGATCGGTTTGCTTGAAAATACAATTTAAAAATTTTCATATTTTTACAAACTACTTTGTATAATTAACATGAAAAAACTAACATGAGAAGAACAATCCCATCGACGGTGAGGAACAATAGATTAAGTGTGATTGACGTCTAGTGTTTTTTAGTAGAAACGAAATAGAGTGTGAGGGATGAGATGAGATGATGATGAGAGAAAGTGAATGAATTAAGGAGAATTTTATGTTGGATTTTAATTTTGAGCTTAATCATAAGTATGTGTGACGAAGGATGATATTAATAAAATGGGGAGTGAGGTTAGCATCGGTTTGATTTATCGGTTCTTTGGATCTCCAAATTAAAATCCCAGAACTGAACCAAACTATGTCGGTTTTGGTTGGTTCAGTTTGATTTTGAACCGAACCAAAGAAGGTCAAATATTTTTTCGATTTTGTACAGTTTCAATTTTCGGTTTCATCAGTTTTATCCAATCCACTAACACCCTACCGGACATCTCAATTAAAATCTTAAAAATAAAAATAAATTGAATATAGTTGTTTCCTTAACCCCAAGACTCACGCGAAAAGATTGTAGCCACAACAATAAATGGAAAGGAAGCAAAGACCACGTCACATAGTCCAACTCCGAAAAACCCTAATTCAAATCCTCGCTTTTTCCATTGTTCACATCATAAACCCTATATTCTTCACCTTTTACTTTTTTCTCTTTTACTCTTTCTCTTCTTTTCCACACACCTTCGTTTTCAATTTTCAACCCTTCTTTCCAATTTCTCTCTGTTTCATTCACCACAAACCCATTCAAGGAAAGAAGGGTATTTAATTTAATTTATTATTATTTAATTTTTATTTAATTTGGCGGTGTGTGAGCATGGGAACGGTGGTTGAAGGAGGACAGAGAGTATTGAATAATCAACAATCACAGATTGGAACTGTTTCTCAGCTTTTAGCTGGTGGTTTGGCTGGTGCTTTTGGAAAAACATGCACTGCTCCTCTTTCTAGACTCACCATTCTTTTTCAGGTTTCCTTTTATTGTTTTTTTGTATATTATGATGCTCTGTGACCGTCACTTCTGATGGAATGTGTGTCCCCGTGTCTGACACATTGACAAGACAGCGACATATGTCATTAGATTCAATTAATTCATTTTTTGTTTATGTTTTTATTGGTCTCATGTTCGGTGTCTATGTGTAAGTGCTTTATGGTTTTCTGAGAGCAAATTTTTTTTTTAGTATTTGTCACTGATATATCATAAATTACTTTTAGTGATGTGTAAGTGTCTTGTCAGTTAGATACAAGTACATTTGATTTGTTGGGGTGCGTGTGAACCTGTGATTTCTCACTTCTCCATACTTATGGTTTATGATTCACGGCGCTAGCTATTTGACGAAAAAATGAAATAAATTGAAAGGGTCCTGTATTTAAGTGTGTATTTAGTTCTATGGGGGGAGGAAAATTAATTTTGAATAGAATTAATTTTGTCAAAATATGTGGATACTTCATATAGTTTGATAGTAAATTTTAGGTTGAAAAGTTATGTTTGAAGGCTGAAGCTCTGTATTTTGGTTTTGAAATATCATGTTTGAAGATAAAAGTATAAATCTCAGCTTTAAGTGATGTTCAATGTTAGGTTGAAAAGTTATGTTTGAAGGTAGAAGCTCTGTATTTTGGTTTTGAAATATCATGTTTGGAGATAAAATAATAAATCTCAGCTTTAAGTGTTATGTTTGAAGGTAGAAGCTTCATATTTCAGTTTTGAAATATCAGTTTGGAGATAAAATTATATAAATCTCAGCTGTAAGTGATGTTCAATTTTGAAGAGGGGTAACCTTGGCGCAAGTGGTAAAGTTGTTGTCATGTGACTGAAAGGTCACAGGTTCAAATCCTGGAAACAGCCTCTTGTGTAAAAAAACTGGGTAAGGCTGCGTACAATACACCAAATGGTGGGACCCCTTCCCTGACCCTGCCTATGCGGAAGCTTTAGTGCACCAGGTTGCCCTTTTTTTGAGAAAAGCCAAATAAGTTGAATCCAAATATGCAGTAAACAATATAAGGATAATAAACTGATTAGTTCTGAAGAGGCAAAGTTCAATGATTCACAGTGGGAATGTAATTTATCAGCCGGTGCTTTTGCCACTGGTTGGTTTAATGTGTTGAAAATTCCATTTCTATATCATGGTTATTCTGAAGGCTAATGTTCATCTTTTGTAGAATTATTCTTGCAACACACTCTTTTATTGTTTGATATTTATACGGGTCTCACTAAATTTGTGTGGAACGTAAATGATTTAGTGGGATCTATTGGATTTCAATCAATAGGAGAGTTTTTGATGGAAGGAGTGTGTTGCTAGCACTCATCGTTTTTGTACAATTGTGATGTTGAGATTTGATTCGTTATCTCATTCAAACTAACCAACCCTGTTATTACTAGACTAGGAGACGGGTTTTGGAAGGCAAGAGTGGTTCAAAGTTTAGCCTATTATTTCTGTAGCTTGGTTGTTATGATGAAAAATTGAAGAGATTGTCTGCTGGTAATCATGATAGCAAATTTGCATGTTATAACTTCGTTTCTTTATGTTTAATGACCATTTTATAATACTAAAATGTAATGTAGCTGGGTTGTTTCATTGGTACTGTTGTAATTCGTTCAACAGGTATTTATCTGAATAATTTGTGGGCCTTAACTTTATCAGGTGCAAGGTATGCATTTTGATGTCGGCCATGTTGCAACACTGAGCAAGACTAGCCTTTTGTACGAGGCTCAACGTATTGTCAAAGAAGAAGGATTTAGAGCATTTTGGAAAGGCAATTTAGTGACAATAGCTCACCGTCTCCCTTATTCTGCAGTCAATTTCTATACTTATGAATGCTACAAGAATGTAAGCTCTGATGTTCTCTTCATAATGTACATGCACTTCAGAATTTGGTGGTTATGTTCCTTAAGTTTGAATCAATCTCATAGTCTTTTTTTTTCCTCCAGCTATTGCATTCTGTTCTGGGGGAGAATCATAGAGCAAAGGCTGGTAGTGACGTCTTTGTGCACTTTGTCAGTGGTGGTTTGTCAGGTATGACAGCTGCCTCGACCTTATATCCTTTGGATTTAGTAAGAACACGACTTGCAGCACAGGTAATTGCCACTTTTTGTTGGTTGAATTTTTGACACTATATTTAAGCCCCTAATGGCATGCATTAAATAAAGTAATGTCTTGGTTATATTTTAACTGCCACTTATCAAAAAAGTAGCAACTCTTCTGTTTGTGAGTATATTTTTTCCGAGAGTTGAGACTGTTATGCTATGTTTCCAATGCAGAGAAATGTCATATACTACAGGGGAATCTCCCATGCTTTTACTACAATTTGCAGAGATGAAGGATTCTTTGGAATGTATAAGGGACTTGGTGCAACGTTGTTGGTATGTGTTCATGATGCATTTTTTAGTTCCTCTTTTTGCTTCTTTATTTTGATACCTGCTTTATCTTACAACTGATAGTACTACTTAATTTATTTGGTACAGGGTGTTGGGCCTTGCATAGCTTTAAGTTTCTCCGCTTATGAGAGCTTGCGTTCTTTTTGGAAGTCTCAAAGGTGAATATATGTACTTGCACTGAATTGAGGTTGTCTTTGTGTTGAAGGTTACTTCCACTTGCTTCGTGCATATGGTTTTGTAAATATTTGCGGTCTATATTATTTTTTGATTCAGGCCGGACGATTCAAATGCTATGGTCAGTCTTGCTTGTGGAAGTCTTTCGGGCATTGTATCATCGACAGGTGGGTACTTATTGATTGTTGCTGCATCTAATCTCTCAAATAGATCTGTATAGCTTATCATAACGTGATTGTTGAGTACTCATTTTATCCTGTTGGAAGTTGCCTACTTGGTGGTGCGGTGCGTTTTGTAACTTTTGCCAGCTTTCTTGCATGATGCACATGTGCAGTTATTAAAACCTTGGGAAAAAGATGAATCCAAATATAGCTGATACATAAAAACTAGCTACCAAGAAACAATCAGGCTGACCCTGTGTTAATCCGGAATGCACTAACAAAAACATCTAGTTGGCTGTAGAATGCGATTCAATAGTTTTGTTTGGCTTATTGTAAAAATTGCCTGTGATTGGTATTAACACATTTAGTGCTGTTATAAGTTGCATCCTTGGTGAGTTAATGTGGGGCATCTTATGATATAAAGCCTGACTTTCTTGCATGATGCTCAAGTGCCCTTGTTTGAAACACATCATGTTTCTGTACTCTTTAAAATGAATCTGTTAGCTAGTGTTAGATTTTATTGTCGATATTGATTTTCTTTGTCTCATGCAACTCGCAGCAACATTTCCTTTGGATCTTGTAAGGCGAAGGATGCAGTTAGAAGGGGTTGGTGGTCGAGCACGTGTCTATAACACCAGTTTGTTCGGGACATTTGGTCACATATTTCGTAATGAAGGGATACGAGGTTTGTATAGAGGCATTTTGCCCGAGTACTACAAGGTTGTTCCCGGCGTCGGTATTGTTTTTATGACTTACGAGACACTGAAGTCCCTTCTTTCCAGCTATCAAAGTCATTAGCAGACAGCATTTTCCATCATATATGATACCCATCACTTTAGTTATTTTCATGGTAGGAAATTTTGTGGTGTTGGATTTCATATTTGGTAGCCACGGACACATTTTTGACCGTGTATACATCGTTCGGTCACTAATATAAGCAAAAGGTCATTTATTAGGTTCATTGAAAAACAGATGTATCTGACCATTGACCAAATACATCAATTATTCAACGAACCTAAAATTTGGTTTTTGTGCTTGTAATATTGACCAGAGGGTGTAGATAGTTGTAGCTGAGAGTAAGATCTCAATTGTACCAAAGCGAAGTTTAGGCTGAATATCTTTGTAGTTGACGATAACAAAATAGTTTTTTTTTTCTCTTTTAACACCGCGTTTAAGTTTATTTATTTTTAATTTTTGACGAGTGGGACACTACTTTGATCTATATGGTGTAACAAAATTTGAGATGTTGATGTATTCAGGAAAATTGAGCTGTTGGTGAGGTGGGCATTTGTATAAGTTAACTGCATGTGTACAATGGACATCTATGGTGGCAATCAGTTGTTCCATTTTTATTTTTTTTTAACAATATATTTCTATGGTGGCAAAATTTATGTATTATGCAATATATTACAACATTACCTTTAAGAGTGAAGGGTACATAGACCCGTGCTCTAACCAAACTTTTCGTTAGACTTCCATGAAAGTTTGAGCAACTAACTTATTCAATATTTCATCGAAACAAACTAAGAGATAATATTATGTCTAGAAAAATTAAAGTTAAAAGAAGAATAAAAAGTCATCGAAAGAAAAAACAATCAAAAACAAAAGTCACCTAAATCATGTAAAAGGAGTGCGTGAACCACTAATAAGGCTTCTCTGCCTCGTATGACTACAAGCATTCTCAATAGAGGAATCTTGTGTAACTTGACGTTGTTTGCGATGTAAACAATTATGATATTGGTTTTAAATTTGAAAAAAAGCATTAAATGATGTGTCTTTAGCTTGCATAACATACTTTTAAGGATTTCTTAAGACATTAAGTGAGGTAGTTAGCAACTCAATTAAGGCTTATGAAAGAACATTTATATTTAGGAGGGAAGTTTGAATTTGAAAAAAGTATTAAATGATGTGTCTTTATCTTGCATAACACACTTTTAAGGATTACTTAAGACATTAAGTGAGGTAGTTGGCAACTCAATTAAGGCTTATGAAATGACATTTATATTTAGGAGGGAAATTTGAATTTGAAAAAAGCATTAAATGATGTGTCTTTAGCTTGCATAACAAACTTTTAAGGATTGATTAATACATTAAGTGAGGTAGTTGGTAGCTCAATTAAGGCTTATCAAAAGGACATTTACATTTAGGAGGGAAATTTGAATTTGAAAAAAGCATTAAATGATGTGTCTTTAGCTTGCATAACACACTTTTAAGGATTGTTTAAGACATTAAGTGAGGTGGTTGGCAACTCAATTAAAGCTTATCAATAGGACATTTACATTTAGGAGGGAAATTTGAATTTGAAAAAACCATTAAATGATGTGCCTTTAGCTTGCATAACACAGTTTTAATGATTGTTTAAGACATTAAGTGAGGTAGTTGGCAGCTCAAGTAAGCCTTATCAAAAGGACATTTACATTTAGGAGGGAAATTTGAATTTGAAAAAAACATTAAATGATGTGTCTTTAGCTTGCATAACACACTTTTAAGGATTGTTTAAGACATTAAGTGAGGTGGTTGACAACTCAATTAAAGCTTATCAATAGGACATTTACATTTAGGAGGGAAATTTAAATTTGAAAAAACCATTAAATGATGTGTCTTTAGCTTGCATAACATATTTTTAAGGATTGCTTAGAAGGGAAAAACCAAAAGCCATTAGGTTTTTGCAATAGCTTGACCTAATAAGCTTTTATAGTAAGTATGAAGTATGATAAGTAAATTTTGACTTTTTGGCTATGTTTGTTTCAAGAGAAGGATAGTGACGAGGAGAGAAAGGTTGGGGAAAGAAACACTTTCCATTGTTTGGAACTCTCCAAAAAGGTGAAGGAAAGAAAGAATATATGTGGGACCCACCTTAGAAACCTTTCCCCACACATTTGGATGGAAAGTATGAGGAAACATGTGTATTGTTTAAAATGTCTAAAATGCCCCAACTTTTATTGTTTATTTTTAATTCACTTTACTACTTTAGTTGGTGTCTCTTTATTATTTTTTCAATTCACACTTGGCTTTTTTTTAAGTAATTCTTCCACTTAAGGTGTATGGCATATTTTATTCTTCTACTAAAGTACAAACAATGTTTATATATACTAACATATTATTTTTTTTAAGGGTAATTGTGTCAATTACAAAATGTAGATCTTTTTTTCCTCCAACTTTCTATTCCACTTTCCTTTGTACCAAACAACTAAAACAATCCTCTCACTTTCTACTCTTCTTCTTTCCTTAGACAATCTTTCCCTTCTTGTTTTTTCCTTTCTCTTTCTTAGATGCATCCAAACAAAGCCTTATGTTCATTCAATTAATGATGTATCTGATTAATAATATAAATCATATACATCATTAATTGAATGAATCTAAAAAATCAAAATTTACTTATAATCAACAACAGATAGAATAACATAATCAATTAAAAAAAAGAAGGTAGCATGATTATGGATCCGTTTTGTTTAAAATATTAACAATTTTTTTATGGTGTTTTAATTGTATTTGTATCTAACCATTTTATTTTCCCTAAAAAAAAAATTGTATTCGTATCTAAACATTTTATTTGGAGTTAAATACTAGTATATTTTACTTGTAAATTTCCAAAATATAGTACTCTCTAAATTATTTATATCAAAAGGATTATAAAAAAAAGTTACAAACATAATTAAAACGTCAAAAATGTTATTTTAATAATCTTAAACAGTTCCATATATATATATATATATATATATATATATATATATATATATATGTTATTTTATAATATCAATGAATGATTTTTTTTCCCTTCTATCTTACACATACCATTATTAATCTCTATCTTATCTTTTTTCTTGAATGGCAAAATATATTATTATTATATATATATATATATATATATATATAAAACCACCAGCACCCTCAAAATGCTGAAACCCTAACAATAGCTCCTTAAAGAACCAATACCGACAATAGTGATCAATTAGACACCCGATAATGATAATGCTTCAAACGTTCAGCTTCGACCACCGCTCTATCTTATCAATTGTTGTAAACTTGTATTATTATTTTTTTCATACATAATACTAGCCGAATAATTTACTCGTCAAAATCTTCAACAACTTCAAAACATGAGATCAAGGGGTGTACTATTTTTTTCTTTTCTGACAAGTATATTTTTTATTAATTTCTTGCTCAATACCCTTTGTACTCATTAATATCTTTGGTTAACCAAACCCTTTGCAATGTTTTATTTTCTCATTCTTTTTTCGTGCCTTAAGCAAAAGCTAGTACATACATGAGACTAAAATGTTCCAAATTAGTGAAACTATTACTATTAAATATTAATACTGATTGACTTCTCTAGTCAATGGACTCGTTCAACAGCAATAATTTAGGGTAGACTAAGACAATGCAGAGTAAAGACTGGGCTTAAAAACACCAATGTCTCTTTCCAAGTCATTTTCTTCCTTAACGCGTCTTTGAAGTTGAACAATACTATTGTGACCCACATTTCACCCCATTGGAAATTACTACTCTTCCTTTGCAATCAATATTTTCTCTTTTGGTACTACCTTTGCAATCAATATCAATTGCTAAAATTCTACTTCTTTTGTGTAACAAAATTTAAATTAAAGGAGATACAACGAATGCAAGGTTTGAAAAAAATCTTCAACGAGGATTTTCAATGAAATTGACATGTAACACCTATAAATTATAGAATTCTAGATTAGGATTCAAGTCACGACTAATGTGAACGGAAGATCTAACCATATGTAACAACTGTAATTAATGTTAAATTTTTAATTCAATAGTAAAAACAAACTTGTACTTTCAAACCACCAAGTAGTAAAAAGTTAAAGATTGACATTTCAAGCAAGTGACCTCCATGGAAAACAAGTTAGAAGTAGTCATTTTTATAGTTCACCTTACTATTGTCATATTCATACACTCCTGTGTTTAGTCAGAGTCAAAGTCTATGTGCAAGTCAATTCCAACTCGTTATTTAGTACTCTAAGAAAATTAAGACACTACCATCTTTTTGTGTTGTCTGTGCAGTGATAAACACTCCCAATACTACTTTTTTTCTTCTTTCTCTCATTTCCACCAAATTTCCTTCCACTAACCCAACAAATAAACAATACCAAACTCCAACATATACTCTCATTTCATTTCCACCTTCTTTATTCTCTTCCACCTGAACTCAACAACACAATAAAAATACTACATGGTATTCATATTATTATAGTAGTAGTAGAAGCTAATCACAGTTTACAAAGCAAGAACATGAACATGCTCAGGTATGAATACACAACCACTTTATTACTCTTGTTTTTGTTCTGTCCTATGGTTTTGTCTTTGCTGTCTCAAAACCAAACAAACACCATGAACACTCTCTCCAATCTTCTTAAAATCCCTGGTTGGAATACAAACAATACATGTTCATGGAAAGGTGTCACTTGTGACCTTACCAATTCATCTGTCATTAAGATTGATGTTTCTAAGAACTATCTGAGCTCTATCCCAGATGGGTTTATTTCTGCATGTGGAAAAATCGAGAGTTTAAAGCTTTTAAATTTCAGTGGAAATGTGTTAAGTGGTTTTTTGCCTACTTTTCATGGTTTTCCTGAACTGGAAACACTTGACATGTCTTTCAATAATTTGAGTGGAAGCATTGATATGCAGTTAGATGGAATGGTCAGTCTTAAGTTTCTGAATCTCAGTAGTAATCAGTTTTCTGGGAACCTTCCTACTAATTTGGGAAGCTCCATGGTTTTGGAGCACCTTGTGCTTTCAAACAATATTTTTAATGGAACAATCCCTGATCAGATTTTGAGTTTCAAAAACTTGACACTGATTGATCTTCAGGTAAATAT
>Ga0315913_1007207_pt1 | contig 13392 bp, 15 predicted proteins | sample MpolsnodulesMG_FD_207736 | JGI IMG/M metagenome (GOLD analysis project Ga0315913, IMG submission 207736) | Medicago polymorpha root nodule microbial communities from Los Angeles, California, United States - small nodules | ecosystem: Host-associated > Plants > Roots > Nodule | place: USA... | reverse complement strand
CGCCCCCTCACCTCTCCGTACCTGGCCACCAGAACTTTATACCACACACCCCCCCCTCTCAACAGACGTCTGCCAACATCATTTACCTAGCAATGCAATATTAAACTCACGAATTCTCCTTACCCCCAAACCTCCAACCTCCTTAACCATACAAACATTATCCCAATTTACTCAAAAAAATTTCATTCTACATCTTAAAAATATAAATTATTTTTACTCATTCTACATCTTAAATGCGAATGCGTCCAAATAATATGTCCAAATACTTGTGACCAACCAAGTATTTTTTTCATGTTTATTTCCTCATCCTTTCTTTTCACAACCATTCAAACCTTTTAGTAGCATTTATCTTTTTCATACCCTAATAGGTAATGTACAACCTTTAAGTCTTGTAACTGTTTGAACAAGGATCAACATCAATTGTCCCACCGTCCACTTGACTAATCCCAGTAACATACAAAACAACTCAATTGACAGTTGTTATTGGGCACAGACTTTGCATGTTCTCTGGCTCATTTTTGAATTGTCCATATACGACACGATCTTAGTTTATTTTTCCCCCTCTTTATTATTCTTATTACTATTATTTATTTATTTCCCTGAACGTGTAAACACAAGCTAAATATTCAGACTTGAAAATGTGTAGTTAACCACTACTGAGCTGAAGAAAAGATAAAAAGTGGCAAAATTGCTAGTGGAGGCATCATAAAAGATAGAGTTTGTGCCTTGCTCTCTTTACCAGCCAAAGGGAATATATTATTTATAACTAATAAAAAACACACGATAAAAAGTCATCCTCTAAAATCAAAAGAACCAATTTTCACTACATAAACTACATTAGAAATAAATTTCAAATCTGTATACTCATACTAAATAATAATGTGTGATGAGAAAGAAAGAAAGAAAAAAAGGAACCTGACAAGAAAATATGGTATTTTGATTTTGTTAAAATAAGTTAAAATTGATGCAGAAGAGGTGTCACTGACCCTATCTATCCAAATCCATGTACATTACTTATTATTGATGTTGTGTATATCATTCATTTTTACCCTCTTTACACACACAGCATCAACATCATAAAAACTATCATCAGAAAAACAAAAAAGATAAACCAATGGCTTACTTCTTGTCACCAAAGTTATCTCTGAGTTGAGAAGGAAGTTTCCTCCTTCTTTTTTGGAATCTCCTCCAACAAAACCAAGAAATGCATTGGCTCAAAGAATTATACTAAATTTCACCATGAAACATTTCACCTTCTTTTTGATCACATTATTATCATCATTCTCATTCTCTCTAACAACAACACTCGCTGACAGAAGAATCCTACACCAACCGTTATTAATTCCGGCAACTTCCGCTCCGCCGCCGGAATTCTTTCCGCCTCCGCCTCCACCAGACATCACTCCTCCCTCTCCCGTCATTCCATTTTTCAATGAACTCCCAACCGGACCACCACCTCCTCTGGTGGCGAACAACCAGAATCTACCGTCGCCGTCAATTGCAAACCCAACTGCAACAAAACCTACAAAACCTGCTAAGAAAGTTGCAATTGCAGTTTCAGTGGCATTTTCGTTATTTGTTATCTTCTCAGTTGTAGCTTTCTTCTTGTATAAGCATAGAATCAAGCATTCATCGGAAACAGAAACAAGGAAACTCGGCGGTGAGAATTCGAATAGAATTCTAGAAGCTTCCACGCGGGTCCCACCACCTTCTTCTTCTTCTTCTTCAAGTTTTCTCTACATTGGAACCGTTGTGGAGCCCAACAGAACTCCGGTGAGTGAGCCTAACCGCTTTAACAAACTCAATCCTATCGGTAACCGTCACCGGCCGAGTCCTGAGTTGCATCCATTGCCGCCGCTAACTAAATCTCTTGTCGTCGATTCTCATTCTCCACCGGCGGTGTCTTCTTCTTCCTCGTCGTCGGAGGAAGACAACCGTGAAACTCGAGAAACGGCGTTTCATTCGCCGCGGGAATCCTCTTCACTCAATCTCAGCCATGAAGAAAGCTATTACATGCCGGTTTCGCGTCGAAGTCACGGAAGTCCCACCGCGCCGGTTACTGTAGCTCCGGTGGTTCCGCATTCGAAGAGAACTTCACCGAAATCACGATTATCTGGTTCCTCTCCGGAGATGAAACGCGTCATGATACCGTCAATAAAGCAACATGCTCCGCCGTCGCCGTCAACACAATTTCAACACGGTTCTCCTAGAAGGCCGAAATTCTCTTCGCCGCCACCGGCGCCAAATTTGATGCATCTTCATTCAAACGACTCAAGGGATTCACTTACTCTTCCTCCTCCTAGACCGCCGCCACCACCTCCTCCGCCGCCGGTGGTTAGTGTATCTTCATCCTCTGTTCCAAGGACTTATCAATGGACTCGGTCTATGAATCATGGAGTGGATTCTGCATCTGGTAACAGTGTAAATGTGAAGAAAGCTTTGAAGGAAGATGATGAAATTGAAATGGATGAAGCAAAACCTAAATTGAAAGCTCTGCATTGGGATAAAGTTCGTGCTACTTCAGATCGTGCTACTGTGTGGGACCAATTAAAATCAAGCTCATTTCAGTAAGTTAATTGATTAATTAATTAATACTATGATTCTGGTTTGGGATTGTGAAATCAATTAATTAGTTAATTATTGTGTTGTTTTTGGTAATGCAGGTTAAATGAGGACATGATGGAGACTCTGTTTGGTTGTAATTCATTGAATTCTGCACCTAAACCTAAAGAAATGTCTGTTACCAGAAAACCAGTTTTTCCCACTGTTGAATTGGAGAATAGGGTTTTAGACCCCAAGAAGTCACAAAATATAGCTATTTTACTTAGGGCATTGAATGTCACAAGAGATGAAGTGTCTGAAGCTCTTTTAGATGGTAAGTTTTCTGAATATTAATTGGATTTTTTTTTTTTATGAATGATAAGTTCATTTGTTCATTCACTTTTTCTCAATCTTTGTGTTTGTTATGTTGTTTGTAGAAGTTTATGCTAACGGTTTAAACATATAATGAATTGTTTTGAAAATGAGTGCTTAGCTTACTTAAGAACAAAGTTATCATATTACATCTAATATCAAGTGCGAAAATGGCAAAGTATATGATTGATTTACGGCAAGTTTCACAAAATCACTATGATATTGTCGGTTTGTTGAAGTTTGAAAGTGTAGCTTTTACCAAAATTATGGCGGAACATCGTGATTCCGACAAATCACATCATGTCTTGTTTATCATTAGGTTGTTGTTTATCATTGGTGGATATCTATATGAAAAACTAGGTTCTAATAATTCAAATGAGGCTCATAAAATATTCTGGGGTCAATATTGGGGTGTCACTTGTAATAAACTCTTTTCTTGTCTTATTTCTTTTTTTATTTGAGACTTGTTTTTTGTATGATCATTAACATCATCTAGAAGTATTGAACAATGACCACCATGATATGTTCATTCATCAGTATTGAACTCTATTCTTCTACTTTTTCCGGTTATTTTAATTAAACTTGATACTTTCCTTGCTATCATAATGAAACCACCCTCTTACCTTAAAAACATAGCTTTACCTTTTTAGCTGTAGTTCAAGCTTCCCCTGAAAGCACTGCATCCGTAAGTATGAGTCATGACCACTAGCACGTGATAAAGACAGACCATTTTACTATTTTTACTACTGCCTTCAACAGTTTTAACCCTATATATTCCATCTTTTATTCCTTATGCATATGATTATTCTTTTTTTATCTTTCCCTTGCTTCCGTGTCAGTTTTCCTTTATCCTTCCTATCTTAACAAATTTAATTGGTCATCCAACTTGTATGTTGTATAATAATCTAATATAGATGTACTACTCTATAGTCTTTTGATGCATGATATCAACTAGGGATAAACCAGTAATTTTTCTTATCTATAACCACCAGAATTTCACTTTGCAAACATTGTTTGTGGTTTTGCTTTTATGGATGACACAGGGAATCCTGAAGGTTTGGGTGCTGAGTTATTGGAAACTCTGGTGAAGATGGCTCCAACAAAGGAGGAGGAGATAAAACTAAAAAATTATGATGGCGACCTTTCAAAACTTGGGCCTGCAGAAAGATTTCTTAAGCAAGTGCTTGATATCCCTTTAGCTTTTAAAAGAGTTGAAGCCATGCTTTACAGAGCTAATTTTGAAACAGAAGTTATTTACCTTAAGAAATCCTTTCAAACCTTGGAGGTGTGTGTGGCCAACATCATATCAATGATCAATCTGTTGTTATCTTTAATATCTTGATTTCAATTGCATTTTCTTTGCCTCTTGATAATTAAATTGACTAGCTGTTAATACATCTCAGGCAGCAAGTGAGGAATTAAAGAACAGCCAATTATTCCTCAAACTTCTTGAAGCTGTTCTCAGGACAGGAAACAGAATGAATGTTGGAACCAATCGCGGTGATGCTAAATCTTTCAAATTGGATACTCTCCTGAAACTTGCAGATATAAAAGGTACAGATGGAAAGACAACATTGCTCCATTTTGTTGTTCAAGAGATTATCAGGTCGGAAGGTACAGCCAGTGAATCTGCAAATGAGAATGTTCCAAACCAAACGAGTTCTCAGTTCAATGAGGACGAGTTCAAAAAGAAAGGGTTACAGGTTGTGGCTGGATTGAGTAGAGACTTTGGCAATGTAAAAAAGGCTGCAGGAATGGACTCGGATGTCTTAAGCAGCTATGTCATAAAGCTTGAAATGGGGCTTGATAAAGTGAGATCAGTTTTGCAATATGTAAAACCAGATATGCAAGGGAACTTCTTTAACTCAACAGAGATATTTATGAAAGATGCCGAAGAAAAAATATTAAGAGTCAAAGCTGATGAGATAAGGGCCTTATTCCTTGTGAAAGAAGTTACAGAATACTTTCATGGGGATACAACAAAGGAAGAAGCTCACCCTTTCAGAATTTTTATGATTGTTAGAGATTTCCTAAACATTTTGGATCAAGTCTGCAAAGAAGTGGGAAGGATGCAGGATAGAACTGTGACTGGTTCATCGAGATCGTTCAGGATAGCTGCAAGTGCATCGTTACCTGTTCTAAGCAGGTATCGTGCAAGACAAGATACAAGTTCAGATGATGAAAGTTTATCACCCTAGTATTGTGAATATGAAATAAAAAAAACAATACTTTCTCAAACCAAATCAACAACAATAATGTTTTCCCAAATTTGATTTAGCTGCCCCTTTTCCAGCATTAGGCCCATAGCTTTCGTTAAGATTGAACATTAGACACTTATACGGATGGTGGGGAAAAGAACTAGCTCTGACCCATATTTACATTGAAGGCATATGTTAGTTAAGATAAATTCTTATTAGATTTGAGTCTCATATATTTTCATATTACAGAATGTTTTTATTTTTATGTATATTTTTACTCGACAATAAATAGCAGTTTTGCTGCAATTCTTTTATGTATCTGTTGATTTTACCAGTATATATAACAACTTGAAATTGGGTAATTAATTAATAGGTGGATTATAAGGCGAGGGCTCTAAAAAGTCCTTCACCGTAAACCATCAGCAAGAGTCGTTGGATTAATAAGTTTTACTAGATCGTATAATGAACTCTACACACCATTGGATCTGCAACTGAACACGGGGCTTCACCGGCCAATACAAAATTAAGCAAAAATATCTTAAAGAAAGGCACACAAAAGAGGAACATAATCATAACAATAATTAGATTTGTTACTCCACAAACAAGGACAAAGTAAGATCAATTAAAATAAGTTTTTTTAAATTGAATATTGGAGCTAATAAAATTCACTTCATGATCGTGAAAAGAAAACATTTACCTCTAATGAAAATTACAAGATGATCTCAATAGACTGAAAAGGTTGACCAAATTGGCGAACATAGTCTTTTTGTAATAAAAGAGGAGGTAGTACTTTCGAATACTGTGACACGAAATATTTAACTTTTTAAAAAATAATTGCGTATTTTATAATGTTTAAAAAGTGTTCCAAAAACGCTCGTTAAAAAGACCGATATGACTATTATCCAACATCTCCCTTCAAATTCCCATTTATGACGGCTAGAAGCATGTTTATGCATGACGACAAGTTCTCCTAAATTTAAACGTGATAACACATCACTTAGATATTTAGCATGTGAGGCAAGTAGTACCATGTAGAGACATTTAGGACAAACTAAACATATAAGGGCATGTAAGCATTAAAACATGTGATGGAAATTTAGGGCTTAGTTCATATACAAGACTTATTATCAAGTAAACACTCCCTAAAAAAAAATCAAGTAAACATGAAATACTAGATCAATTTTGCATGTGCACAAACACAAGTCACACACGCAAATGAAAACACATACCGTTCGTGCGAGTAATTTTTCCATGGTCACAACACCAAATAAATAGTCTTTGGACACACTTACATGAAGAGATTATCTTCAAAATATTTAATTATTTTTTTATCAATTTTCTTTTTATCATTAAAAAAAATACTTGTTTATGTGTGTGTAACCAAACACTATTTGTTTGGTCTTGTGACCACATTAGAATTTCTCCCATTCGTGCAGAATGTCACAGGTTTTGCAAGCGACACAAGAAAAAAATAGAATTTCTTAATGATTAAGATACTTAGACTACTTGTCCTGAGACTCTTATGGGCAAATTCTATACACCTAGCTCCTACACTATGGTGTATAAATTCCAAGGATGCCTAGAAAGAATTTTCGGAATGTTACATAACAAACATCCCTAAATAATGATATAAAAGGAAATGCTAACAAGTGTTTTTATGGAAGAAATTTTTTATTGAAAATTTAAAATGAAACATTTTCTACATGGAATTCATAAATTATTTTCTCTTTTGAATCCTTAACAAGTTAGAGTATTTGTTAGCATAATCCTTCTATAAAATATTATGTTAAATCTCTCGAGTGAAAGTTTTGTCATTTATTATAATCATATCTGACTCGAAAGATTAATTTATGCGGTTGTCTGTCTAAGATATCTAATTATAAGAATTAAAGCTACACATCTTGTAAAAAAAAGAAGAATTAAAGCTATACATCTAGCCTACTAATTAATAACATCATAAGGCATTTGGGTCAAAAAGAAAAAACATCACAAGGCAACCAATGTGAATCACACCTGGAATACTAGAAAGATGAAAACAAACTAGTCCCACTTTCTTTATAATCAGCCCATATTTCTTCTAACGGGAAATTCTAAGCATTAATCCAATCCAATGGCTAGTAGTCATGGTCCACCATGAGCCCCTTGATTGGTGGCTCACCTTACATTCCAACCAATTCATAATTGATATTTGGATTAATCATCATCATGTAATAGTAATAGTAGTAATAATAATTGAATAATGGAATAAGTTACTTCCCTTTCGTGCCATTAGCAGTTATATTAAATTTTTGTGCAAAGAACCCATTTCTTACTCTTGGCTATATTTTCTACATTGCATCTTTCAATGAAGGGAAGAAAATTAATGGACACATCTATCCTTTTGTGTGAAGAAGACCACACTTTCCTCCTCATGCACAACAATGATCACAATGAAAATATTAACAATTCCAAGTATGAAGAAAAGGAACATATTGAGTATTTGTTTCAACTTGAAAAAACAGAATTTATGTCCTTCAATTATTGCTCCAACTCCACTTTAGGCCTTGTCCACTTCAACGACATACGTATTAATGCCATTGACCACATTTTCAATGTGAGTTTTTTCATTTCATGTAGTTTTAAATTTTTAGTTTTTGCTAATTAATGAAAGTTTATAATCTTTTGAATCAGACAAGGGAAAAACTTGGATTCAAGCTATGCACAGCTTATTTATCAGTGACATACTTTGATCAGTTTCTTTTCAAGCAACACAAACACATTCATGTAACTATGTCCCTTCAACTCAGTGACACTTAACACATATTTTCTTGTTTCCCATTTCGTTTCTTACGATGTTTTTTACTTTTATTTTTTGGAATGGTGTATAGGAAGATATGCCTATTCAACTATTATATGCGGCGTGCTTGTCTCTCGCAGCAAAGATGACTGAAGAGTGTGATCTATCGCTTCTACTTAAATACATAACAGAAATAGACCAAGAGGGAGGTTTTATTGCCAAGCAATGTATTTGGGAGATGGAGATTGAGGTTTTTAGTACATTGGAATGGGAATTAACAACTGTGACTCCTTTTGATTTTCTGCATTACTTTGTTTACTTGTTCTGCCTTGAATCTTCATCGGAACCATTAAAAACTCACAAGCTGTCACAAGCTGTCGAACATGTTCTGGATATCCTAAAAGGTAACATTCTTTGCTAATTTGATTCCTATTTTCATCTTATTAAAAACTCTAAAACTCTATTTTTCTTTGATTTAGATGTTAATTTGATGGATCTTAGGCCATCTGTTATTGCATTGGCTGCCACATTGATGGTAACTTTTGATGCTACATTAACAAGAGAGATCATGGATTTGCACATAGGTGATATCTTATTGCAGCTAAATTTAGACACTGTGAGTTTTCCTAGCAGTTCATTATAAAGTTTTTGTTTCATGTGTGTGATCATAAATAAACACAATTTTATTATGGTTTTCATTTTGTATTCAACACAGGAAGGTGTGTTTTACTGTTACCATCTAATGAAGGAAAAAAGTAAAGAGAAGGGAAAGTTAAACACTCCTGTCTCAACTTTGACTTCCCAATGGAGCTATACATCTGTTCTTGACCATTCTGTTTCTTCTTCTATAGCTAGGAGAAAATTTGGTTTTGACAACAAAGAAAATTGTCCTAGGCAAAGATCACATTGGTCTTAGCTTGCATATTTTGTGATCAATGAGTATAGGAGAAGATCAATTGGTGTGTTGTAATGAACTCAACTGTCGGAAAATTTTTCAAGCTAGTATTCTTGTTAGTTCATAGGTCAAGTGTGTGTGTATATATATATATATATATATATATACCTTTATAAGATTTATAAAATTGATAATGGTGAGTATGCGACTTGTATTTCTGTTAGTCAAATTTGCGCTAAATAAATAGAGATTGACAACGAAGACTATAAGGAGTTCTACGAAAAATCAAATATCAATAAAGAAAACAAAAATTTTAGAGGGAGTCAGAGACTAAAAGCAGAATCATCCATGTTTATCGGGAAGAAAATCATATTTGAGTGTACCAGAAATAACAATTTTATTACACAAATTTGATTTTCTATTCATGACAAAATAAAATTGGTACATTTCTGCTTCTGAATGAAAAGGGCTACAATACTTGGAAGAATTCTTGTACAAACTCACTTTGAATGTAACAATGATAAGAGATATCATTATCCACTACAAAAGTCCAGGTCTCATTTTTTTTTATCGTTTTTCAACCGACCTTTCTGCTGACCTTGAAAAGTAAACAAATGTATAAAATATATAGTATGGTTTATGTGGTGATTTGATAGTAACTTAGTTATATATTTGACTAACCATAATGTCTATGAGACTCCAGTTTTCTACTTTCCTTCTTAACTTCTGGTTCCAACCCAAGAAAGCCTCTAACAATACCAGACCTGTCATTGAATGTACAAAGAACAATAGGGAACCTTGAAGCACTGTAACCTCAGTACAACCTTAAGCTTCTGTTCAAAAAAATAGATGCTCCCTAGATTCAGACTGGTATCTGCTTTAAGCGAACTGCGATTGGCATGCCCATATATCCAACCCCTAAGCAAAAGATCCATTGTACCAAAGATAGAGGTGTTGTATTTGCAAATGTTCCCAAGTACTCAACTATTATGATTTGGAAGACCACAGTTGCACTGATGACAGCCACAAACACATGATTATCCCATATGCCTTTAAAAACGTCTATTTCCTCCATTTCGCGAGAGTTTATCTCATTGAAAACCTGTCGGAACAAAGTATATGCCAAGGAAAATTTATCTTGCAAGTAATGTTATAATCGTAGTTATCAGTCTATATTCGAAATTATTCAGAAGACCTTTTTTCCGAATCGTATCATATGATACATGATTAATAAATGAATCGAGATATAACTTGCATGTATTGTAAACTACTGATAACTATACTATGGTTATAATACAATATAATTTGATCTTTACTCATTTTGCTATTCATTTTTTCCATACATGGCAAATTGGTTATGAGAACCTATGTCTGTTCAGGAAAAGAGATTGAAGAGGAGTTATTCAGAAGGTTTTCTTTTACCTGACAGAAGACAAATGTGTTGAAAATGAGTGTGTTTAAGACAATATCAGCATTAGGACCCCTGAGAAAAAAGACCCATTTTCCTACTGACTGAAGAAACCATATTACCACAAACTGATACAATGCTTGTCCTAAGATATTCCTCCACATGACATTGTTGATGAAATCTCCTTTCCTTCCCACTGGTTCACGCTTCATCAAATCATCGGTTGGAGGTTCGGTTGCAAGTGCAAGTGCTCCCAGTGTGTCCATTATCATGTTCACCCACAAAAGTTGAACAGCTGTGAGTGGTGCACTGCCTGAAGATCAAATACACATAAACAAAATCATCACCAAATAAAAATGAACTTCCCCATCTTGTAAAATCTATATAAACATATTATCTCATCTTATTAGTATAATTTTCTAACCTGTTATGCAGGCTGATGTGAAGTTCACTAGCAATGCAACCACATTTACAGTAAGCTGAAACTGCACGAATTTCTGGATATTGATGTAAACTGAACGTCCCCATCTCGCCACTGTCACAATTGTCGAGAAATTATCATCCAGAATTATAACATCAGCACTTTCTTTAGCAACCTGCATATTAATTATAAAATTAGCAAAATTTTATGTTCCTCAATTCATAGTTTTCAAGAATGCGATATGGACAAAGCTACGCGATTCATATGAATTGCATTTCACTCACCTCAGTTCCAGCAATTCCCATTGCAAGTCCGATATCAGCTTCATGAAGGGCTGGAGCATCATTTGTTCCATCACCAGTTACAGCCACAACTTCCCCGAACGTTGTTCGAAGCTGTTTCACCAATGTATGTTTGTCTAAAGGTGATGATCTAGCCATAACCTAAAACAAAATAAACATTGTGTTATTGAAAGCATCGACAAATCAACCATTTCCCTCATTATATTAGACAAACAGAATCATAGCAGAATGCAGAAACAGAAACAGTATTAATAAAAGATGTTATTATGCATATAGGATATATGAAACACCTGAATCTTGGGAATGAGTTCAAACAATTCCTCTTGAGTCTTCTCTCTGAAGTCAGGACCTTCAATAGCTATGCCATCATCTGTTAAAATTCCACATTCCCTAGCTATAGCCTTTGCAGTATTAATATTATCTCCTGTAACCATTCTCACCACGATTCCAGCCGAACGACACTCTGCAACAGACTGCTTAACACCGGGGCGAACAGGATCTTTGATACCAACAATTCCAATACAAGTATAACCAGAAGCGGGAATCGGATCTTCAGCAGCAAACCCGTTTTCCAATTCCATATAGGCAAGGCAAAGAGTTCTAAGTGCCTCATTAGCAAACTGGTTGATAATACTGTTAAGATAATTAATTGATTCTCCATCAAGAGCAACAACGTCGCCGTTCAAGTCAATAACTTTGTCACAAGCTGCCAGAATTATTTCAGAAGCACCTTTGCAATGAGCTCTTAAACTTCCATCAGGTTGCTCCACAACTACTCCCATTCTTTTCTTCTCAGAGTTGAATGGCTCAACTTTAACAATTTTGCAAGCTTCTCTCTCAGCCTTAGAATCTCCACCTAGTGACAAACCAAACTCTAATATTGCTGTTTCGGTTGGTGTCCCCAATATCTCGCGTTTTCCTTTTTTGTTATACACAACCTCGCCTCCAGTGTTATTAAATATCGACTGTAGCAACAATTTCGCAGCAGAATCTGGTATGTCAGACGACGAACTAGAATTGCTAACTTCTTTGCTATTCATACAAATGCATGTTTTCACAACCGTCATTCGGTTAGTCGTCAGTGTACCGGTTTTGTCACTACATATAGTTGTTGCTGATCCCATAGTTTCACAAGCTGCTAAATGCCTAACCAAGGCTTTATCATTCATCATTTTCTTCATTGCAAATGCAAGACTCAATGTTACAGCTAATGGTAAACCCTCGGGAACAGCAACGACGACGATTGTAACCGCAATAGCAAAGTATTCCAACATCTCCATTGCATCGTCACCAGTCCATCTCCAGAAGCTTCCTTCTCGGATTTTGTGGCTCAAGTGTCCTTTAACCAAAACAGTAAAGGTTATCACGGCAAAGATTAGTCCTATTTTTCCAATAATGGTTGCCACTCCATTCAGTTTCACCTGCAATGGTGTTTCATCGTCTCCACCTTCGCTAAGAGTTGCCATCAATTTACCCCATTGAGTCCTCATTCCAACAGTGGTAACCAACATAGTGCATGATCCATCTTGGACTTTTGTTCCTGAAAGAAGAAATGGATTTTGTGAAGTCACCATTATTGGCTCACTCTCGCCGGTTAAACTTGATTCATCGATCAACACCGAAAATCCTGAAACAAATAGTCCATCTGCAGGTACTTGGTCTCCAATGTTAAGATGAACAATATCACCGGGAAGTAAATTGTATATCGACATTTTCTGCCTGTAGCCGTTTCTCGTAACTTGAATAGAAATCTTTTTCTTCTCCTTGTCTAAATCCTTAAACTGTAACGATTGGCGATAATCACTTGTTGCTGTCACAAAGACAACAAGTAAGATACTTGCAACTATTCCAAGACCATCATGAGCTCCTTTCGGCCATCCTTCAGTCAAAACGCCTACTATCAGAGAAACAAAAGCACACACTCCAAGGATCATGAGTGTCATGTCTTGAAGAGCTTCATAAACATAAATCCAGAAGCTTCGAAGTTCAGTTTCGGCAAATTTGTTGATACCAAAAAGCTCTTGTCTCCTATGTCGCGATTCAGAATCGCCACCTAGTCCCGTGGTGGTTGATGTTGAAATCTTTTCTGCAATGCCATCAACTCCACCATGAAACTTGAGTTTCTTTACATCGTGGCCTTCCACAATAGACCCCAATTCTTCAGCACAGATTTGGAAACCTGCAGCTTTAACATCATCTGGTACAACGTAGTCACTCGGTTGAACACCTGCAGGGTGCAAAATCAATTAGAGTAAACAAATTGATTCATAAAGTAAACCTTTTAGAATGATTCTTATGAATCTTGCCTTGTATAAATTGAAATGCGGCTTTGGAAACCAACACAGCAACCCTTAGCTTCTCCTGCATTAAGGATAATAAGAAATTGAGAATCCATAAGATCACAACCTCTCCTTCTATGAGGTATTATTCTAAGGACACAATCAAAGAATCACATTCCGCAGTACGATTCAGGGGCATG
>Ga0315913_1007205_pt1 | contig 13393 bp, 10 predicted proteins | sample MpolsnodulesMG_FD_207736 | JGI IMG/M metagenome (GOLD analysis project Ga0315913, IMG submission 207736) | Medicago polymorpha root nodule microbial communities from Los Angeles, California, United States - small nodules | ecosystem: Host-associated > Plants > Roots > Nodule | place: USA... | reverse complement strand
ATACGAGTTAGCATAAATGGGAACAAAAGCATGCTGGTTATGTTTGGGCATGTTATAGTACGCCAAGTCTTAGAAATCTAAACTAGACGGAGAGAATCTGATAGAAAACTGAAAAGTTTTTATTTTCTGAAATGAGGTTCAATAGAATTCCTAAGGAATTATGTATAGCTACACTCTATTTACATATTGGTCTAGATGGTGATGGGAAGCTAACTATCTGACATCTGTCAATCACAGGTGAAATTAGGCTAATTACAAGGGGAATGATGGGAATCATAGGACGGAGAAGGGACTACATGAGATTGAGTGAACATACTTCTTTAATACCGAGCTACATAAACCTAAGAACATACACTGAGAATGCTCATCTAAAGTAATAGCCTGGAATAAAACATCAATTAACAATAAAGTAGGCACACAGTTCATGATATAGTGCATATGAGATGTTGGAGAAGGCAGGGAACATCCCCAAAGGATATTTGATAACTCACTCTATGAGATGGAGTAGCAGCAAATGTTGATTGTACATGTTTAAAATCTGTGCGTTTAGTCATGTCTAATTTGGTGGGCCATCTGCAACAGAAACAAGGAATTTAAACTAGCATATTTTTGAAGAAAATAACATTCTGAGCTATTGAAAAAACCAAGTCCCACATAGATTAAATATAAAGCCTGATTAAATTTTATAAAGAGTGGCACCTCTCACTTAACAAGACGGTTTTGTAAGGATTAGTTAGACCCAATATAAAAATTTTAAGATGAGCAGTAAGTAAGGAAGCAAAATATGAATTCTTACTCAGCAGGCTCAGGCATGACATTCGAATAGCTGCAAATATTTGAATCTGCCCTGCATGCATAAATTGTACAGTAGCTAACTCCACTTTTACAGAGATTTCCCTGCCACTGATACTGCAGCGGCTGCCCCGAACATTCAACATTGACTGGTTCTTGGACAGGCAGCGGAGGAGGAGGTGGAGGAGGAGAACCAGGTGGAGGAGGTGGAGGAACCAAGGGTGGTTGTGTCTCAGGTAGAGGTGGCTGAGAAGGAGGATGTGGATGAGGAGGTGGCATTTCAGGCTGAGGAGGTGGCAAGGATGACAAGGGTGGTGGTACAATTGAGGGAGGAATCTGCTGGTTATACGGCTGCATTGGAGTTCCTTGTATTTGAGCAAGTGGAGTTACTGAAACAGGTATAAAAGGACTGCCATTAAAATTATTTGGCATTACAACAGTTTGGTATTGGTTGACAGGTAACTGATTGTTTATTCCATGGGGATCCCATTGGCCATTTGGAGGAACATAAACAGGGCGGGTGAAAGGAGATGACTGAATTTGTTGTGGTGGTGGAATTGAAGGTCCATGTGCTCCAGAGTATGCATGTGGAACATTTCCTGGTGCAGACGGGGCTCCATTTCAGAAACAAACACAATTGTAATTAGAGAAATGATATTTGAACATCCATTTGATGACAATTTTTGTGACAACTTTCTCTCTCATACTCACATTATTTTTTACTTTATCTCTCTATTGCTATGGTTTTTGTGCCAATGCTACTTTTTCTTTGTAAATTATGGTTGTCAAATAAGTTGTCACCAAATTGGCTGTTCAGATAACACTCTCCTCTTGTAATTATTTAATCCATAATTGCATGACACACAAAAAGCTGTACAACCATAGAATATTACCTCCTTGACGAGGATCCAGTGATAAATGATCATAACCATCAGGTTTCCTTCCTCCAACTTCTGGTATCTCTCTTGAATCAGGGAAGTGCCAGTTTGATTGAGACAGAGGTGCGCCATGTCCTCCACTACTACGATTCTCAGCATTCATTCTGGGGGAGACAAGCTCCATAGCACGGTTTTCAGGTTTAATTGCAAATGGAACAGCATTCTGATTCCCTGGATTACTGTGTAGAGATTGAACAAGAAGAACTAAACAAAATTAGTAAATACTACTAGCTGTCCAAAAGACTTTGTTATAAAACAATTTAAAAGCTGTTGGAAGAAATAACAATCACTTGCACACATAGATACAAAGTTCAAGATCAGCAGAGTGTGGTGTAAAACATAAATAAATTACATCAATGGAAAACATCATCAGAATGCATATATGAGGGCCTGATTTGAATTAGCTTCTAGCCTATAGAAGTTTTTCAAATGAAATAAGTATTCAATTTCCAACTCATGAAAGAAAGAAGAAAAAAACCTTACAAATTTATAGGTGATTGTGTGAAGTTAAATGAGAAAGATTCTGACAAAACTGATATGCAAAAGTTGATTTCAACTTATGAAAGAAGTTATTAGTTATAGTACTCTAACTTATTGCAACATCATTTCAACTTTTCTTCCATACTAAACTTTTACTCTATACAAGTGCTTGGGAAAAATATTATCCACACTACTAATAAATTTACTGTTGGATTCTAAGTTGTATGGCCCACTACTGATAACTGATGAACCATTCCAATAACATTTAAGAAAACGAAGGTAGGAGTTCAAGACATATGCTTTCAAACAGAAAAATAAAAAACACGAACCACACACTTAAATCAACAAATATGTTGATGTGTATATGTACATGAAAAAGATTAATCTTGTGTAACCTGAATTCTATTTGGAAAAACAGTCCTGGACAACCACGCAGATTCTTTAAGACTGTAACTGCTCCGTCAACATTACTACATTCAACAAACCAACCACATCCCATGTGCATTTTTGCTTGTGTCAACCGTGCAATGGAACCAGAGTTTCCAATAGCAAGGTTGCAAATACTCATTAGCTCATCATCTGTGAGGAACTGGGAGCTACTATGAGGAATTGTTATCCACAGAGTGTTGGATGGCATTGCATCTTCCTCACGCGTGGAAGAAGCGCAACTATTTCCAGTCATATAATTATCATGGAGACCTATGTTTTGATTAATATTATACTTTGCACGCAATGAAGCTAGTATGTTACACAAGTGAGACATTCTCGTTCGACTGCTGTCGGCAGGGCTCCCATGTAAAGCTCGAGCATGAGGTGATCCAGCAGAGTTGCTGACCTTGAGGTCCAGGTGAGCAGGGGCAGGCAAAGGTCTTGCACCATCCATATAACCATGCCCACTTACAACATTAACTGTTCCTGGACCAAAATGTGGGCTATAACTACTTCTTTCTCTTCGGAGCTGTCTCAGATGCAACATGACGGAGGCAGCTTCTTCAGGGCTTTCAAACTCCATAAGCAACGCACACTCAAAGCTAAGATCAATTACAGCGAGAGGACCCTTATAAACTACTTTCCTTGATTCATGAAGAATCTCATCCTTGGCCCATTGACTGGAAACATTTCCAACATAAATATGAGAACTAGAGCCAACTGCAACACCATTCACTGTACCCCTACTACCAAGTCCCACATCCATGAATTTTACACGGCAAGGAAAATTTCCAGGTGCACAGTGTCGAGCTTTTATTGCGTCCATTATTCTTCTGTACTCAACTAAAGCAAATCCATTCAATGGGAAGAATATAAACTTTTCAATAGGACCAAACCTCTCTATTTGAAACCTAATATGGCTTTCAGGCATGTCAGGTGCCACACAACCTACCCATAGCTGCCTAGAAGCAGCAACAATATCTACAGCAGCAGGATCCCCGTCAAAGCACAAAACAATTTGACTTTTGGTTAAAGAAGTTGGTGACATAAAACGATGATTGGGAGAAGCCAGAACATTGCTGACAGCTCCACTAGAGGACCTCGACAGAGGTGAATTGAAATTTATATTTGAAACTTGATTTTTCTCAACATTTGGGAATTCATTTCTACCATCAAATGAATTACTCCTAAAGTCTACTGCTGTTCTAACTGTAGGTGAGAACATCTGATGGCTTACAGAGTCCCTAGGTGTGGAACATCTAACATGGGGTATATCACCTTTCTCAACGCCCACAGACCTCGATACCCCTCCATTATCAAAATGCGAACCTGCTTTAAAAATAGGAACATTGTCAAGAGAAACAGAAGAGAAATGAACAGTCACATATTTTTCAGACACATTATCAGTGAAACTATCACTAGAAGAACCAACATGAACTCATAAATTGCTACCTTTTTGTGATCTTTCACCAATATTTTCAAGTTCCTCAGAGATCCTAGGAATCACATAGTTTCTATTCGTGAAGATTGAAGAATCGGACTTATCTTCATCACTATCTACTTGACAGTCTTCTAACTCTGTCTGTTGAGCGAACATTCCAAGAATTCCTTGCAATACTGATGTAGTTTCCGGTGAAGCATTAGTGAGCGAGTCAAGCAACTTCTTACATCGGCGCAGAGTCCACTTCCGCAGTGAGGGGTCCTTGTTAAGAACCTTATATAGAAAGGACATGCAACAGTCTCTTCAGTAAGAAGCAATTAGAACTAAAACTTTAAATTAAACAGCATAAACAAAAAGTACTAAATTTGCAACGGAGCTCTTTCACGAGCAATGTATATGCTACAGAAGTCAATTAATAACTACATATCAGCATTCAACCATACAAAAAAAAAAACTCGGCCATGACTAGCACAACAGAAAATAACATAACAAAAGATCAATTGCGCCATCATGGCTAACCAATCGAATGCTTATTGTTGTGAGTATGTAATATGTAATTATCGTCTTAGCCTCATAGGCAAATATTATGTAGTTCTCAGTAACTTTTGTATTGGGCTCATCAATCAAGCCAGTTAAGTAGAGCTTAGTCTGTATAATTGGATTAGTGCTTGTGCATAATTCAATAATATTTCAAAATACTTATCCATATGGTATCACAAGCCAAATAGAATGAAATATTGGGATATAACAAGAGCTACACTGGAAATAGATTATGGAAATGTAGAATTAACACTGAATATGGACATAGGATTTGAGGGAAACCTCCTTACAATATGGATGAGAAAGGAAAAATGTAGTATTCAATACCCTTGAGCCAGAGAAATCTCCCTGAGCTCTTCCTTACCAATAACCTCCTAATTCATTTCCTACCTATTCAGTTACAATTTTCCCCCCAAATACTCAATTCCCAGCCTCTCTCTTCCCTTCGCCGCACATTCTTTCCCCTTCCTAGACTACCACCTGTCCACTCTACCATCCTCTTCGCCTTCTCACTTGCTCCTTCCACTTCAAGTGCAGCCAAAACACACTGATTAATTGGGCCATTCACTTCCAAATCAGCATCCTCCTTGAGCTCATTATCTACAACTGGTCTCTTTCTCATTCACTCCCTCCTCCTGTACACTCGAGCCACGGGCCTATCACCTTCATTCAACTCTCTTGGCTGTCTTCATTGCAGTCTTTGGAACCATCGGTTTGACCTATATTGCTCTTTGGATGTCACCCATTACAGCAATTTGTTGGCATCGTCTGTCACTATTCAATTTTGTTAAACATTGCCTGCCACTGATGTCGAACCGGCAACGACACTAAGAGGATCATCACCCCAAAACCTGCTCGAACCCAGAAGATCACACCATGACCCCCTCACACCACAATAGTGACTTCCTTTCTCCAGTATGTGCAACCCAAGCCCTCAAGGTTCGATGGTATCCTCGTTGGTGTCTCCTGTTCTGTTTGAAAGGGCCCACCTTCGATCTGAGCTCCTTTTTTCCTGGGTCATTTGAATCCCATATGTTCTTGTTCCTCTCATTGTTTTCAATACCACCTTGCCGATCTCCTCCATTGCACTATCCCTACATGGGCCGACTGGGACCACTTCCAGCTTCTGGGCCTCACGTCTGACTCATTTCATCCTTGACTTCTCTTAATGTCACTGGTGCTATTCCTGTGTATTTGTGGATACTTGACATCATTGCAACTGATTGTATATGATTGTGTTCCTCGTATTTTGTATCCTACTCCACACTATCCAGAAATCAACATCTTATCGCTGCTAATGGATCTTGAGCTCCTATTACTAAACGCGGCAACATTCAACTTCACCCTTCCTTACACTTCAATAATGTCCTAAATGTTCCCAGTCTCTCCAATAATCTCGCTTCTATATACAAACTTACACGGGACCTGAAATGTGCAGCAACCTTTTTTCCATCCATTGTATTTTCAGGATTTAGCCAAGGGAAAAAATTGGATTTGCTAGAGAACATATGTACTACCTTGTTGATAAAAGAGGTGATGCATGTTCTGATCAGAAGGTACTATTGCCGTGCCTTTGACACGAGTCCAAATCTCCTACCTCCCAAGTTTAGCTTCAACACAAGTGCTTGGGCATCCCCATTTTTGTTAATTAATTCTATGTTTCCAGCTTTGTTTTCTAAAAAGTCTGTTGAATCTTTTAAATGAGATACGTGTGAGTTTTCTAAACACCTTTGTGTTACTTCTTTCCCTAGTTTTTCATAAAAGAGTTCAACCATTTGCTGATAATTAGGAATCTACTTGTTTAGGTGATTAGGGATCTATCTGTTTCTAATATCTCTGGTGTCAGATGGCTTGTATTTATTGATTTTATTGTACTCAAGTAACTTCACTTTTCATGAAAGGTAAATCAAAATACCGAAACTTTTCATTCAATTTTCATATGGTACAAACTTAATTTGAGAAACACATCAAAAGTTTATGTTCTAAGAATAAAAAGGAATGAGTTAATCAGAGGCTTTCAAGCTTTTATAGTATACATCGCATCATTCATGAATTTACGGTTGACACCCCAAAGCAAAATAAGGCCACAAGAAAGGAAAAATTGTCTCTTACGTGAAGTTGTTTGAGCCTTCCTCTTTCAAATGCCTGTCTCAAAATAATATTAGAGATAGGTAGTATTGATTGCTGCCAATTTGATTAATCGGATATCCCGTGTTTTGAGTAATGTAATGTTTGTTTTGTTTCTCACATTTGTTTGTTTTTATTATCATCTAGAGCTTTTAGTCTCAGGTCTTTGGGTGTGTTGCTTTTGTCCATGTTCATAAACCACATTGAACTAAGTTGGATTCCCGTGCAGTCAGGTGCTTCTTTTTGGGTTATGCCTATGCATCTAGCAAAGAGGGCTATAAATGCTGCTACTATCCTCCTAAGTTTTTGATACTTTGTTTCTATGGATGTCACCTTCCATGAACATGTCCTTCACCCCTCCTCCAATCACCTTCAGGAGGAGAATGGTAATTTAAAATTTGATTCCAAATTTCTCATCCGTAGTCTTTGTCTTCCAGATCAACATTTGAGTCAATTGTTTCTGTTCTTGTTCCTCGTCTGTCTTCTGTTTAAAGGAATCAGTACCTTCCACCAGTATTAGAAGTAGTGAAGAACAAGGATAATGAACCGGCCTTCGTGTACTGATGCAAATTATGGAGGCTATATCGATGTGTCTTTCTGGAAGCTTGACTGTGAAAGCTATGTTGATGTGTTTTTTAACACAATGACAGTAATAAAAAATTTCTGCTTTAGATGACAAGCCCTAAAGCTCAAGTTAACTTCAACTTCTATAATATATGCAGTTATGCACAACTATTTTAAGACAAGGCTATTAAAGGTTTAAATAATAGATAAGGGCATAGGTGGAATTCTTCCAAGGGAGAGATCACCATGAAAAAAACAGCATGGTTTTCCTAGTTGCATAAATACTTTTCAGACTAGACCAATAATAAAGCTCAAAATAGACAGAGAACATGCATGTAATAACAAAAAAGAAAGATAAAAAATGCATGTAATAACAAAAAAAACTAGGATGACAAAAAATGAAAAATACATAGAGCCAATAAATGATATACATATATATATACACACACACACATACAAATATACATGAAGATAACAAACACAGCATTACCAGCATAAGCAAACAGCTCTTTTGAATCGCATCGGAGATATGGTTGTCATTGGTGACGGCTTTCTCGCCAACCTCAATCTCTTTGATGCCTTCCTCAATAGAATCGTTACATGATTTAGGTCCATCATTTGCTCTACCCAAAAGGTGAACTGCTTCATCATAATTAAGCATGCTAGTCACCATGCTCAGAAAACGCTGTCCTTCCTTAGAAGATCCCTCTTTTGTGGTGGAGCCTAAGAGTTCCAAACAAGCTGCAAGCAATTCTTTTGGACAAGAGAAGAATACCCTAAGTATACATAATGCACGGAACTTAGACAATTTAGTCAATGAAGAATCATCTTCATCTAAAACCTTTTGTTTCAATTCAGAAAAGACCTCGGGATTATCTTGCATATTCAGGAAATTTTTGTCAATCATCTTTAAGACATCATTTCCCTCAAATAAGGCAACAAAAAAGGTGAGCACATTTTGAAAAACTGTTGAGCGAATTCCTCTAATTACAGCTGATGTTGGTGCTACTGAAGAAGCAATGCAGCAAATATCAGCCAATCCGAAAATACATGCTTTAGCAGTTTCAAATGCAATACCATTGGAATCCTCTTCCTTACTAGTCAATGCCAAACTCCAGTTATGCATATTGATAACGACTTTGGCTGCGGCTTCCAAAGCTGTTGGACAGTGACCAGCATATCGAGGAATTAAATCGGCCACAATTCTTTGTACACTTGTACAACCTGACACATTTTAAAAGTTTCACTTTGAGAAAAAGAGAATTCCAACTCCAATCATGAAGATTTTTCTATCAGTTCCTACATTATGGGCAATGAGATATATTTGCTTGCATATTAAGCATTTAATAAGGTTACAAAATCACACCATATGATGTACGCATATGGTTATTTGAGGTGATATTGAAACTTAAATATCTTGTGCTTTATGCAACTAATTTGGCCTTAAGTGGGGAGATTCTGAAATCCAAGATGCTAACATGCAAAAATGAAACATATCAGTGCGTGTAACTTGGACAATTCTAGTTCAAATGTACAGAAAGCTGCGGTTTACCTCAGTGATTCAATCAAACATGGAATTCCTACATGGGTCAGTAGAGATATAGATTGAGCTGAAATTTAGCTGAATCAGTAATTCAACAGTGGCAGGTGAAGCATTTTAAATCTCAGTCACAATGAGTATTTGGATGGATTAGGACTTCAGTGCTTAGCGTTATTCCTTGTAATCTCCATTGATCATATTTGATTGATTCTTCATTCTATCTTGTTTATGCACGAAGGTCTATTGTCTACTTTAAGTTGAAACATGTTAAATTCTGTCTTGAATTCTCCTATCACTACTATTCTCTGTTTGCACTCCTGATTTTAACATTACCTTACAATTTAACGAGTATATCCCTATCTTTTTTTTTAAATGGCAAATGTTATGGTTAGTTGTTAGATTATTTTTTTTCTCTTTCGCCCAGGTTTGAACTCAAGACTTCAAACACCTTATCCCTTAGCTCAACCCCCTCCTCACCTATATCCCTATCTGTTATTTTGGGGGAGTCGGTCATAGCGATACATGCTCAGCAGACATGCCTCGTGGTGACACATGTATCACTGTCACTGACTAAGACAAAACAATTTTGATGTGAATTGAAATTTGGAGGATTAAAAACTGATTCTAGAAGTGTAGAATTAATTTTGCCTCCAAAATTGATTCTAACTCGAAGCTAGAATTTGTAGCTTTGGGCTTCTACAATTGGTTTTTAGCCTTGAATTCATTTTTCAACTCACTTTTACATGAATGTATTCAAACAAAAATCACTTTACATTCAACTCACTTTTAGGCAGAATCAATTTTACAAGATCAGTTCATTCAAAATCAATTTATCTCACTGCATAGCCATTCCAAACAACATTGGATATCATTTTTTTTCCACTTTCATTACTCAAAACACAGTGTTAAAAGGAATACCACAGCAACCAATTACAGAAACTAAATTTTGAGGCAAATAAACAACAAAAGCTAGTTGAATTCCATGCACAGACTATTCTACAGTAAACTCAAGATTAAATACCATCCAAATACATCCTAAAACCCTAATTAACAAGTAATTGCATCCTAAAACCCTAATTAACAAGTAAATCATACACAAAGAAATTCTAATTGAACAACACAAAGTCTGCAGAAAGAAATGACGTAAAACGGTTACCTCTTGAAGAAGCGATGAGAGCAAGAAAATTCTGATCAAGATCAGGTATGGAGGAAGATTGTTTCTGAAGGATGCAACGTTTAATTCGCTTGTAACCTTCATAGAGGTTTCGAACTGCGTCTTTGTTTCTGCGTTTCGAGAGAATTTCATCCTGAGACAACGGCGGAGTAGGTAGGGTCTGCAGAAAGTGAGCGCTAGTTTCCGGTTGTGGCGATTCCAACAGTGGAGAATCGTGGAGCTTTCGCTTTTTTAGAGGATGTTCGACGGAGGTCATGGCGGTGGTGGTGGAGAGTGGTGAGTTTGTTACGGTGGTTTCTGTATGTTGTCGTTTGAGTTTCGTTGTGTTGAGAAGATTCTCCTCCTCCATTGGAGTTGTTTGGAAATGGTTAAAGAGTGAGAGTCATGTGTTAAAAACAAGGAGTGTTAAGAATTTTGTAAGATTCTTGAGGATGAATGAGTTTAGTTTACCAAAAGTAAAAGATTCTTCCGATAAATCATCATTTTGCTTCAAATTTATTGTTCTTATAAAACTTTACTTCAAATTTATTGTTCTTATAAACAAAACTTTAGTGTGTTTTTTTTTTTTAGGTTAAAAGACAATTTCATTAACGATAGTCTGAAAATAAATCAAATGTCTAAGACTGCAGAAATATAAGGCGGAGTTTCTTCAATCCATATGCAATCTAAATTCTTAAGAGTATATTTAGTTAAATAATGAGCAGTTTGGTTGGTTTCACGCCTAACATGCAAAAAATTTAAACTACGAAAGCTATCATTAAAGCTAATACAATCTCGAATAATAGAGCCAACATAGTTTGTTTTTTTAAAAAAAATAAAATTTTTATGTTTAATAATAATAAGTAACTATTTTGGTGATGGGATAAACTTGAAGGCAAGAGATGAATGTTTGTCTTAGTTAAATCACCACATAATTTTTTATCTAAAAATAAATTGTCTAAAATATTAAAATAACATTTTGTCTATCAAATATCGTATTAAACAAAAATTTATTCAAAATCACATAAGTGTTTTAGGTATTATCTATATATCTTTGTAAAGGAAACTTGAGTTGTTCTCATGCAAGCTTTATGATGATGTGACACTCTAGAAAAGCTTCATATCGTTTTAATATATTCTTAATTTTAATAAAATAAAATTCTCACATTCATGAGTTATCCTCCACTATATATCAATTTATATCTGATTAATGAACCACTATTATCCTCAAAGTGGAATTGATTTACTATAGCCATTTAAAAAAATTGCAACGGTTTTCATGCACCTAGCCAATTATAAAGCACTTCCTAATTTCTTACACTAATTCTCACATTCATGAGTTATCCTCCACTATATATCTAATTAATGAACCACTATTATCCTCAAAGTGGAATTGATTTACTATAGCCATTTAAAAAAAATTGCAACGGTTTTCATGCACCTAGCCAATTATAAAGCACTTCCTAATTTCTTACACTATCGCCTTTGGATATTAGAAGTATCTCATGACATTCCTCCAAATATAACTTACAAAAAAATTTAATGTCTAATTTTTCAGATTATTCCCACCCTTTATGACACCAACTAATTCCACATTCCTTTTCTACACATTTGACAGTTTCAAATAGGCACAACTCATCTTTTTCTACTCACACATTGTATTATTGATCGATATGAAAAAATAATAATTTGTAGACTGATCAGTTATAATTTTTATTACGTTTATTGTCTTAGTTTATGATCATTGTGTGTATAAATATGTGATTTTAGGTCATCTTTACTTTCTTACTCTTCACACATGTCTTCATCTTCTTTGTTTTTTTTTTTTGCAAGATATTGAACTTAATCTATAATTCCGTCTAATATTTCTTCTTTTGTTAGTTTCATTGCAGGTTTAAAAAATGGAAAATTCTATGGTGAAGCCATGAAAATGACTTTTTTTTAGTAAAGTTAACACTATAACATCAAAAATGTAATGAGTAACACCCCACTGTTTGTACAATGACATCAAAAGTTCAATCCTTATAGTATCATCAATTCATCAGATATATAAGACTACACTTAATCTAATTTTATCCTACCTTGTTATAAGTGTAACACCCCACAAAGTGTAACACTTAAGACTATCACATAATATCATCAACTTTGTTTGCATGTTAAAGATTACAATGATAAAATAGTACATGTAAGTCCAAGATGTTGTAAGCATTACTAGATGAATTGCTATTGATCATTAATCACTAATCAACAATTTAAAAATGAATCAAATATTAAGATCAAAATTAACTTTTTCAAAAAAGTCAGTTTCTTGACTACACCGTAGAAGCTCCCTTAAAAAATAGGTAGATTTTGTTGAAGGGTCACTTCTTACATAAAAAGGTAGTCATCTTTACATAAATATTGAATTTTTTCCATTATTTTTTACTTATTATGTACTTTAGTGGTTTGTTATATTTATCATCTTGATTCGTTAACAAGGAGCATAAGAGTTTGCTTGTTAATCAAGAACCAAAAATATGAAATGAATGTGTTTTTGTAAAAGCGACAACAATATGCAAGGATGGAGAAACAAACGATAAGGTTATGGTGTCATATCAAAGGTGGTGATGTGTGAGCCTCAGTGTGTTTGGTGTAATCATGAAAGTTTGAATTGTTGATGATTTGAATGACACTCTTGGTATCATAATACATATGAACGCGATTAGAAAGATGGACACTTATATCAATCAATGAAAGAATAAGAAAACAACATTTGCCTCTTGGACTTGCAAGAAATGAGAGAATATTATAAACAACTACAAAAGCATGTAGTGTTGGAACAAAGAGTGTTTCACAAGTCACCTATTGAGTTTTGACAATAACAAGGTATTAAAAATAATCAATTGGATATGCTAAACAATTTGTTCAAAGTGTACAGGATCTATAATCAAAGTACTATTCATAAAGATTCTGATTGAACAAGTGCAAGAGCAAAGGAATTTTATTTGAAGCTTAGAGCATCTGGAAGAATGAGTCTGAAGAACTGCGTCTGAAGAATGCGTCTGAAGAAACGAGTCTGAAGAAGAGCTCCTGAAGACACGACATCAGAAGCAAGGTCATCAGAAGCACTGGTCATCAAAAGCATATCTCGCCAGAAGCTACTTCATTAGAGTTGACAAAGGACATTGTACGAAGTGTACGGCCACGAACTCTGCAACCACCATCTCTGCAATCCTTGTCTCTACAACAAGACAAAGATAACAGTAACATTGCTGCAGACGTTGTTCCTTTTGTTTTGGAATGGATTTGAAATAAGTTCTTCATAGGACAACTATCAAATCAGGCAAGTTGATGTAACGGCTAAATTCTCAACGTCTCTCAACTCCTCTATATATAGGGATGAAGACTTA
>Ga0315913_1007204_pt1 | contig 13395 bp, 8 predicted proteins | sample MpolsnodulesMG_FD_207736 | JGI IMG/M metagenome (GOLD analysis project Ga0315913, IMG submission 207736) | Medicago polymorpha root nodule microbial communities from Los Angeles, California, United States - small nodules | ecosystem: Host-associated > Plants > Roots > Nodule | place: USA... | reverse complement strand
TTGTAACCAAAAAAAAAAGGACTTGTATATAAATTTCATTAAGTTAAACCAAATATCAGTCTACGCATAACAATCGTAGTTTTTTTTTTTTTGAAGGAGCGTAATAATCATAGTTGTAGCCTTGTAAAAATAAAAACAGTTTTAACAAAACAAATTAAAACTCACTTTGAAGTCCCCTCACTAACATGTGTTCCTTCATTGTATTTTTGAATTAAAAAGATAGTAATAAGTTATGTTTTAAATTAAAAATTGTAAGAAAAATCCAAAGACTTAATTTAAAGAAAATTAATTGCAATATTAAGTCCCTTGTTTCCTTTCGTTATTAACAACGTGTACGGTTGAGATCAACTTAAAAGTATTAAAAATTAAAACATAGCATATCATCATCATATTTTAGAGTAAAATCGGAGGGGGGACGAGGGTTTAGGGAGTGAACAGCGAGAATCGAAATGGCTTCGTCGAAGAGTGGTAGCGGAGCGATGACTATGGAGAGGATGAGCGTTGAACAATTGAAAGCAGTTAAGGAGCAAGCAGATATGGAAGTTAACCTTCTTCAAGACAGTCTCACCAATATTGGCACCGCCACCACTCGTCTTGAACTCGCTACCACCGCTCTCAACGATCTCTCTCTCCGTTCTCTCGGTAGTAAAATCCTTGTTCCTCTCACTGCTTCTCTCTACGTTCCTGCTACTCTTCAAGATCCTCATCACGTTCTCGTCGATATCGGAACTGGTTATTTCGTCGAGGTGACCTCTTTCCCCGATTAATTTAGTTAGATCTGTATCGGATATGCGTCTTTTTAGGGTTATGGAATATTAATTTGTTCATGCTGAAAACAGAAAACCATGCCTGAAGGAAAAGATTATTGCGAGCGCAAAATCCATTTACTCAAATCTAACTTCGATCAACTTGTTGAGGTAATTAATCTATTTGATTTTGATATATGTATTTCTACTAGAGTTATTGTCATTTTTACTTAATCAATCAGTGTCTTAGTTTTAGTTTGAACTCTAATTTGATATTTTGTCTAGGAAATGAGCTTAATATTTTTGGCTAAACTATAATGAAATTTTTGTTCAAGAAAAATTCATGATGTAATTACAAATGCAGGTTGCGTCCAAGAAGAAAAACGTTGCAGATGAAGCTGGGCTTATTTTACAGGCAAAATTGAAGCAATTAGCATCTTCATCCTAAAGTTAGCTGGTATAGAATTCAATTACTTTTTTCCAACGCGTTGTACTTGTACCATAGAAAATCATAACAGTGGTGTTAGAGTTGGTTATGCTATATGTTGTTGAAACCTTCTATTGAAAGAATTCCCTTTTCTGTTGTGATGCCTCAGATCATTAGTTTGGAACTATTGGAACTGTATTTAGAACATCTAATTTGCCAATGGCATTCAAGATTTAAAAGGTTAATGTGGAAATAAGCATTGGTCTTTCAATTACACAAGCCTTTAATCAGAGCAGGCAGGCTGTTGAGCACTCCATGCTCTTTATCAGGAGGGATCCTGTGATTGTTGGGCATCACCAATTTTACTCACCATTTTCTCTCTTACACACTCAAACTGCTCTTTATTGGCCTTTACCGTATAATATTGTTGTAGGCATGTTCTCATTTCCTCATTTGATGTTAGGCTCGGTAGAAGATAATGGTGTCCTGATATTTAATTACCCCTCTCCTTTCTCTATCCATTAGAATAGTGTAAGAGGGTATGAGTGTGTCCAAGAGGGCTATGATATAAGGGATGCTAATGCCTAGGGTTTAAATGTCTTGGATTTTGTTATAACTGGTTATTTTAATTTACTGTAGCTTATAGTTATTTTTGAAAAGGAGAGAGCATCTTATAATACACGAGAACAAGGTAACATGCTCCTAAATTGTGTTTTTGATACGAAAACTGCATAGAAAACTTAGCATTAATTATGGAAGTCATGCCAATAGAGAAATTTGATTACAAATGTGAGTTTGAGAAAAATGTAAATGGACTAAAACCATGTTTAGGAATTGTACTATAAAATGATGACTATTGAAGGGTGAATAGAGAAGTCTCTTTGAGAGGTTTTAAGGTCGGGTGTTAAGAGATACAAGGAATACTAATGCCATGTAAAATGCAATAGCTAAGGGGTCTCGGGCAGAAATGAGGCATGTAGCCAAAGATATAGATTATTGGTGGTAGGATGATAATGTTACGAACCAAAGAGTGTTATTTTACATGTTTATTGTGTAAAATAAGGAAAATTGAAATAAATATTATGTGATGTAGAACAATACTGATAACAAGTGGACATATGTTTCTACATGCTGGCTAAAAGTACAGAGCAAAAAACAACATATTTGAATCAAGTAAAGCACATTACGCATTAGGTATTAGGATTGTGGAGAAAAATCATGGAGCAAGATATCAATGACATATGGCAGAATTAGTTGTGTAATATTGTAATGCAAGTAATGGGCATTGTATGATACCAGACAAACTTAACGTCAAGAACATCAGGCATGATTCACTGTGTTTTTGGTTAAACCATAGATCCGTGTTTTTTTAATTTCCAACAATGGAAAGCAGGTCACAAGATCATCCTTTTTGCATGTATAAATGAGACGTGCTTGAGCACTTTCTGGCTATTCCCTTTCCAACTCTTTTAACTGTTGCCAAAGAAATAAAAGCCACATACAATATTTTCACGCCTCCTTGATAACTATGGAATGCGCAGTAGTTCACAGTAGTTTTTCCTTTCTGCTTCACAAACGCTCCAGTTTTCGCGGTAGCAATTTAGTAGTGTAATCTTTTTTGCACTGCCCTGCATGATGATGATTATTTTCATGCGTTATTGTGGTGATAACTTGATAAAGGTTTCATATGCGATGACTGAACTTCCTCAATCGTTAGGTGTTATTGTAAATAAATAATATATTAGCAAACACTTCATATTTACCGGTGTGTTTCCACCATGACAAAAGATAATTCCTTCACTGTGAACTTTAATTTTTGTCAACCAATGAAAGAAAACGTGGATTATAAGGCGTTTGTATCTTACTACTAGTATAGTATTTTTCAAACGATAACTTCATGTAGCCGAGTAGCAATGATAACAATAACTAGTATCTTTTTTTTTGTACAGAATAACAATAACCATCTTATTGTTTTCATTACTGTCATTATTTATGGGGAATAATACCATGGTTATATTAAAAACTCTGAAATTGTACAATTTAATTGTAGAAATTGACTTCTATTTATGGTAGAAAATGTTTAAAACAAACATAATCACACCCACTTATAGAAAACATATTGACGCATAAACTCAGTTAAGGGATATATCTATTGTACAATGCAATTCGTATCTAAGAAATTCAATAGTTTTGGTTTCTCCCTTCAGTAACCAATCAATCCCATAATCGTTTTCTCCTTTTCTTTCTCTATTTATTTATTCCTAAAAATAAACAACATAAGTGACCTTATAAAAACATAACTACCCATAACTCCCAATTAAGTTATGCCCTCTTCTCTTAGATTGTTCTCTAATAATAAGACTAACAATACTCTGCCAGTCTGCCTAAAAGAATCATTGCCTTCAAGGTGATATTAAGAAAATTGTTTCATGATAGTTACAACCATTTCCCAAATGGTTTCACAAACCACTTTTTCCCTCGATTATCCGTCAAGTTTCGTGGATTAGCAAAACCTCAGACACCACCTTCATTTTACCCTCGTCTTCATTCACCAAAATTGTCATTTACTGTAGTTCGTTGCAACAGTTTCCATTAGCTCATTCAATTTTCTTCTAGCTTTCAACCTCTCTTGTTCAAGACCCTTTCCAGATTTTCCCTCCTGGATAACAGCCCCTAAATCCACGCTCATAATCCCCATGTACACCTCCATGCTTTGCCTTGAAACCATCTAATCCCTAAGATCTTACCGCTCCGATACCAGTGTTAAAAGCTGATGCCAAAATACTATTTAATTGTAAAAGCTAACATCACGGTAAAACATGAGTAAGACAGAAACATAATTACACACTTAGAGAACGCATGATTCACACATAAACAAAGAAAAGATATATAGTACTGTTACAAGGCACTATCAGTATCCCACTCGTGTTCAGTAGAATCAGCACCAATGATAATGGAATTGTACTATTAATTTGTACAATAGCACCCATGAAGTCGATTCATTGTAGAATATACCTTTATGCATAGTTGCGTATAAATGTATCAACAGATGCAGCAACATATGGCGATATTCATGTAGACATTTAAAAACATTTAGCTCTCAAAATTCAAAAACTTTAGTTCATTTTTCTCCATGACTCATTCAACTACATCCTCTTCCCTAAATGATATTGTTGAGCCGCATCTAAAGTAACAAGACAAGATTACATTTCATTTTTTTTAAAGCACAAAATAGTTTCCAGGACAGGTTGATAAAAATCCCATAACCTGCCTCCCAATTTCCTCTCGCAGATGATTATCATCAATTTACAAGGTGCATCACAGATGATGAATAAACCAAAATTCATTTGTCAACAAATGAAGATTCTGCAAGATCAATGGCACGTGCAAGGGCTGCAGCTTTGTTCTCGCATTCTCTTTGCTCATCGGCTGGATCACTGTCAGCCACAATTCCTGCTCCAGCCTGGAGATGGGCAATCCATTCTCTGCGTTTGTTGACATCCTTGTACGAGTACATCGTATCAAAGCGAGTATTAGTAGGGAAAACCATTGTCCTCAGAGCAAGAGCAATGTCCATATCACCGGAAAAAGATATGCCTCCAAATCCGCCACTATATGGACCACGTCTTGCCACTTCTAACTGATCAATCAACTCCATGGCCTTTACCTGTTTTACAGCACAGCTAATGAGAACTATTTAGGAACAAAGTGTTGTATTTTTAGAATAAATATTATATTTCCAAAGTTAAATTGCCATGCTTCATTGCACGTGCTACTGCATTCCCTTTCTTAACTGATTCATTTGAGTAATTATGCTGAGTCATTGCAATTTACTATTATTTATGCACATTTTACTTGCATATTGAGTCAAGGCAGTTACCATTCCTCACAAGTCACAACGTGAACAATTTGGTAGCTATTATTAAGCATTTATTCTTGCATGACTAAGCTATTACTTGCTGCAGTATAAAACTCCTTTTTTACGGGAACAAGAAAATGAGAAGCTTTTTATTTTTTCTAAACCTTTGATCAGTAGCACAACCAAAACAAAATATCCCTCACAAACACAACTTTGGGTTATCATCTTCCTGAAAATATTCTTCCTTGTCAGTTCTGTATCCTCGATTCTTATCGGGAAGGGTCTGTTAAATCCTGGGGGATTAACGTATAATTACGCAGAAAATCCTTAAGGACAGTGCGATCAGCACGTCTCAGACTACTTCACTGCTTGTTCATTTTACAGATGTTGATTCGATAGCAGGTTTAAATTGGTCGTTAAAGATGCTGATAAAGTGTGGTCGGTGATATAATTCAACAATAATCTCAAAGAGATAAGTTTATCGATCTCTCTTTTTGTTTATATTTAAATGATTATTATCTATATTTATAATTTATGCCTAATTTTAACAACACAAAGAAGCCAAACAAAGACTTAACCTAGCAGTTCTAGGCACAAGTGTACATGTTAATCCCCACCCACCACTTTTTTCTAAACAATCCCCAATTTATCCAACCCAATGGATGTCAAAACCGAAGGAAAGTGCTGCTGACCATACCAGAAACTATACCATGAAGAACCTATAAAAACCTAGAGTATAATTTACCTTCGGCGCTCCGCTAACCGTACCAACAGGTAATGCAGCCCGCAATGCATCCCAGCTTGTTAAGCCATCTAATAACTCCCCGGTTACCTGCAAAGAAGGGCACAATTTTATCATCCAAAGATAAGGTTTTGAACTAAATGGAGTCTATTAAAACCAGAAGGCACTCTAGCTAACTAGCTTGCACATATTCTAGTTTCTGGATGCAATAGTGGATATTGCAAGGTAAAGGAAAAAAAATTGACCAATGGGTGAGGGAAAATTATAAAGTTGGCAATATGGAATTTTAAGGAAAGAGTATATATACACGTATATATTTAGTCTAAATTATTAATATAATTTGCATTAAAGAACTTACAGTAGAGCTGATGTGCATAACATGGGAATATCGCTCAATATTCATAAGTTTTTCAACTTGAACAGAACCGGGTTTGGAGACCTGCATATCAACACAACAATGGTTATGACATAAAAATAGAATTGTACAGCTCACACAATCTGCTCAAAGTGTAAAACAATTAGGATCATACGGAACCAAACAGTGAAGCAGCTATGGAATCCATATCAACACAACATATATACAATTATATGTTAGTTACCATTATGAAATTTTGACTACTTCAAAAAGGTGGATTCTATTGTAATTTGGTTGTGTACATATTAAACAATGACATTGGCCCAAAGCCTATTGACAAAATTCATTTATTTGTAAAATCAAGATCTAGTGTTGAAGATAAATATTCTGAAAGTATATAATAATTTTTAATTTATGTATTATATAAGAGATACATTTTATCCCCTCAAATAAAATTAAAAAAAAGAGAGATGCATTTTATGAAAATGAAAAGAAGGAAGTTATCGTCCATCAATTAATCTTATAAAGCAAATGATTCACATCGGCATTTCATGGAGGTTGATGAGGTTTTGGTGGCACAACAATGGTGTAAATATGATGAAAAATACTATCCTAAAGGGTCCACAATAAAATCAATGGTAAATATATCTTAGAGCTACTAAAAAAAATGTCAGAATAACCACCCTAAGGAGCTTTTAAGGGGCCATACTTCTCACTCGAGACAAGCAAATAAAAAAATTTAAGCAGCCAAAATGGGATGGCCGAAAAGATGGATATGAAACAGTAAAGGTGACTTTATATAGGGTAATATCAAAAATCAAATGAGACGTGTGATATAATTTGAGTGAGAAGAACCACTCTTGATCATTAAATCCTGCACGAGTGCTCAGGATAAGAACACGGACAAGTGACCACTGACCATTTAAGATTTTTTTTTTACCATCCATGTAATGTAAGAACCACAGGTCAAGAAATGCTATTCGCACCTCAAACAGTAAAACACTCCACTGACCTAATATGCTTCCAAGTTCCAATGTATGTGTGAGCACACTTTGTTCGGGTAGTGTTTATGAGCAGCAACGGATCACAGTTGCAAATGGTTTAAGACTCTAGAAGAAATATCCATTACTATTTCTGTGTGGCTAAGCTATCTTTCTTTTTTATCTCTGTTCAAAACATTTTGCTTTGCATTTAGATCAAGTGTTTGCAGTGAACCTTAATAATGCAAGAATTTTCTATGAAATAAAGGATAGTAAGCCTACAATTGAAAACAATCTACCTTTCCAACATCATTTCTCCCCAAATCGACCAGCATTACATGTTCTGCACATTGTTTTTCATCATTCAAAAGGTCTTTCTCTAACATGATATCTTCTTTTGGTGTTTTCCCTCTTCTAACAGTCCCAGCAAGGGGCCGATTGGTGATTTTTCTCTGCAAAAAAGGATATGAAATGCCTATTAATATTTGTTGGATCTAAAATGAATGAAGTTCATAATGTTAACGGGATGTCTGGGCTAGTAAAATGGAAGAAATATAAGAGGTAATGAACAAAAACAAGGCCAACTGTAATCATATATGAAAATTATTGATATTGCTGGTAAGAAGAATAATCATATGTGAACAAGGCCAACTGTTGCACAAGGTTACCTTCTTCACCCGTGTAAGAATTTCTGGACTTGAAGCAACCAAAATACTCCCTCTGGCCTGATACGAGTATGTATTTTAACAAGTTAACCTTTGAGTGCATATTGTTTGTTAAAAAAAATTATCAGGTGAGATTGGCAAAATTGGCAAACCTGCAAATAAGTCATATATGGACTAGGATTAACAATTCTCAGAGCTCTATAGACTTCAAAAGGGTCTGCAAAAGTTCGGCGCTCAAACCGTTGACTTAGGACAATTTGAAAAATATCACCAGCCAGTATGTGCTCTTTAGCCTGCAATACTGCCTTCTTGTATTCTTCCTTTGTCATGTTTGACAACTCCAGTTTAGGACCAAAGAGACGAGTGAGTAACTTTATTGAACCTGCAGGCAGCCTTGGGCTGAAATCGAAAATTTTAATAGAAGATACAGAAATGAAACTGAAAAACCAAAACAAAAGTCATCCTTACCCTTGACTTGACATGTTAATCCAAGAAGAAAAAAACAGTTTACTCACGTAATTATATCATGTACCCTAGATACAAGAGTTTCCAGCCTGTCCAATCCATCATTGAGGGCTTTCTCAGCAGAAGAATATCGGTCTAACCGAACCCAATGAATCACATATGCTTTCTGGGTGGAACAAAATCAAATAAGAACAACTGAAACATTTTTCAGGACCAAAATGGTAAATGCACACACACACACACACAGAGGGGGAGAATGAATCATGGCACTCAACTGTCTACCTACCATCAAATATTCATATTTTGAAAAATGTGAATCATTCAAGTCATAGATTTTATCAGAGTTTGCTTAAATATGAATAAAATAATCAACTCATTAGATTTGGATAGGGTGGGATAAATATAAATCTACCTTTTCAACATGATCAAACACAATCACGTTATCATAAAGGCCCAGATGAACATCAGGAAGGCCTCTGTCATCCATAGGGGCATTAGCAAAGGGAAGTTTCTTCTTTTCTACATAGCGCATTGTATCATACGAGAAATAACCCACCCAACCACCTGCGAAAAGAACACGACACGGTAAAACACAGCAGGAAATTTATAACAAAATTGTCCATTTCTTCTTTTCTTACCATCAATGCAAATTCATTTTTCTCCTAACAAGTTGAAGTGAACAAAAAAATCTTCTCTAGCGTGTGAGGGAAGTAAGTAATATAGACCATTTCATTTTTAATTTGGCATATGAAGGTAGACTTGTAATGAAAGATAAATCAAGAATAACTAGTATTCACTTTGTGAAGGTACAGTCAACTCATTACAGTCAACATCAAATCACAAAAAGGAAAGAGAATAGGTGAAGATGACATGACCGGTGAATTCAGCTTTTCATACACAACAAAAATTTAAGCACAAATTCTACTTAGGACCACTTTGATAGGTAGTCGACCGTGGGCTATACTTGCAAATCGTTCGAAACTCCAATGACAACAGAAGTCGCCTTCCAAAATTAGAAGGTAACCAACCGTCCTTTCCGTTCTCAAGGCTGAGATGGTGACTTGATAAGTCTTGGTTTGCAAATAGCAAGGGAAAAGCCTTAGTTTGGATAAACAACTTATTTGCAGCTTATAGTACAAGCGCTTATCATGATAAGTGTTTATATATAAGCTTACATGAGCTATTTATGTAGGAAAAGATAAATTGTTTTTGTACATGCTATAAGTTGTTTTCGTAAGCTATCGTGGAGACTTATGAAATTAAGCTGAAAAAAACTTCTGAAAAGTGTCATAAGCTGCTTTCATAAGTTCTCCCAAACAGTTCAACAAAACTTATACCAATAGATAAGCTCAAATAAGTCAATCCAAACATGCCCTATGTGCACCTCTATAGTAAGAAACAAAAGGACTGCGAGCTTCTACTTTTGAGTGGCGTCATTGATCATCATTAGAGTTTTGGGTGCTTTTTAAGTACTGGTACAACATAAAAAACCCCCAGCTTTAATTTAAGACATAAATATCACACATATACAACAAACAGAAACATCAAAGCATGATAAAATTATACAATACAATAAATAAATATAAATTATAAGTACAATTCAAATACCACAAAAAGCTTCAGGAAGATCATCAATGAGTTGAGGCGTCCACTTCTCCATAATCCTACGAGGAATGACCAAAGGATCAAGCGCAATTTCCTCCGTCTTACGCCCTTCCTCGTGGTCCATTATAGTAACCATATTCTCTTTTGCCACGATTTCCATACACGGTTGCGCTCCCACCACACTATACCTTCCCTACCACAATCCAACAACCAAACACATCACATTTTCACAACAAAATTAAAAAAATAAAAAAAAACAAAGAACGCAAAAAAACCTCAGCAATAAACAACGACGTTAGCACGGACACTTCTGATTGAAGCTTCTCACACGTGTCCATACGAACACATGTAATTACATTCAATTATTTCATTTTCTTAAATTACTACTGGTGTCAACGTGTCAGTGTCGTGTCTGGTGTTTGAGCTTCATAGAATTGAAATAACTTACGGTGCTAGAAATGTGAAGACCAGGTTCAGCAGATTCAAAGAGAAAGCTAGGAGCATCTCTTTCATCTTCTTTAACCAAACACCGATAAGCAAGAACCGGAGTGAGGTGATCGGAAAATATGCAACGGTACAGAGGAATCACGTTCCCTTTCTTCGAAGCTTCTAGAAATTTATCAGCATTATCAACTAGAGGAATAGATTGAGAGGCGCATTTGATCGGACGGTAGTTGGAGTTCCATCTGGATCTGGAAACAGAGATGCTTGGGAACGATACACTTGCCATTGATAAAGCTTCCATCATCACCGTTCAGCGCCGCAAGAGTACGGTTACGGTGTCACACTGAATCTTCGAATTTGAAAACTGAGTCTTTCTCTTGAAAAAGAAAAATGGTGAAGTGGAAGCAATAGAGTGAGTCGTTGACGAGTGACGTTGGTGAGTGGTGACCCGCGGAGTTCTGCACGTGTGTTGCTATCCATTTGTGTTTGGGTAATGTTATTTGAACCCCCCCCACTGGCTGCTATTTAGCCGTCACATTTCTTTTCCTTTTATTTAAGAATTCTGCTCTTTACCCAACAATTTTTGTTCATTTCCAACTGAAAATGCCAAAATACTCATGCGTGAGTTAAGTCGCGTCAGTATTAAATTTGTGTGACTTAAGTCACGCAGGATACATGGTCTATGTTAGTTAACTCACGTCATGTCTGTGATTAGTCATAGCACAGGCAGAAGCAATAGTGTCCCTGATGTGTGAGTTAACTCATGCAGCGTGACTTAAGTCATACAAAGAACACAGCTAGCGTGAGTTAACTCACGCAGGCGCAGTTTCATCTTTTCAGTTGAGAGCAAGCAATTTTGTTGGGTGAAGAGCATAATTCTTTATTTAATGTGTAGAGTTGACGTGACCTTATCCTACGTTTGATTTGATTCAAGCAACTAATGAACATAACAACACAGCACAAATTAGGATAATGTGGAACAATATAGGACAAACTTATATGACATTGAACAAAAAAAAATTAAAAAAAAATGTTTGGTGGATAAAATGTTATTTTGGTATTTTAGATAATTTGTGCCTTACACAAAAATTGTGTAAGAGACAAGAGTGTTATAGTTTTGGCAATAGTTTTTGTCTGGTCTCTTACACCTAAATGACCAGTTTTACAATCAAATATTGTACAACAAAAGTTGTCATATCTTGTCATTTATTTTTTAGTAAATCAAACGCATCATTAATATATCAATGTTTTAAAAATTGTGCAGGCAATTTTTAAAAATATAAAATGTTGTTTTCAATACAAAACTTTATTTATTTGGTTACTTGATAAGTGACATTTGTTAACATGATCCAGATGTTATTAAGGTAAAAAAATATACTTCATTTTTGTAAGGTTAAAAATATACCTCATTCATTGCAAATTATAGAAGTTGTTTTTGTCATTTCACAAAATTAAAAAATATTATTAGTGTTGAATGGAAAAAAGAAATTATGAGCGATTTTACAAAATTATCCTTCGTTAATTTATATTTCGTTTAAACACTTTTTTGGTTCCTTATCTTTATTTTGAGGTTCATATTGGTCCCTTGTTAAAAAAAGGTGCATATACGTCCTTTAATTTGTTTAATTTGTATGACATTGGTCCTTTTCATGCGAATTCATGGTTTTTGAGTACGAGATCCATGTGAATTTGTGTTGGATGCACCTTCTGTATCATTGTTCAACTATTTCAAAAATGAAGATTATGAGGAACCTCTAAATTTGACATGTTCCCTCAGATGGAGAAGAAGATTAGTTGAAATCTCTAATTTGGGGTGAAGAATTTGGAGATATATGGGTTTCAATGAACCTTAATTTTGATTTATAGGGGAACCAGTACAATGGGAAGAATAATATGTTAACTTACATGTCACGAACATTGCAGTTAATGTCGTTAGCCTTTGAATGATGGAAATAACTAATATGGTACCAATTAAACAAATTAAAGGACCTATCTGCACCTTTTTTAAATAAGGGACCAATATGAGCTCTGAAATTAAGATAAGGGACCAAAAAGGTGCTTAAGTCTTTATATTTATATACTATAAACATTTGTGCCAAATTTTCATTAAGAGGAATGCTAGGGACATTCTCTTTTAAACACTCTCTCTAACACCCACTCTCTTATCGAATGAAATTAATTTATGTCCCACCACTTTAAGTGGAACCCATTTTCAAAGTGTGAGTCTCACCTTCATTTAAACCAATAAGAAAGTGAGTGTTGAAAAGAGAGGGTTGCTAACACTACTCTTCCATTAATGACTATTAGACTAATCCAAACTAGCATGCCTTTCTATTGTTTTGCTCAACACATTTAATGGGAATATTAATCTGCTTTTAACATGCCATCTAGTTGTTTAACAATACATAGTAAGGTCAAATTAGAGGTCTCTCGTTCTACCTCGCATACAAATGCTTGACTCTCATTCATCTAGAGCATTAAGAATTCTTAGCCGAGCTTTCCTCATAGACGTACTTTGTTCGATTTTCGTAAAAAGCGGTTACCTAAACCAAATTTATGATATTTTGTTTAGTGCTAATAACATGGATAATATTCTTGTTTGTTCTTATTTATTTTGGTATAAGAGAGCGCAAAAGCCCACGTGTAGGGCATGTTTTATGATGTGTTATTAGTATCATGCAAAACACATACATCGCCTTCTTCACTTTTTGATTAAAGAAAAATCAATTATATTGTCTATCTTTTTTGACATGGTAATAGTGTTCATAATTGAATCTTTTAAAAAATTAATGTTCGTAATTGGTTAAGGCTCACAAATATCTATAAAAAACTTTGTGTGTTTTTTAAAAGGAAGATGATATTTAGATCATTTGTAGTGGCATATAGGTCAATATTTTTGGGGTCGTGCATTTGTTAAGTTGGCTTAGTGTTGTGTGTGTTGACATTATGTATACTCCATTCTTATGATTTTTTTTTAATACCCTACTTGTTTTGCCAAAAACACAAAAATGCCCTACTTTTTAAACAATTTTCATAACTGCCCTACTTTTTTTGGGCCACCTAACACCCCACAACTCCAAGTTGAGGGGGACCCTGAAAATTGGCGA